>ERZ778021.2245-NODE-2245-length-17945-cov-5.206484_pt1 | contig 17945 bp, 20 predicted proteins | sample MGYA00375751_ERZ778021 | MGnify/ENA primary metagenome ERZ778021 (study PRJEB29350, sample SAMN05389814) | bioreactor metagenome | isolation source: Thiocyanate stock bioreactor | place: South Africa: University of Cape Town | collected 2013-08-29 ... | reverse complement strand
TGGCGAGCATAGGGGCGCAGGGGGTCGAAAGGCTCGGCGGTATAGGGGGAGATCGGGTCGTAGAGCCGCGGCTTCTCCATCTGGGCGTAATACTGCCGCTGCTGGACGGCCTGGTTGATGGCGTCGTCCGGCCGGGGCCGCATGGCCTGGATCTGCTGGTTCGGGAGGTAATAGGCGTAGTAGAACGAGAACGGGTCGGACGCGATGTCGCCGAGGCCGGTCTGGGCGGATGCGGCGGTCGGGAGCGAGCCGAGGCCCAGGAGCGCGAGCAGGAGTGCGAATGCGCGGCGACGGCGGATCATGGGACTCCCCCTGTTCCTCGGAAAAGCGACGTGCGGGACTTCCTCTCCCTGAAGGACCGTAATCGGCCCGGGGCGGGGCGGGGCCGCAATCGAAACGGGCGGCGGCGGGGATGGGCCCCCCCGCACGCTCCCCCTTCTAGTATAATCGTCGCGCCCGGCCGGACAAGCGGTCGAGGCGCGGGCGGGATGGGGGTTTCCAGCGCGGGAAGGGGGCGGGCCGTGGTCGGAGGCGGGCTGATCGTCGGGGGTTCCTGGCCGCTGGCCGCGCGGGTCGACGCGCCCCCGTATTACTACCTCGGGCTGGCCGCGCTGGTGGCGGCGATGATCTGGGGCGGCGTCCTCGCCTACCGATCCTGGGAGGAGGCCACCGAGGAACTCGACCCCGCCACGAAGGACGAGCTGCTGGAGGCGTTCCGGCAGGCGAAGCTCGAAGGCGAGCTGGACGAGAAGGAGTTCGAGCGCGTCCGCCGCCGCATCGAGGACGACGAACGCGCCCGCGTCCGGCGAGGGGCGGGCGACGAGGGCTGAGCCGCGGGGCCGCCCCGGTCAGTGGACGTCGTAATTCTCGCGCTCGCTCGACCGGGCCGGGTTGATCCCGATCCGCGAGGCCCGGATGAACTCGACGAACTCGTGGACCTCGGCGACCTCGCCGAAATCCGCCGCGATCCGGTCGAGCGCCGCCGAGATCGGCCGCCCTTCCCGGTAGAGGATCCGGAACGCCTGGCGCAGCGCGGCCACGGCCTGGTTCGAGAGCCCCGCGCGGCGCATCCCCACCAGGTTCAGGCCGGTCACGCAGTTGTAGCCCTGCTGGAGGATGAACGGGGGGATGTCCTTCGACGAGGCGCCCATCCCGCCCAGCATCGCCAGCCGGCCCACGCGGACGCGCTGCTGGACGGCCGTGTTGCCGGAGAGGATGCAGCCGTCGTCCAGGACGACGTGGCCGGCCGCCAGGGCGTTGTTGACGATCGTGCAGCCGTCGCCGACGCGGGCGTCGTGGCCCAGGTGGGAGTTGCACATGAAGAGGTTGCCGTCGCCGATGACCGTCTCGCCGAGGCCCTGGACGGTCCCGCGATGCACCGTCACGAACTCGCGGAAGACGTTGTCGTCGCCGATCCGGACCCCCGTCGGCTCGTCGCGGTAGCCGCGATGCTGCGGGCTCTTGCCCAGGACCGCCCCGTGGCCGACGAGGTTGTTCCGCCCCAGGGTGAGCGGCCCGCACAGGCAGGCGTGGGCCTCGATCACGCAGCCGGGGCCGACGTGCACGGGGCCCTCTATGATCGCATACGGCCCGACCTGGACGTCCGGGGCGAGGACGGCTTCGGGGTCGATGATGGCCGTCGCGTGCACGGTTTCCGAAAAGATCAGCGCCATGCCCCTCCTCCTCACCTTCGGCGTCCCACCGTCAAGCCGCGTAGCCCGTCCGACCGTGTTCATCGGTCGACGCGGATTTGCGGCTTGAGATAAACGCGCCGTGCGCGACGACCCGATCGCGACCGGCCGGGGCGAAACTATCCGACGGGGCCGAGGCCGGGAATGCGGAATTCTCCGCGGAATCCGCATGTCCCCCGCCGCCGACGGTCGCTATGCTCGCGCGGGGGCGGCCCGCTCGCGCCGCCCGGCCGTGGGGCGATGGAGGGCGACGACGATGAATGTGTCCCGCCGGCGACGACGGCTCGCGAGCCTCGCGCTCGCAAGCGCCTCGACCTTCCTCGCGGCCTACCTGGCGATCTGCTGGATCACGGCCGAGCGCCTGACGCGGGCCACGAACCACCCCCTGCCGGTCGACCCCTGCCGCCTCAGCCCCGACGCCGAGCCCTGGTCCGCGCGCACGGCCGACGGCCTCACCTTGCGCGGCTGGCGGCTGGCCTCCGGCGAGCCTCACCCGCTGGTGGTGCTGGTCCACGGCATGTGGAGTTCCTGGCTGGAGATGGCCTCGCTGGGGCGGGACCTGCACGCGAAGGGCTTCGACGTGCTCCTGTTCGACCTCCGCGGCCACGGCCAGAGCGACCCCTCGCGGCTCTCCCTCGGCGGCCGGGAGCGCGAGGACATCCGCACCGTCCAGGCGTGGGCCCGGGACGAAGGCTACGGCGACCGCGTCGGCTGGCTGGGCTACTCGATGGGCGGGGCGACCCTGATCCTCGAAGCCGCCCGGAACCCCTCGATCCGCGCCGCGGTGATCGACAGCCCCTACGGCGACATGCCGGAGCTGCTGGGGTCCCAGCTCAGCAAGCACAGCCGGCTGCCGTCGTGGTTCAACCCGGGCATCCTGGCGTGCGCCCGGCTCCTCTACGGGCTTCGGACGGAGGAGCTCGTCCCCATCGCCGCCGCGGCCTCGTGGGGCGATCGTCCCATGCTCCTGATCCACGGCGAGGACGACTCCACGGTCCCCGTCCGCCAGGCCAGATCCCTGGCGAAGGCCGTCGGGGCCGCCTGCCTCACGTCGATCCTCCCGGGCGTCGAGCACGTCGAGGCTTATCGATCCGACCCCAAAGGCTACGTCGCCCTGATCTCGCGGTTCTTCGACGACAGCCTGGGGCCGTGACGCCTCAGCGCCCCGCGGCCCAGGCGTCGTGGGCGGCCTTCTGGAGCGGGTTGGAGCCGTCGGGGAGGCGGTCGCCGTCGATCTGCCAGAAGAAGACGCCGCGCAGGCCCCTGGACATCGCCCATTCGGTCTTGGCCTTCATCGACTCGGCGTCGTCGTAGCCGGCGACCTTGGTCTTGTCCGGGGAGATCAGCCAGGGGACCTTCGTCTCGTCGTCCCAGACGCGGGCCCAGCCCTCGTCCAGCATCTTGCCGACGCCCTTGAAGTTCAGGTTGAACGGCTTCGAGCCCCTGGGGAGCGGGGCGTAGGGCTCGGGCACGGGGAAGCCGCGGCCGTAGAGCGGCAGGCCGAGGGCCAGGCGGTCGGCCGGGAGCTTCCGCTTCTCCAGCAGGTACTCGATCGTCCGGGCGCTCGACCGCCCGTTCGGCCCCTCCTTCGACGACGCGAACAGGGGCGAGTTGTGCCCCGCCCGCGCCGACCACGCCCCCGCGAAGTCGTAGGTCATGACGTTGATCCAGTCCATCGTCTCCAGCAGGAACGCCGTGTCCAGGTGGTCCAGCGTCTCGTAATTGGAGGCCGACGCCATCGTCACGAACATGGGCCTGTCCTTCGCCGCGCCGATGGCGTCCAGTCGCTTGCGGAACGTCCGCGTCAGCCGCTCGAAGCCGGGGACCTCGGCGTCGGAGTCGGGGTATTCCCAGTCCAGGTCGATCCCGTCGTAGTCGTACTCCTCGACCATCTTCGCGACGGCCTCGACGTACCGGGCCTCGGCCTCGGGGTCGGCGACGATGGCGCGGAACTGGTCGTCCCAGCCCCAGCCGCCGAGCGAGATCAGCACCTTCACGCCGGCCTTGTGGGCGTCGGCGGTCAATTCGCGGCTGGGGACGCTCCGGTTCGGGTTGAGCTTGCCGTCGGGCCCGGCGGTGACGAAGGCGTGGCAGAGGTGGGTGTAGAGCTTGTAGTCCACGGCCTTCGGCAAGCCGTACAGGTAGCCGACGAACACCTTGGGCCGGGCCGGCTCCTCGGCGCGGGCCGGGGCCGACGGGGCCAGGGCGAGCGCCAGCACGATCGAGAGGACGCGGAAGGTTCGTGACATCGGGCGGGGCCTCCGGTCATTTCATTGCAGGTGGGGCAGGAACGCGGCGAAGCTCGCGGCGAGGACGACGAGCGACAGCGCCAGCAGGACGCGGCCGACGGCGGGCCGCGCGGAGACGCGGCCGGGGTCCAGGATGACGGGGCGGAGCACAGCCCCCAGCGCGAGGCCCGCGACGAGGCCGCCGAGGTGGGCGGAATTCGAGACGAACGGGGTCATCAGCCCGGTGATCAGCATGAACGCCGACCAGCCCGCCAGCACCAACCCCAGGCGGGCGTCGCGCAGCTCCAGGTCGCGGCGGCGCACGAAGGCCATGCCGATCGTCGCGCCGACCAGGCCGAAGATCGCGCCGGAGGCCCCGACGGTGGGGACGTCGCTCGCGGCCATGGCCAGGGCGTTCCCCGCGATCCCGGCGGCCGTGTAGAGGAACAGGTAGCGGCCCAGCCCGAAGGCGTGCTCGCAGGCCATGCCCAGGATGTAGAGCATGACCATGTTCCCGATCAGGTGGACGCCGTCGCCGTGCAGGAACGCCCCGGAGACCAGCCGCCACCACTCGCCGTCGAGCACGGCGTCGCGCTGGAGGGCCCCGGTCTCGACGACCCGCTCGACGTCGTCGAGGCCACCGACCATCGCCTGCCGGGCGAAGACCGCGGCGCAGGCGAGGATGATCGCGATCGTCGCCCGCGGCACCGGGCTCATCCCGGCCTCCAGGTCGACGCGGTCCCGATGGATCATCGCCTCGCCGATGGTCAGGACCTCGTCGTCGTCCCCCGGCCCTTCGCCCGGCAGGACGTCCGGCGGGTCGGCGTCCGTCGTCATGTCGGGGCCTCCGATCAGCGGCGTTCGCCCGTGTCCAGCAGCACGCCCAGGGCCACGGCGACGCGGCGGTCGATCCGCGGGGGCCTATCGCGCGAGAGGTCCAGGACGTAGCTGTCCACGAGCGTGAACTTGCGGTTGAACTCGCCGCGGATCGGCTCGTCGCCGGACTCCGACGGCAGCACGAAGATGAAGTTGGTCCGCATGAAGTCCTGGAGCACGGGGACGAACCGTCGCATCAGCGAGAAGATCAGCGAATCCTCGCGCGCGATGAACAGCGGATGCCCGTCGGCGTCGGCCACGGACCACTTCTTCCGGAAGATGTTGGAGAACTGGTTCTTGGAGATGTAGGCCAGGACCCGGCCGTCGGGCCGGATCACGGTGAACGAGGTCGTCAGCACCTCGTTCTTGCGGTCCTGCAAGACGTCGAGCACCGGCTCGGACTTCGCCTCGTCGGCGTAGAAGTGGATGTGCCGCTTGGGCGAGAGCCGGATCGCCGCGACGATCCCCGCCGCGAACGCCGCCAGGATCCCGAGCACCCCGACGACGACGCCGACGCCATCGTTCCCCGAGAGCGCCGCCGCCCCCATCCCCGCCAGCGCCGCGGCGAGCGCCGCGAACGCCATCACCGCCACCGTCCCGCACCCGGCCAGGAGCTGTCGCTTCAGGTGCGCCGGCCGCTCGACGTACAGGATGGGCCGCTTCGCCTCGTCGCTGATCGTGTACTTCGCCGAGATGGCCATCATCTTCTGGCGCATCAGGAACTTGTCGCGCTGGAACGCCGGGTGGAGCGCCGCGGCCTCGCCGGCCTCCTCGTCCACCGACCCGGCGGTTGCGTAGACGACGTCCTGGACCGGCACCACCTGGACCGTGTCGCAGTCCGGGCAGCGCACCTTCTTGCCCGCGAATTCGTCCTTCAGGACGTAGGTCCGGCCGCACTGGGAACACGTCACCGACACGGGCATCGCTCGACCTCCCGGGGTCCTTGAGACGTCCCGACCGGGCTCGCCTCGGCGTCGATGATCGGGCGCGATGCGGGCGAAAGCAAGCATCGACGCGGCCTCCCGAGGATTTCGCCCGGGGGACGCGGGCGTCCCTTGGGATTTTGGCGATCGGTACCCGACGTCTTCCCCCCTCGCGGGGGAAGACAGACGCCGCAGGCGTCAGATGAGGGGGAGGCGAAGCACGGACACCGTCGGGATTCGAAGGCCCGCCCGTCCGGGCCGACGCGAGATCCGACGGCCTTCTCGCTCGTCTCCCCCCTCATCCGGCCCTGCGGGCCACCTTCCCCCGCGGGGGGGGAAGGCCGTTACGATGGCAACCTCGATTTCGTCGCGATTCGCCGAAATCCAAAGGCACACGCGAGGACGCCGCCGGCGGATTGGCCCGGCCGCCCCCCGTCGCGCTATAATGGAGGCGACGAACCGTCATCGATCCCGGCGACCCGGAGGTCTGCCGTATGCGTATCCTTGGCTCGATCCTCACCTTGACGCTGGCCCTGGCCCCCCTCGCCGGTGCCCAGGAGGCCCGGCGGCCCGACGCCGCGCTGACGCAGCTCGGCCTGGAGGCCGAGAAGACCCGCTACGTCTTCGCCGACGCCGAGAAGGAGCTGCGCGAGAAGTACCGCGACGCCACGGCCGCCCGCGACCAGGCCCGCGAGGCCCTCGCCAGGATCGAGGCGGGGGCGATGATGGAGCAAGGGATCCTGGAGATGCAGGCCGGCGAGCAGCAGCTCCAGGCCGAGATCGCCGCGACTCGATCGGCCTCCGGCGGGATGGGCTACGGCCGCGGCCGCTACTCCCGATACTACCGCAACCAGGCGAACGCCGTCGTCCAGCAGGAGCAGCGCCGGGCGGAGCAGCTCCGCAAGCAGATCGCCCAGGCGAAGAAGCAGGCCCCGACCGAGAAGCAGCGGCAGGCGGCCGAGGCCGGCGCCCGCATGGCGATGGACCAGGCGCGCCAGGCCGTGAAGGACGTCAACGACGCCTACGACGCCCTCGTCGAGCGCTACGAGGACGTCCGCGGCAAGCCCGGCGTCCTCAAGGCCCTCGAAGACGCCGGCCGGCCGAAGAAGTTGTCGTACCAGCTCGGCCCGTCCGAGGAGTCCGACAAGATCGGCAAGTGGGCCAAGGGGATCCTGAAGATCCGGCCGAAACGGACCACCCCCGCCCGCAAGCCCCCCGCCTCGACGCCCGGCCCCGAGGCCGCACCGGCGGGCGCGAAGGCCGGCGAGGCCGACAGCCCGCGCTGATCGCGGGATCCCGACGCGCTCCATCGGAGCGGACGACGCCCCGGAGGACGTGGATCGATGCGCGACGTGATCAGCCAGCTCGTCAAGGCCCTGGAGGACGGCCGCCCGGCCGTCTTCTGCCAGGTCGTGGAGACCCGCGGGTCGACGCCCCAGAAGGCCGGCGCGGCGATGCTCGTCCTCCCCGACGGCGGCCAGGTCGGCACGCTCGGCGGCGGCTGCGTGGAGAACGAGGTCAAGCTCAAGGCCCTGCGACGGCTGCACGAGCCCGGGGCGAGCGTCCATTCCTACGTCCTGGACCACGACGACGCCTGGGCCGACGGCCTCGTCTGCGGCGGCCGGATGACGGTCGTCGTCGAGGCGTTCCACGGCGACGCCCCGCTCGCCTACTTCCGGGCGCTCGCCGGGGCGATCGACCGGGGCGGCGGCTTCACCGAGGCCGTCGTCGCCGCGCCCGAGTCGCCGGCCGTCGGCCGCCGCACCCTGTTCGACGCAGACGGCCTCGTCCTGGCCGGCGACGCGAGCCTGGAGACGCGACCCGCCCCCCTCGCCGAGCGGCCCCGGGCCCGCGTCGAGCGCGGCGTCGCCTGGCTCCCCTCGCCGCCGACGGTCCGGCTGGTGATCGTGGGCGCGGGGCACGTCGGCCAGGCCGTCGCGGCCCTGGCGGCCGAGGTCGACTTCGACGTCTGGGTGGTCGACGACCGCGACCGATTCGCCAACGCCGACCGCTTCCCCGCCGCGAGCCGGATCCTCGTCGGCCCGATCGGCGAGGCGCTGGGGTCGATCGTCGCCGACGCGCACACCTACGTCCTGATCGTCACCCGCGGCCACGGCCACGACCAGGAGGCCCTGGGGCTCGCCGCGCCGACGCCCGCCGGCTACGTCGGGATGATCGGCAGCAAGCGCAAGATCCGTCTGATCTCCGAGGCCCTCCGAGACCAGGGCGTCCCCGACGCCGCCCTCGCCCGCGTGAGCGCGCCGGTGGGCCTGGAGATCGGCTCGCGGACCGTCCCCGAGATCGCCGTCAGCATCGTGGCCGAGCTGATCGCCCGCCGCAACCTCGGCCCGAAGGCGAAAACCCCATGACCGTCGCCGCCATCGTCCCCGCCGCCGGAGCCAGCGTGCGCATGGGACGCCCCAAGCTGCTGATCGAGTTCGACGGCCTCCCGCTGATCGCCAAGGTCGTCGCGGCGCTCGTCGAGGCCGACGTCGCCCCCGTGATCGTCGTCGCCCCCCCGCCCGACGCGCCCGAGGGGCCCCCCGTCGCCGAGGCCGCGCGCGGGGCCGGCGCGCACGTCATCGCCCCCGCGATCCGCCCCGCCGCGATGCGCGACTCGATCGAGCTGGGCGTGCGCGAGCTGGGCCGCCTCGATCCGCCGCCCGACGGCGTCCTCATCGTCCCGGCCGACGGCGTCAAGATCGAGGCCGCGACCGTCGCCCGCCTGGTCGCCGCCTGGCGCGAACGGCCCGCCCGGATCGCGGTCCCGACCTGCGAAGGGCGTCGCGGCCATCCCCCGCTCCTCCCCTGGCCGCTGGCGCGCGCGATCCTCGACCTGCCGCCCGACGTCGGCGTGAATCGCCTGCTCGCCGACCACGCGGACGAGGTCGACGCGATCCCGGTCGACGACGATTCCGTCCTGTTCGACCTGGACACGCCCGACGACCTGCGGGCCCTCGGCGTGCGCACGGTCCGCCTGTTCGCCGTCGCCCGCGAGCGCGCCGGCCGGCCGGAGGTGGAGGTCTCCCTCCCCTGCCCCGCGACCGTCGGCGACCTGCGGCGGGCGCTGGCGGATCAGCACCCCGCGCTGGCGACGCTCGCGGCGAGCGTGCGCATCGCCGTGGACGACGAGTACGCCGACGACGCCGCCCCCCTTTCCCCCGACGCCCGCCTCGCCCTGATCCCGCCCGTCAGCGGCGGCGGTCGCTGAGCCCCCCGAAAGGCCCGTTCATGGTCGAGATCACCGAATCCCCCCTGGACCACGCGGCGCTCACCGAGCGGGTCCGGCACGCGAACGCCGGGGCCGTCTGCACCTTCCTGGGGACCGTCCGCGAGATGACCGGCGAGCGCCGGACCGTCCACCTGGACTACGAGGCGTACCCCGAGATGGCCGCGAAGAAGCTCGACGAGTTGGAGGCCGAGGCCCGCCGCCGCTGGCCGCTCATCGAGGTCGCCCTGGCCCACCGCGTCGGCAAGCTGGAGCTGGGGGACGTCAGCGTCGTCGTCGCCGTGAGCTGCCCCCACCGCGGCGATTCCTTCGAAGCCTGCCGCTGGCTGATCGACACGCTCAAGGAGGTCGTCCCCATCTGGAAGCGCGAGCGCTGGGCCGACGGCCGCGAGGAATGGATCCATCCCGGGCTGGAAGGTCGGTAGAATAGCAGCATGACCCCGCTCCCCTCGACCGCCCCGGGATCGACCCTCGCGCCGCGCCGGCTGGTGGACTCGTTCGGCCGCGTCCACAATAACCTGCGCATCAGCGTGACCGACCGCTGCAACCTCCGCTGCGTCTACTGCATGCCGGAGCAGGTGGAGTTCATGCCCCGCGAGCGGCTGCTCAGCTTCGAGGAGATCGCCCGGTTCGTGGCGATCGTCGCGCCGATGGGGGTCGACAAGATCCGCCTGACCGGCGGCGAGCCGCTGCTGCGCAAGGACCTGGACGTCCTCGTCCGCATGCTCGTCGCGATCGAGGGGATCGCCGACGTGGGCCTGACGACCAACGCCATGCTCCTGGCGCCGATGGCCGCCCGCCTCCGCGACGCCGGCCTCGAACGCATCAACATCAGCCTGGACACGCTCGACCCGGGCCGCTTCGAACGCCTCGCCCGCCGGCCGGGCCTCGACGCCACCATCGACGGCGTGCTCGCCGCGAAGCGCGCCGGCTTCGACCCGATCAAGCTGAACGCCGTGATCATCCGGGGCTTCAACGAGGACGACGTCGTCCCGCTCGCCCGCTTCGCCCGCGAGCACGGGCTCGGGATGCGGTTCATCGAGTACATGCCGCTCGACGCCGGCCATTCCTGGGAGCGTGCGAAGGTCGTCCCCGCCGACGAGATCCTCGACGCCGTCGCCGCGGCGATCGGCCCGCTGGCCCCGGCGCCCGACCAGGATCCCCGCGCCCCGGCGCTCGACTACGACTACCTCGACGGCGGCGGCCGGGTCGGGCTGATCTCCTCCGTCAGCCGCCCGTTCTGCATGAGCTGCAACCGCCTGCGCCTGACCTCCGACGGCAAGGTCCGCAACTGCCTGTTCGCCCTCGACGAGGCCGACGTCCGCTCGCTGCTGCGCTCCGGCGCGGCGGACGAGGCCGTGGCGCAGGTCGTGGCGGCCTCGGTCGCCGGCAAGTGGGAAGGCCACGAGATCAACACCGCCCGGTTCGTGCAGCCCGACCGGCCGATGCACTCGATCGGCGGCTGACGCGGACGCTCACGTCAGCCGGTACGCCTTCACGGCGTTGTCGTGCCACAGCTTCCGGCGCTCGGCCTCGGGCCGGTCGGCCGTGATCCGCTTCAGCGAGGCCGCCCACGCCCCCAGCGGCGCGCCCAGCGTGCAGACCGGCCAGTCGCCGCCGAACATCACGCGATCCGGCCCGAACGCCTCCAGCATGTGCAGGACCACCGGCGCGAGGTCGTCGTCCGACCACGCCCGGCCCTTCGCCTGCGACACGATCCCGGAGACCTTGCCGACGACGTTCGGGAACTTCGCGATCCGGTCGACGTCCTTCTTCCACGCCGACAGGTCGCCGAACACCGGCGGGTTGCCGCAGTGGTCCAGCACGAACGACGTCCCGGGCGCGGCCTCGATCAGCTTCGCGGCGTCCGGGAGGTCCGCGTGACGCAGGCAGAGGTCGAAACTCAGGCCCAGCTCGCCGAGCAGCCGGACGCCCCGGACGAACTCCGGCCGGAGGCAGGTCCCGGCGGGCGTCTCGCCGTGGAGCACCTGCCGCACGCCCTTCACTTCCGGCTCCTTCGCCAGCGGGGCGATGTAATCCCGGAACGTCTCGTCCGCGGGACGGCCGCCGATCACCGCGGCGACGAATGCGTTCGACGGGTCGCGGCAAAGCTCGATCGCGAGCCGGGCTTCGAGCGGGTGGTCGGCCGGCGCGACGTCGATCTCCAGGTACACGGCCTTCGCCACGTCCATCCCGGCCGATGCCTCGCGATACTCGGCCCATCGGGCCGGCCGATCCAGGCCGGAGCCGGTCATCCAGGGGGGGCGGATCTTCGACAGGTCCCAGATGTGGACGTGGGAGTCGACGATCGGCTCCACGGGCGCGGCCCCGACCGCGGTCATCGCGGCGACGGCGGCGGTCCGGCCCAGGAATTCGCGGCGGGTCGACGGCATGGCGGTCTCCTCGATTCCTCGCGGGCAGTGTCTATTAGGATTCGGCGGCTCGCGTCGGAGGCTGGGTGAGCATCATAACGGCCTTCCCCCCTCGCGGGGGAAGGTGGCCCGAAGGGCCGGATGAGGGGGACGACGAGCGCGATGGCCGTTGGACTCCCGAGCCGATCGGTCGGGCCTTCGAATCCCGACGGTGCCTCTGCTTCGCGTCCCCCTCATCTGACCGCTGCGCGGTCTGTCTTCCCCCGCGAGGGGGGAAGACGTCGGAACGCCGATCGACGAATTCCAGAAGCCCCTCGGGTTGGCTCAGGCGGTCGTGGTCCGATGGAACTCCCGGCGCTCCACCTGATAGCGATGGACCTTCTGCGCGTCCACCTGCACGCCGACCCCCGGCCGGGCGGGGACGGCGAACTGACCCGGCGAAGTCATCTCGAACGGCGGGACGACGATGTCGTCGACGAACCACCGGGCGCCCGGCTCCAGGTCGGAGGCGTACTTGCAGTTGGCCAGCGTCCCCAGGTGGACGCCATACGCCTGGCCCAGCCCGAGTTCCGGCATCGACCCCACCCAGCAGGCGACGCCGTGCTGGAAGCAGAGGTCGTGGATCGCCCGCGCGGCGGACAGGCCCCCGGTGCGCTGGAGCTTCAGGTTCACGATCTTGCAGGCGCTGCGGCGGATCGCCTCGGCCGTCTGCTCCCGCGTGTCGGCCGACTCGTCCAGGCAGATCGGGGTGACGAGCGTCGCCTGCAACTCCGCCAGGGCGTCGAAGTCGCGAGGGGCGTAGGGCTGCTCGATCATCAGCAGGTCGAGTTCGTCCAGCGCCCGGAACAGGTCGGCGTCGGCCGCCGTGTACTCGCCGCCGCCGTCGACCATCAGCTCGACGTCGGGGAAGTGCCCGCGCACGGCGCGGGCGAACTCCAGGTCGCGGCCGGGGGCGATCCGGATCTTCACCCGCCGGTAGCCCTCCGCGAGATGGGCCTCGATCGACCGCAGCAGCTCCACGACGGACGGATGTAGGCCGACCGCCAGGCCCGACTCCACCCCCATCGCGATCTGCGTCTCCACCGCCCCCAGGAGCTGGGCGACCGTGGCGCGATGCTCCTGGCCCAGCAGGTCCCACAGGGCGGTCTCGGCGCCGGCGGTCGCGATCGGGCCCGCGCCCCAGCCCGCGGCGGCCTGGGCGATCCGCTCGGTGCAGTCGACCGACGCGCCGAGGAGCTTCGGGGCGATCAGGCCGGTCAGCTCGGCCCAGCAATCGTCGACGAGCGCGCCCGAGCCGGGCGCGGGCGACGCCTCGCCGTGGGCGACGCCCGACGACGTCTCCAGCGTCACCAGGATCGCGTCCTTCACCGCGGCCTCGCCCGTCGCCACGGGCCAGGACGACTTCATCGGGATCCGGATCCGCGTGACGACGACCCGTTCCACGGGGCTGGTGGCTGTGAACACGCTGCGCGTCCTCCGTCCGTCCCGGATGGCGTCGACGCCCACGGGGGCGCCGAACGTCGCCGTCCAGCTTATCACAAGGGCGGCGCGTTCCATGCCGCCCGGCGGCCGGAATTGTCGCCGGGGCGGCGGGTTGTTAGACTGATCGGACGCACCCCGCCACGACCATCCAACCGGACGACGAATCCCATCATGAGCGGTCGCCCCGCGCGCGAACCCTGGTTCAAGGACGGCCTCTCGTTCACCTGCACCCGCTGCGGGGCCTGCTGCACCGGCGCGCCGGGGTACGTCTGGGTCGACGCCGACGAGGTCGCCGCCCTGGCCGCCCACCGCGGCGAGACGCCCGACGAATTCTCGCTGAAGTTCGTGCGCAAGGTCGGCCGCCGCTACAGCCTGATCGAACGCCCGGGGGGCGACTGCATCTTCTGGGAGCGCGGGACCGGCTGCACGGTCTACGAGGCCCGCCCCGTCCAGTGCCGCACCTGGCCCTTCTGGCCCGAGAACGTCGAGTCGCCCGAGGACTGGGAGCACGTCACGCAGATCTGCCCCGGATCCGGGAAGGGCCGGCATTACTCGGCCGACGAGATCATCGAGTCGATCGGCAAGGTCCACACATGACCGCCGACGAGGCCCGGGGCCCCCTGGCCATCCTCTACCAGGAACTGGACGCGGCCGTGGCCGAGGCCGGGCCCCGCTGCGCCCTGAGCGGGCGCTGCTGCCGGTTCGAGGAATACGGGCACACCCTGTTCCTGTCGGCCCCCGAGGCGGCCGTCCTGCTCGCCGACGCCCCGCCCCCGTCCCGGCCGCTCGACGACGGCCTCACCTGCCCCTGGCAGGACGCCGCCGGTCGCTGCACCGCGCGCGAGGCCCGGCCGCTGGGATGTCGCGTCTACTTCTGCGATCCCGACTATGAGGGCCGGGCCCCCGAACTCTCCGAACGGTTCCTGGCCCGCCTGAAGGCCCTGGTCGCCGGCCGGGGCTGGCCCTGGGGCTACGCCCCCCTCCACCGCCACCTCCGCGACGCCGCCGCCAGGGGCGATTTCCGGGGCCCGACGCCGCCCGACGCCGGCCGGCCGCGCTGAGCCGGCGACGCCCCCCGACGTGGGTTTTTGCTTGACACTAATCCATGCGGCCAATACATTTGAGACGTTCCGGCCTCCCAGCGAGCCGCCCGCGCCTTCGTGGAGATCGCCATCGTGACGAAAAAAGAGATCGTGAAGAAAATCTCCGAGGACATCGGACTCACGCAGCTCAAGACCAAGGATATCGTCCAGCGCACCCTGGACGCGATCATCGAGACGCTCGTCACCGAAGGCCGCATCGAGCTGCGCAACTTCGGCGTCTTCGAGGTCAAGCGACGGGCCCCCCGCAAGGCGCGCAACCCCCGGACCGGCGACAAGGTCTACGTCCCGTCCAAGAACGTCGTCACGTTCAAGCCGGGCAAGGAAATGGAAGAACTCGTCCGAAAGATGAATCCGGACAATCTTCCCCTGTTGGACGAGGCCTCCGATGCCGATCTAGAAGGCAACGGAGCCGTCGAGCCGGCGACCGAGCCCCCGGCGCGTTGAGCGAGGAGCTTCCTCCTCCCCACGCCCTCGGGCCTCGCCCAGCCCCGACGGACGCCCGAACGGATCCCCGGGACGGATCCACGCAAGGAATGCGTGGCGCGACCGCCCCGAGCGATGACGAAGGCGGGAGGAGCCCGACATGCGAAAACTTCTGGCGGCCCTGGCCATCATGGTCGCCTCCCTCGCCCTGTTCGAGGGCTGTGCGCCGGTGCCGCTGCCGAGATACGCAGCGTACAAGCCCAGGCGCGTGGAACAACTCCTCAACGAGTCCGAGAACCTCCGTCAAGGGGGCGACGACTGGGAGCGGTTCTGGCTCCTCGATCAGCCGTCGCACATGACGCCGTTCCGGACCCACGGCGGCCTCGGGCCCTGATCCCCACGGATCGCCCGTCGCTCACCGACATCCATCAAGGCCGACCCCCGACATCCGGGGGCCGGCCTTTTCCTTTTCCCGACGCGCCCATCCCGGCGATGAGTCCCCGATACCGACCTTCCCCGGCGATGCCCGAAGGGTGATCACGGCCATGGCCCGTTTCGACGACTATCACCGCACCGTGATCGGCTATCACGGCACCGGCCTGACCGCAGCCCTGCGGATCGTCAATCGCATCGAGGGCTTCCGCTGGAGCCGCCGCGACTACGATTGGCTGGGGGCCGGCATCTACTTCTGGGAATACGCCCCCAGACAGGCCCTGGCCTGGGCGAAACTCCGACAACGTGAGTATCAGAAGAAGAGGAAGAAGACCCTCCACGAGGAACGACGCGCCACGGAGCCCTGGGCGGTGGTCGCGTGCATGATCCGCCGCGGCTTCTGCCTTGACCTGACGGAACCCGATAATGTGAAATATCTTGCGGACATCTACGAGGACTACAAGGAGAACCTGGCCCTCGCGGATAAGACACCGCCGAGGAACAACCGGAAATACAGGAAGCTCGACCGCGACGTCTTCGAGTATGCTTACCAGGTGATCGAAGCGTCCGAGCGCGACTTGAAGGTGGATACGGCACGCGGCGTCTTCGTACCGAAGGGCGGGGGGAAACGGATCTGGGATGGGAGTTGGATCTCGCGAGACACCCACATCCAGCTCTGCGTCCGCAACCCGGCGAGCCTCCTGGGAGCCTGGCTCCATCATCCGAGCGGTTTGGAGGTGAAAGATGTCTGTGAAGCGTTACAAGCTGGCGCTCCCCTCGTCGACCCAGAGAATCCGAAAGGCCAAGGAGACGCTCCGCGCGATGCCGAAGCTGAAGCGGATTGAATTGATGGTCAAGGCGGGGGCCATGACCGCCGAGCAGGCGGAGACGGCCAGACAGAAGCTGGAAGACATGAACGAAGGCCCGCCGCATCGAATCCTCGGCGACGCCTGAAGCCGTTCTTGCAGGATGAACGACCTCCGACGGCCGACCCCCGACATCCGGGGGCCGGCCTTTTCCTTTTCCCGACGCGCCTTGCGCAAGAAAGATGAAACCTCGACGCGCCGCCCGGCGATCGTACCCTCGGACCATCGTTATTTGGCAAGCCGACAGACAGCACCAGGAACCGACGGAGATGATCTCCGCCCGATCCGTCGGAACGTCGCGACCTAGTTCGACGTCATCCCCCTCGCCGGGAGGAGGCAGCTTTCTTTCAACACCGCCGGAAATCGACGGGAGGCCCGACGACGGGGTGGTCCGGGCCGTCCGCCCGGACGTCGGCGGCCTTCGGGATGAAGACGTCCGGGCGGACCGCCCGGACCACCCTTCAGAACTCTCCGGCCGATGGGCCTGAAAAGTGGTCGATCGGCGAAAGGGCTCGAAAACGCAACGCGAACTCGACGATCGAAGCCAATTTCCGACCGCCTCGACTCGCCGCCAAAACGCCACGCCGCAACAGTTTATAACAATCACCCCGCGCAACCGGTTGCTCTCGATCGAAGCCGAACGGAGCCGACGGCGTCAGGCGGTGACGTCCTTGGGGGTGAGGGCCTGGCGGATGGCCTTCCAGCCCAGGAGGCCGCACTTCATGCGGGTGGGGGTCAGCGGCATGCCCAGCAGCTTGACGACGTCGGCAGGGCCGAGTCCGAGGGCTTCCTCGACGGTCGCGCCTTCCAGCCGCTCGGCCAGGAGGGACGTGGCGGCCTGGCTGATGACGCACCCCTTGCCGTCGAACCGGACGTCCTTGATGCGGTCGCCGTCCACGGCCAGTTCGACGTGGATCTGGTCGCCGCAGAAGGGATTGTCCAGGTCGCAGGCGTGGTCGGCGCGCTCCAGCCGGCCGCGATACGGGGAGGAATAATAGTGGTCCAGGATCTCTTCGCGGTACAGCGGATCGTCCATCGGCGGTTCCCTGGCGGCGCGGGGGGAGGCGGGATCAGCGCCGCCGAAGCATGGTCTTGATCGAGCCCAGCGCCTCGGCCAGGCGGTCGATCTCGTCCTTCGTATTGTACAGGGCGAAGCTCGCCCGCGCGGAGGCCGGAATGCCGAGCCTCGTGTGCAGCGGCATGGCGCAGTGGTGGCCCGCCCGGATCGCGATCCCGTGGCGGTCCAGCAGGTGCGACAGGTCGTGGGGATGCGTCCCGTCGAGCGTGAAGCCCACGATCGGCCCCTTCCCCGCCGTGTCCGACGGCCCCAGCAGCCGGAAGCCCTCGACGGCCCCGAGCGTCGCGTGGGCGTGCTCGATCAGCCCCCGCTCGTGGCGGGCGACGGCCTCCGCGTCCAGGCTTTCGATGTAGTCGATCGCCGCCCCCAGGCCGATCACCTCGGCGATCGGCGGGGTCCCGGCCTCGAACTTGTCGGGCAGCTCGTTCCAAACGGCGCGGTCGCGCTCCACGCGGAGCACCATGTTCCCCCCGCCCAGCACGGGCTCCATCGCTTCGAGAAGCTCCCGCTTCCCGTAGAGGACGCCGACGCCCGTCGGGCCGAAGACCTTGTGGCCCGAGAAGGCCGCGAAGTCGATCCCCAGCTCGACGACGTCCAGCCCCTCGTGGGCCAGGCTCTGGGCCGCGTCGATCAGCACGCGGGCCCCGCGCCCGCGAGCGCGGCGGGCGATCTCCTCGACGGGAGGCCGGACGCCGGTGACGTTCGACATCCCCGTCGTCGCGACCATCCGCACCCGGCCGTCGTCGAACAGCCGGTCGAACGAGTCCAGGTCGTATTCCAGGTCGTCGGTCAGGTCGACGTACCGCAGCACCGCCCCGGTCTCGGCCGCGATCATCTGCCAGGGGACGATGTTCGCGTGGTGCTCAAGCTCGCTCAGGACGATCGCGTCCCCCGGCTTCAGCGCCATCCGTCCCCACGACCGGGCGACGAGGTTGATCGCCTCGGTCGTCCCCCGCGTGAAGATGACCTGCGCGGGATCGTCCACCCCCAGGTGCGCCGCCACCTTCAGTCGGGCCCCCTCGAACGCCTCCGTCGCCCGCTCGCTCAAAACGTGCAGCCCGCGATGGACGTTCGCCGGGTAGTCGGCCAGGAACTCGCGGACGGCCTCGACCACCGGAGCCGGCTTCAACGCCGTGGCCGCGGAGTCGAAGTATCGCAAGGGGACCCCCGGCCGCACCTCCTCGGCCAACGGCGGGAAATCAGCCCGCACCCTCGACACGTCCAGCCCCGTCCCCCGCACCG
>ERZ778021.2242-NODE-2242-length-17975-cov-6.890737_pt1 | contig 17975 bp, 13 predicted proteins | sample MGYA00375751_ERZ778021 | MGnify/ENA primary metagenome ERZ778021 (study PRJEB29350, sample SAMN05389814) | bioreactor metagenome | isolation source: Thiocyanate stock bioreactor | place: South Africa: University of Cape Town | collected 2013-08-29 ... | reverse complement strand
GCCAGTCATGGCCGAGCTGTGGGCCAGGGGGGCGCAGGCCGGCCTGGCGCGCCGCCACATCTTCGACCTGCGGCTGGCCTTGACGGCGCAGCACCACGGCGTCACCCAGTGGGCGACGCGCAACACCCGGGATTTCGAAGGCCTGGGCTTCCAGCGCCTGATCGACCCGCTGGCGGATGATTGACGCTGGCCCCACCCCCTGCATTCCAACAGGCTCTTGACGTGCTGAACACCGCTTTCTCCCCCTGGCCCAGCTTCACCGCCGAAGAGGCCGACGCCGTGCAGCGCGTGCTGCTGTCGGGCAAGGTCAACTACTGGACGGGCACCGAATGCCGCGAATTCGAAAAGGAGTTCGCCGCCTGGGCCGGCACCGCGCACGCCGTGGCCCTGGCCAACGGCACGCTGGCGCTGGACGTGGCGCTCAAGGCCCTGGGCATCGGCCCGGGCGACGAGGTGGTGGTGACGCCGCGCACCTTCCTGGCCAGCGTGTCCTGCGTGGTGAATGCCGGCGCCACGCCGGTGTTTGCCGACGTCGACCCGGACAGCGGCAACCTGACGGCAGGCACCATCGCCGCAGTGCTCACCCCGCGCACGCGTGCCGTGATCGTGGTGCACCTGGCCGGCTGGCCGGCCGACATGGACCCGATCATGGCGCTGGCCGCGCGGCACGGCCTGAAGGTGATCGAGGACTGCGCCCAGGCGCACGGCGCGCGCTACCGTGGCCGCAGCGTCGGCAGCATCGGCCACGTGGGCGCCTGGAGCTTCTGCCAGGACAAGATCATGACCACCGGCGGCGAAGGCGGCATGGTCACGACCAATGACGAGGCCGTGTGGCGCGCCATGTGGGCCTACAAGGACCACGGCAAGAGCTGGGCCGCGGTGTATGAGCGCGAGCACGCGCCCGGTTTTCGCTGGCTGCACGAGAGCTTCGGCACCAACTGGCGCATGCTGGAGCTGCAGGCCGTCATCGGCCGCATCCAGCTCGGCCGCATGGCCGACTGGACGGCGCGGCGCACGGCCCACGCGGCGGCGCTGCGCGCGGCGCTGGCACCTTTTGCCGGCCCCGGCGGCGTGGTGCGGGTGCCATGGCCTGACCCGTCATTGCGAGGAGGCGCAGCCGACGCGGCAATCCAGAGCGGCGCTTCCTTGACCGCTGCCACTGGATCGCCACGCTTCGCTCGCGATGACGGGGTTTTGGCACGGTCCGCGTACCCTGTCGGCACTGGTGCCGATCCATCCCAGCCGTCATGGCGAGGAGCCGCAGGCGACGCGGCCATCCAGAACGACGGTGAAGCCACCCGCCACGCGGGGTACAAGTTCTACGCCTACGTGCGCCCCGAGAACCTGGCCCCCGGCTGGTCGCGCGACCGCATCGTGACCGAGATCGAGGCCCTGGGCGTGCCCTGCTACCAGGGTTCGTGCTCCGAGGTCTACCTTGAAAAGGCCTTCGACGGCACGCCCTGGCGCCCCGCCGGCCGGCTGCCGGTGGCGCGTGCGCTGGGCGAAACCAGCCTGATGCTGCTGATTCACCCCACGCTGACCACGGCCGAGATTGGCCGCACCTGCGCCGCCATGGCCCAGGTGCTGGCGCGGGCCGGCGCGCCGACGCTCGATCGCGCCTGTGCCAACGTGGACGCCTGAGGGGCGGGACCGCGCGCGTCTGTGGCGTGGCGTCCACAATGTCACACCGCCAGGACGCAGGCCGGGCAGGGCGTTGCGGCGGGTGCGGTTAGAATGTTTCACAACTGCGGCTATGGGTAGCCGCTACACCAACAGGCCAGTGCCGTCACCGTCAGAGGAGAAACCACATGAAAAAAGCAGCATGCATCGCATTGGGCCTGGGCTTTGCCCTGGCCGCCAGCGCGGCTGAGCCGGCGGTGGGCTCCATCCAGGACGTGAAGGGCGCGGTCACCGTGTCCAGCACGCAGGCGGTCAAGCGGGCGGCCAACGGCACGCCGGTGGCCGAAGGCGCCTCGATCCTGGTCGCCAGCGACGCGTCGGCCACGCTGGTGCTGAACAACGGTTGCGTGATCGGGCTCAAGGGCAGCCAGCACCTGACGGTCAGCACCGGCCTCAAGTGCGAGCAGTTGCAGGCTTCGGCCAAGCAGTTGTTCCCGGCCTACCAGCTGGCGCAGGCCCCGCTGGGCGGCGGCATCGTGCCGCCCCCGGCCGCGCAGGCACAGACCGAGCGGCGCGCCGCCGCCTTGCCGTGGGGTGGCGCGGGCACTGACGCCATGGCCATCGGGGCGCTGGGCGGTGCCATCGGGATCGCCATGTTCCGCCACAGCGACAGCTCGCGCGCCTCGGGTCAGTAAATTTGGCGTCGGCGCCGCCCGGGGTGCGGCGTCGTGGTTGATCAGGCAGCATTCTTGAGCACCAGGCGCCGTCGTTCACCGCCTACAAAAACCAGCTGGGATTCCCGGCTGGTTTTTTTGTTGCTGGCCGCGCTGCTGCTGCTGGCGCCCCTGGTGCGGGGCGGCAATCGCGAGCTGGCGATGTCGGCCCTGCTGGCGCTGGGGCTGGCGCTGCTGGCCACGGTGATGGGGCGGCTGGTGCGGGCGCGCCAGCCCGGCGTGCCCGCCGCCGAGCCCGTGCCTCGCTGGTGGTGGCCGGCGGTGGTCGTGGTGGCCAGCAGCCCGGCCTGGCTGGGGGCGCTGCAACTGCTGCCCATCATGGATGCCGCGCGCTGGGCGGGCCTGGCGGGGCGGCAGGGTTATCTGGACGCCCTGCAGGCGGCTGGCGTGGCGGTGCCCGAGCGCCTGCCCCTGTCGCTGAACCCCTGGGCCACCTGGGCCGCGATGTGGTCGGGCGTGCCCGTGGTGGCGGCATTCGTGGCCGCCCTGCGGCTGTCGCGCGAGCAGATCGACCGGCTGCTGACGGTGCTGCTGCTGGCCGGCGCGCTGCAGGTGCTGATGGCGGTGGCGCAGTTCGCCTCGGGGCCGAAGTCGATGCTGTATTTCGGGCTGTTGGGGCACGGGTTCATTGGCACTTTTGCCAACCGCAACCACCTGGCGGATTTCCTGGCCATGCTGCTGCCGCTGTGTTTTTATGCCTGGCTGGTGCTGCGCCGCGGCGCGCAGGGCGACGGGCACGGCGGGCATGGTTCCACCGTCGGCAGGCTGGCGCTGGTGTTGCTGGGTTTCGGGCTGGTGCTGGTGATTCTCAGCAGCCAGTCGCGCGGTGGCATCCTGGCGTCGGTGGCGGTGCTGCTGCTGTCGGCGCTGCTGCTGGCCTTTGGCCTGCGCCATGCGCTGCGGCGCTGGCAGCGCTGGGCGCTGGTGGCGGCGTGTGTGCTGCTGTCGGTGCTGGCGCTGGGGGCCATCGACCTGCAGGGCATCGCGGCCCGGATGGCACACGAGCGTCTGCAAACGGATGCCCAGGTGCGTCAGACCATGGCCCTGGCCACCTGGGACGCCGCGCGTGCCCTGTGGCCCTGGGGCAGTGGCATGGGCACGTTCGAGTCGGTGTTCCCGCGCTATCAGCCGGCGGCGACGCCGGTCTACGTCAACCACGCCCACAACGACTACGCCCAGATGCTGATGGAGCTGGGGGCACCGGCGCTGCTGCTGGTCGCGCTGCTGGGTCTGTTGGTGGTGCGGCAGCTGGTCGCGCTGGTGCGCGCCCTGCGCGCCAGCGGCCGCCTGTCGTCCGAGCTGGGCATGCGCTGTTTTGCCGGCCTGGGGGCGCTGGCGCTGCTGCTGCACAGCTGGGTGGAGTTCAACATGCACATCCCGGCGCTGGCGCTCACGGCGAGCTTTCTGATGGGCGTGTTCCTGCGCCCGTTGTCGGCGCGGCACTGAGCGCCCCCGACCAGCGCCGCACTGGATTGCCGCGTCGGCCTGCGGCCTCCTCGCAATGACGGTCATTCCTCATCGCAGGCCGCAGGCGGTGGCGATGCGGTGAGGGTGCTGGCAGCGGTGACGGCCGTTTCGCCCCGCACCCCGTCATCGCGAGCGGCGCAGCCGCGTGGCGATCCAGTGCGGCGGCGGGCCAGTCACCGCCGTTCCGCTGGCGAGTGCCGCGCCCCCACCAGCGCCGCACTGGATTGCCGCGTCGGCCTGCGGCCTCCTCGCAATGACGGTCATTCCTCATCGCAGGCCGCAGGCGGTGGCGATGCGGTGAGGGTGCTGGCAGCGGTGACGGCCGTTTCGCCCCGCACCCCGTCATCGCGAGCGGCGCAGCCGCGTGGCGATCCAGTCGCGGCGCTGGGGACACCGGCTATGCACCCGTGTCGGGATGATTACTCTTGAAACAATAGCTGCTGGCGCTCGCCAGACAAGCGTCAAAGCCGTAGTTGACCAATGAAATACAAGGCCCTGGGCGGCGCGGCGTGGCGCCGCCGGCCGTTCACGGGGCTGCGGCAGGCGCGTCGTTGGTCACCCGGGGGCGGGGCGGGAAGGCCACCACACGTCCGGTGGCGCCAGGCGCGGCGCGGGGTGCCGGGGCGGGGTCGCGTTGCTGCACCCAGTCGACCATCGGGCCCGTGGGCTGGTAGCCGTCCACCAGTTGCAGCAGCAGCGCGCGGATGTCGTCGTGGCGCTGCGCCTGCATGTGCTCGGCCAGGCGCTCGAGCTGCGCCTGCAGCTCGGCCCAGGGCAGAAAATGCTCCTGCGCCTTCAGGATGCGGGGGTGGTCGGTGCCGCTGGTCGCGTTGCCGATCAGCAGTTCTTCGTACAGCTTTTCACCGGGCCGTAGGCCGGTGACCTGGATGTCGATGCCGCCCGCGGGCTGCAAGGGGTCGCGCACGCGCTGGCCGGACAGCTCGATCATGCGGCACGCCAGGTCGTGGATGCGCACCGGCTCGCCCATGTCCAGCACGAATACCTCGCCGCCATGTGCCATGGCGCCGGCCTGGATCACCAGTTGCGCGGCTTCGGGGATGGTCATGAAGTAGCGCGTGATGTCGCGGTGCGTGACGGTGACCGGGCCGCCCTGCTCGATCTGGCGCCGGAACAGCGGCACGACCGAGCCCGAGGAGCCCAGCACGTTGCCAAAGCGCACCATGGTGTAGCAGGTGCGGTGGGCGCGTGGCCGGGCGTTCTGCTCGTCGTGCAGTGCCTGCAGCACCATTTCGGCCAGGCGCTTGCTGGCGCCCATGACGTTGGTGGGGCGCACCGCCTTGTCGGTGCTGACCAGCACGAATTGCCCGACGCCGTGGCGCGCGGCGGCACGCGCGCACACCAGGGTGCCCCAGACGTTGTTGCTCAGGCCTTCGAGCGGGTTGTGCTCGACCAGCGGCACGTGCTTGTAGGCGGCAGCGTGGTAGATGATGTCCGGCCGCCAGGCCGGCAGGATGGCGTCCAGGCGCGCGGCGTCCTGCACCGAGCCGAGCAGGGGCACGATCTGCACCGGCGCCCGCTCGGGCTGCTGGGCGACGGCGGCGGTCAGTTCGCGGTGAATTTCATAGAGCGCGTACTCACTTTGCTCCAGCAGCAGCAGCACGCCCGGCTGCCACTGCAGGATCTGGCGGCAAAGCTCGCTGCCGATGGAGCCGCCGGCGCCCGTGACCATCACCGTCCGGGCGCCCAGGTGGCGTGCGAGCAGAGCCTCGTCCGGCTGGACCGGGTCGCGGCCCAGCAGGTCTTCGATGTTCAGGTCGTGCAGATCGCTGGCGTGCACGCCGCGCCGCACCAGGTCGGCCATGCCGGGCAGGGTGCGCACGTGCACCGCATGGGAGCGCAGCAGTTCGACGATCTGCTTGCGGCGCTCCACGCTGGCCGAGGGGATGGCCAGCAGCACCGAGCCGATGCGGTATTCGCTCACCAACTGGCCCAGTTCGGACGGGGCATGCACGGGCAGGCCGTCGAGCCGGCGGCCCTGCAGGGCCGGGCTGTCGTCCAGATAACCCACCAGCCGCTGGTGGGGCATGCGCATCAGGCTGGCGGCCAGCTGCATGCCCGACTGGCCGGCGCCATAGATCAGCACGCCTGGGGAATTGATCCTGGCCAGCAGTTCGCGGTACAGGTCGCCCACCCACAGCCGCACGGCAACCCGGCTCAGACCCAGGGCCACGAACATGAGCAGCGGCTGGATGATGCCCACCGAGCGCGGGATGCCGGACACGCCGATCACGGTGAACACCAGCGCGTACAGCAGGCCGTAGACTGCGGCGGCCTTGCCCAGTGCCAGCATGGCGTTCCAGCCGGCATGGCGGAAGATCGAGGCGTAGAGCCCAAACCAGGCGAACACGGGCAAGCCGAGCAGCCAGGCGCCCAGGGTGGCCCAGGCGTGCATGCGGCTGAAGGGTATCCAGTGCTCGAGCCGCAGCATCCAGGCGAGCCAGACGGTCAGCGCGCACAGGCTGGCGTCCAGCGTCAGGGCGAGCAGCCGCTTGCCGGTCCGGGGCATGTGGACCAGTCGGCGGGTCAGGTCGGGGGTGCTCATCGGTGCGGGCTAAGGTCTGACGGGCGCCAGGGGTTGGCGGCCTGCCAGGCCGGTCGTGCCGCCCAGTGCCAGGCCCAGCAGGTCGGCGCTGAGGTCGCCCAGGCTGGCGGAGCGGCCCGGAATGTAGTGTTGCAGGCATTCGGTGGCCACCGCGGTGGCGATCAGCCCATACCACACCAGGGTGCGCTGGCCCGGCTGTCGCCAGGCGCGCACGCCAAGCAGGCCCAGCACCACGAACAGGCCCAGATGCACCCACTTGTCGGAGTGCCTGAAGGCGTCGCTGCGGTCGATCTCGGCCGCGTAGGGCAGCCAGCTGGCCAGCCAGATCTTGAGCTCCAGCACCACCGAAGCGGGCGACAGCAGCAGCGCCAGCGACAGCACGAAGGCGAGCAGAAACGCCATGCGCCAGCCGGTCGGGTGCCCGGGGAGCGCGGTGTCGGAGGCTGGGAGCACGTGGGGGCGGTGGGTCAAAGTCAGCCGGGGCGGGGCGGTCGGGCGTGGAGCGGGTGGGCTCTCGGCACGGTTTCATGTGGGTGTCGCCACATCATGCCGTCGAGGTGACCCAAAGTATGCATTTTACCTGTCCCGCGTGGCGCGATGGCGTCGATCGACGCCTTGTCGTGTGGCCGAGTGGACGGAATTCACGCAATGCGGCTGCCGCTTGCGGCCCTGCGGCCAGGAAGACTGGCCGGGTTACCTACAATAGACATCTTTCCGTCTGTTTTGTTTGGGTCATGGTCGTGTTGATGCAACTGTCTGCGCTGCGCGCGCTTGCGCGCGGGCGGCCGCCCGCCGCGGGGGGCCGGGTGCGCCGGTCGTGGGGGGGGGTGGCCATGCTGCTATGGGGGTGCCTGCTGGCGGGGCCGGCGTCCGCGCAAGGCAGCGGCCCGCTGCCCGGCACGGTGCCGGTGGCGGCCCTGGCGGTCGCCACGCCGACGGCGGTGCCCATGACCAGCCTGCCGTCGGCGGAGCCGCAACAGATCGGTGCGGTGCCGGCCGGCGGCGGATTCTCGATGCAGGCGGCGCCGTCGCCCAACAGCGCGGCCAGGGCCGGCCGAACGGCGACGCCGGCGGCGGTGGATGCCGACTACAAGATCGGCGTCAACGACCTGCTGGAGATCGACGTCTTCGGGGTCAGCGAACTCAAGCGCATCGTGCGCGTCAACACGACCGGGCACATTTCCATGCCGTTGATCGGCCTGGTGGAGGTGGCGGGCCTGTCGCCATCCGACGCCGAGGCACTGATTGCCCTGCAGTACGGCAAGAGTTATCTGCAGGATCCGCAGGTATCCATCTTCATCAAGGAATTCACCAGCCAGCGCATCACCCTGGACGGCGCCGTCGTGCGGCCCGGGATCTATCCGCTGACCGGCCAGATCACGCTGCTGCGCGCGCTGGCCATGGCCGGTGGCGGCTCGCAACTGGCCGATCTGGAGGAGGTGATGCTGTTTCGCCTGACGCCCGATGGCCAGAGCCTGGTGGAAAAGCACGACGTGCTGAAGATTCGCGTCGGCGAGGCACCCGACCCGGCGCTGCGGGGCGATGACGTGGTGGTGGTCAACCGCAACACGGCGCGTGCCACGCTGCGGGATTCGCTGTTTCGCGACATCCTGGACACCATCAACCCCTTTTCCGCCACCTACCGCAACGCCGTGACGCCCTGATGGCCGGCGAACCCGCAGCGCCCTCCTTCCCTGTGACCGGTTGCCTGCCCGATGACCGGGCGGGCACGCCGGTTCTGACCTTCTTTCCACGCCCCCTGGGCTGACCGATCTCATGTCCAAGGACCATCCGCCACCCGATCATTTCCTGCCCATGCCCGCACAGGGCCCGCACGGCGGCCACGCGCTGGGCGCGCCCGTCTCCTACGGGCTGGGCCAGCCGTGGCAGGGGCCGCAGAAGGACGCGGAAGACGACGACGTCATCGATCTGCGTGACTTGTGGCGCATGGTGGTCAAGCACAAGTGGCTGCTGCTGTCGGTGGCGCTGGCGGGATTGCTGGCGGCCCTGCTGGTGAGCTTCATCCGCACGCCCCTGTACCAGGCGGCCACCACGCTGCAGGTGGACAAGCGGGCGGCGTCGGTGGTGAAGTTCGGCCAGGAGCTCGACAGCGGCGCCGACCTGGACGAGCGCACCGGCATGGGCACCCAGCTGGAGCTGCTGAAAAGCCGCGTGCTGGCCGAGCGCGTGATCGACGAATTGCGGCTGGATCGACTGCTGAGCTCGCGGCGCAGCGCCGACCCCGGGCTGGCCCGCGACGCCGAGCCGGCCGCGGCCGAGTCGGCCACCGCCGATGGCGAGCCCGAGGCGGGCATCGGCAAATGGGTGGACCGCATCAAGGACAGCTGGAGCAAGCTGCGCGAGCCGGCATTGAACAGCGAGAGCAAGCTCAGTCGCGAGGAGGTGCTGAAGGTGTTTCGCGCCACCGTGCAAGCCGAGCAGGTGCGCAATTCGCGCATCCTCAAGGTGACGGTGGACAACCCCGATCCGCAACTGGCGGCGCGCATCGCCAACACCATGGCGCAGTCCTTCATCGCCCTGAACCTGGAGCGGCGGCTGGAGTCCTCGTCCTACGCCAAGAGCTTCCTGGAGCAGCAACTGGCGCAGACCAAGGCCAAGCTGGAAGAATCCGAGCGGCGCCTGAACCAGTACGCCCGGGAACACAACATCCTGACCCTGGATGAGAAAACCAACGTCGTCAATCAGACGTTCACCGAGTTTTCCAACGCGCTGGCCAAGGCCGAGCAGGAGCGCATCAAGTACGAATCCGAGTACCAGGCCATCAAGAGCGCGCCCGACACCGCGCGCCAGGTGCTGGAAAGCCGCACCATCCAGGAATACAAGACCCAGCGCAGCAAGCTGGACGCCGAGTACCAGCAGAACCTGAAGATCTACAAGGAAGACTTCCCCAGGATGCAGCAGTTGCGCGCGCAGATCAACGATCTGGACAGCAAGATCCAGAGCGAGGTCAGCAGCATCCTGCAGTCCGTGAGCAACCAGATGGTCGTCGCGCAGCGCCAGGAGGCCCTGATCAAGGGGCGCCTGCAGCAGACGCGCCAGGAAATCGTGCGCGGGCAGGACCAGGGCGTGAACTACAACCTGCTCAAGCGCGAGGTCGACACCAACCGCGAGCTCTACGACGGCCTGCTGCAGCAGGTCAAGGAAGTCGGCGTGGCCGGCGGCGTGGAAACCAACAACATCCAGGTGGTGGACAAGGCCGACGCGCCGCTGTTCCCCTACAAGCCCAACATCTCGCTGAACGCCGCCATCGGCCTGCTGGCCGGGTTGACGCTGGGGCTGATGCTGATTTTCCTGATGGAGTCGCTGGACGACTCGATCAAGTTCGCCGACGAGGTGGAAAAGAACTTCATGGTGCCGCTGCTGGGCGTGATTCCGGACATCCGCGAGAAGTCCAAGCTGCCCAGCGTGGCGCTGATGGCCTATCTGGAGCCGCGCGGACACCTGGCGGAGGCCTATCGGTCGGTGCGCACGGCGCTCCAGTTCTCGACATCGGACGGCGCGCCGCGCCGCCTGCTGGTGACCAGCACGACCAAGAACGAGGGCAAGTCCACCACCGCGCTGGCGCTGGCCATCAACTTTGCCCAGCTGGGCGTTCCGGTGGTGCTGGTGGATGCCGACATGCGCAACCCGACGCTGCACAAGTTCGTGGCCAAGACCAACGGCTACGGGCTGTCCAACTATCTGTCGGGCCACGAGTCGAAAGAGGAGCTGGTACGCAAGAGCGCCATCAAGAACGTGTCGATCGTGACCGCCGGCCCGGTGGCGCCGAGCCCGGTGGACCTGCTGATGGGGCCGCGCTTTGGCCAGCTGATGGACCAGTTGCAGGCCGCGGGCTACGAGTACATCATCATCGATGGCCCGCCGATCCTGGGCCTGGCCGACGCCATCGTGCTGGGCAACCAGATCGGGTCGGTGCTGTACGTGGCGCAGGCCAGCCAGACGCGCAAGAGTCACATCAAGGACGCCTTCCGGCGTCTGCGCATGGCCGGTGTCGTGCCGCGTGGCATCGTGCTGACCCGGGCCACGGCGCGCAACACGGCGTACTACACCTACGAGAGCTACTACGGCTACGGCAGCGCGCCGCCGGCGGCCGCCGGCAAAACCCAACCGTCGCGCCTGAAGGCCGAACCCGGCCTGAAAGCGGGCTGAGCGCCTGAACCTGACCTGACCGACCATGACCACAGCGGCGGAGGTCCGATATCGCAGTCTGGCCAACTGTCTGCTGGAGTTCGGGCGTTCGCCAGGGCTCTATGCCCTTCGCCTGCGCGAGCCGGCAGAGCTGTTTGCCGAGCTGGACACGGTGGCCCTGTGGGCGCTGGGGCGACTGCCCGGCGTGCTGGAGCAGCAGCTGGGGCCAGCCCGGAGCACCGACGTGGTGGCGGCGGCGGTGCTGTTCGTGCAGCGCGCGTGCTTCGAGCCGGGCAACACGCATTACCAGGTGCTCGGCTTGGCGAGCGACGATTTCGCGCCCGACAGGCTGCGCGCGCGATACCGCGCGCTGATTCGGCTGACCCATCCGGACATGGGGGTTCAGGGCTTGCCGCCGAACGCCGCGGGCATGGTCAATCGCGCCAACGAGGTGCTGAGCGACGAGGCGGCGCGGCGCCACTACGACGAGCAACTGGCACAGCGACTGACGACCCGTGGGCGGACGAAACCCGCGCCCGACCAGGGTGGGGCCGCCGGGGCGGCGGCGCGCGGCGGCGTTGGCCCGGATCGCCGGGGCGGCCCGGCGACGGCCTATCGCCCGGGCGGGGACGCGCTGTCATCGGGCGGGCGCCTGTCGAGCCTGATGGCCCGATACCCGCGCCAGGTCCGGCTGGGCCTGGTGGCGGGCGGTGCCGTGCTGCCGCTGCTGGCCATCGCGTTCTGGGTGGCTCACGAGACCACGCTCAGCGCCAGCCAGATGCTGGTGGCCAGGGCGCCCGGCGTCGATGCCGGTGCCACGCCGGCTCGCGGCGCGCACCTTGTCAAGGCCGTGCCTGCGGTCGCGCCGGCTCCTGTGGCGTCCACGCCGCGGTTGAGCGTTGGTGATTCGGCGCCGTTGCCGGCCACCCTGTCGCACGAGCTCCGCTCCTCACCGCAGTCCGCGCCATCGGCGAGCACCACTTCGCCCAATCCGCCGCTGCCGGCGGCACCTGCGCGGCCGGCGCCCAGCCAAAAGCCGATGGCGGTGGCCCGGTCCGACACGCCGGCACGCCAGTCGTCCGGCGTGTCGACCACGGTCGACGCCGTCAAGCCGGTGGTCACCCAGCCACCGGAGCCACCGCCCGCCGCGGTGCCGGTGGCGGTGTGGCCGGTGGACGCGGGTTCGTCCAGAAAATACCTGGACGACATCGTCGCTACCCTGGAGCGGCCCGCCGAAGCCCAGCGCCTGAATGCCTATTTCCTGAAGATGCGGGTCAAGGGCTCGCTGCTGCGACCCGCCACCGACGCGCAATCGGTGGCCACGCGCTGGCAGGTTCAGCGCTCCGCCTGGAGTGAAAGCCAGACGCCCGGAGTGCTGACGCTGCGCTCGGTCCTGGTGCTGAGCCCATCCACCAGCGCCGCCGGCGAGACCGCCGGCGCCTTTCGGTTGCTGGCCGAGTTCCGTGGCACGCGCGAGGGCACCGTGCTGGAACGGCTCGAACTGGTCAGGGAGCACTGAAGCTTGGGCGCTCACGGATCACGCCTGCCAGGTGCCACGGGGCCGCTGCAATTCCTCTGGTGGCTGCCCTGGCTGGGGCTGGCGATCGCGCTCTGGCTGGGAGCCTGGCCGACGCAGCAGCAGCGCGCCTGCTGGATGGGTGAATGGCCGTTCGAGTCCGGCTGCCCCGACGTGCCCCTGGGTTCGGCGCTGGACAATCCCCCCGACGTCTACCAGCGCTACCTGCATCACAACCCGGGCGACAGCCGGGCCCTGTCGTGGCTGACACGGGCGCTGTGGGTCGCCGAGGATCCGCGCGCGGCCGAGCTGCTGCCACGCGTGCTGCCGCTGGCGCCGCAGCATCCGCACGTGTTGGGCATGCAGGCAGACCGCCAGTTGCAGGCCCAGGACTGGGAGGCGGCGGCGAAAACCCTGGTGGCCCTGGTTGAGCTGGGCCAGGCGCAGGCGCGGCCGACCTTGCTGTCGCTGATGGTGGCGCCGCAGACGCAGGACATCGTGCTGCGGCAGCTGACGCCGCAGTCGCTGTGGCTGGATTCTATGCTGGCGGGCCTGGACCGGGCCACGCCGGCGCGCGCGCTGCAGCCGTTTGTCTCGGCGGGTCAGGAGCTGGGTCTGCTCAAGCCGGCCACGGTGCTGGGGCTGATCGACCGCCTCAAGCAGGAGCGGGCCTGGCTGGATGCCTACACGCTGTGGGTCACCTGGAAGGGCGAAGTGGGCGAAGGCTTGTACAACGGCGGTTTCGACCGGCCCGTGTCGCGGCGCGGCTTTGATTGGGAATGGACCACGCCGCCGGCGGCGCGCCAGGCGTTTCGCATCGACCAGGTGGCCGCCGCCGAGCGACCAGGCTCGATGCTGGAGCTGAGCCTGACCGGGCGCGGCGTGCTGCCGCAGCCCGTGCTGTCGCAGACCTTGTTGCTGCCGGGAACGCACTATCGCCTGCGCGGGCAGTTCATGACGCAGGCGCTGTCGGCCCGCGAAGGGCTGGTGTGGGCCCTGCGCTGCGCCGACGGCGGCGAGCGCTGGGCCGAGACCGCGCCCATGCTGGAGACGCAGCGCCGCTGGGAGACCTTCGAGCTGACGTTCAGCCCGCCGGCGGCCTGCGGCGCGGCGGTGCAGCTGAGGCTGGAGACCACCGCCGCGTGGGAGGCGCGCGCCGGCATCGTCGGCACGGTGTACTTCGACGACCTGTCGATCCAGCGCATCCAGGCCCCTGTCAACACCGCGCGTGACGGCGCCACGGCGCCACGGACCGGAGCCCCGCGGCGGTGATCGATCTGCACAGCCACATCCTGCCCGGCATCGACGACGGTGCCCGGTCGCTGGAGGTGTCGCTGGAGATGGCGCGCATCGCGGTGGCCGACGGCACCCGGGTGATGGCCTGCACGCCGCACATCTACCCCGGCCTGTACATGAACGACGCCGCCGGCATCCAGGCCGAGCGCGACAAGCTGCAGCAGGCGCTGGATACCTTCGGCATCCCGTTGCACCTGGTGATCGGCGCCGACGCGCACCTGGTGCCTGAGCTGCTGGACGGCCTGAAGTCGGGGCGCGTGCCGACGCTCAACGGATCGCGCTACTTCCTGCTGGAGCCCTCGCACCACGTGGCGCCGCCGGGCTTCGAGGACGCGGTGTTCCAGATCATGGCCGCGGGTTACGTGCCGGTGATCACGCACCCCGAGCGGCTGGTGTGGATCGAGGACCATTACCCCACCTTCGTCACGCTGGCGCGGCGCGGCTGCTGGCTGCAACTGACGGCCGGCGCGCTGGTGGGCAAGTTCGGCAAGCGCGCGCGCCACTGGAGCGAGCGGCTGCTGGGCGACGGCGTGGTGCACCTGGTGGCGAGCGACGCGCACACGGTGTCGGTGCGCTCGCCACGCATGTCGGACGCGATCCCGCTGCTGGAGCGCCTGGTCGGGGTGGAGGAGACGGCGCGCTTGCTGCGTGGCCGCCCGCAGGCGATCCTGGACGACGTGGCGCCGGATCACGTGCCGCCGCCGCCAGGGTTGGCCCAGCCGACGCCCGACGCGACGCCGGCACGGGGCGGCCTGGCCCGGCTCCGGCGCCTGCTGTCGCGCTGATCGGACTGCAGAACTACCTGCTACGGATGGCCGGGGACAGCGCAGGACCTTTATGCTTCAAAAAAGATAGCTGCCGGCGCTTACCAGACGGGCGCCAGCAGCTCAATGACCTTGCAGCCCGGGGGATCAAGCCCCCGCCTGGGACGCTTGCAGCGCCAACGTCAGGTGCAGCGTGTCGGCCTCGCCCGCCACGGGCGCTTCGGAAAAACCCAGCGCGCGCGCCAATTCGCGCATGCGCCAGTTCTCGGCCAGGGCGCGGGCGATCAGCCGTTGGGTGCCGGCGGCGCGCTGGTAGCGGACCAGCTTGTCCATCAGCATGCGGCCCAGGCCCGAGCCCTTCAGCTCGGGGCGCAGGATGATGCCGAACTCGGCGCCGATGTTGTCCGGGTCGGCCAGCGCGCGCGCCACGCCCAGCGTTTTTTCGGCGCCCTCGGGCGTGGGCACGGTGGCGACGAAGGCCATCTCGCGCGTGTAGTCGATCTGCACCAGCCGGGCCAGCTCGCTGCGTTCCATGGTGCGGCGGCTGTAGAACAGGCGCATGCGGATGTCCTCGGCGTCCAGGCTCTCCAGGAAGGCGCGGTGCTGCTCCTCGTCCTCGGGGCGGATCGGGCGCAGGGTGACGGTCTGACCCTTCCACTCGACGGTCTCGAGCAGCTGCGCCGGGTAGGGCGCGATGGCAAAGCGCGCGGCGCCGGCCGGCAGCTTGCGGCTGACGCGCACGCGCGCGTCCAGCGCGATGGCGCCTTCGTGGTTGACGATCAGCGGGTTGATGTCCAGCTCGGCCACCTCGGGCACGTCGGCCAGCAGCTGCGACACCGCCATCAGCGTGGCCACCACGGCGTCCAGGTCGGCCGCCGGCACGTCGCGGTAGCCCGCCAGCAGGCGGGCCACGCGGGTGCGCTGGATCAGCGCGCGCGCCAGGGGGTCGTTGAGCGGCGGCAGCGCCATGGCGCTGTCCTTCATCACCTCCACCGCCGTGCCGCCCTGGCCGAACAGGATCACCGGGCCAAAAGTGGGGTCGATGCTGGCGCCGATGATCAGCTCCTGCGCCTGCTTGCGCCGCACCATGGCCTGCACGCTGAAGCCGTCCAGCCGCGCCTGCGGGTGGCTCTTGCCGATGCGCGCCAGCATGGCGCTGGCGGCGGCGCGCACGTCGTCGGCATCCTGCAGGTTGAGCACCACGCCGCCGACGTCGGACTTGTGCGAGATGTCCTCGGACAGGATCTTGATGACCACCGGAAAGCCGATGCGGGCGGCCTCGGCGGCGGCGGCCTCGGGCTCGGCCGGCGTGGTGCGGGTGGTCACCACCGGGATGTGGTAGGCCTCGCACACCGCCTTGGCCTCGGGTTCGGTCAGCATGTCGCGGCCGCTGGCCAGCACCGCCTGCACCAGGGCGCGCACGCGTGCCACGTCCGGCGTGCTGCCGTTGTGCAGCTGCTCGGCCGGCGGGGCCTCGGCCAGCTCGGCCTGGTTGCGGGCGTAGGCTTGCAGCATGGCGATGGCGGCGACGGCCTGCTCGGGCATGTCGTAGCTGGCGATGCCCGCTTCGATGAACAACTGGCGCGCCTCGGCCACCGCCGGGCCGCCGACCCAGCAGCTGACCAGCGGCAGCGGCGTGCCACCCTCGGGCCGGATGGCCGGCAGCAGGGCGCGCGCGATGTCGGTCGAGGGCACGATGGCGGTGGGCGCCTGGATGAACAGGATGGTGCCGCTGTCCCGCGGGTGGCGCGCCAGCGCGGCCAGCGCGTCGACGTAGCGCTGCGCCGGCGCGTCGCCGATGATGTCCACCGGGTTGCCGCGCGACCAGTTGGCGGGCAGCACGGCGTCCAGCGCGCTGATCAGGGCCTGGCCCGGCTCGGCCAGCGGCACCTGGTGGGCGGCGGCGGCGTCGGCCGCCAGCACGCCAACGCCGCCGCCGTTGGTCAGGATGGTCATGCGCTCGCCGATCGGGGCCGTGTGGCGCGTCAGGATCTCGGCCGCCAGGAACAGCTCTTCCAGGCTGTCCACGCGCAGCATGCCGGCGCGGGCGATGGCGGCGTCCACCACGTCGTCGGCGCCGGCCAGCGCGCCGGTGTGGGAGGCCGCCGCCTTCTGGCCCTGCGCGCTGCGCCCGGCCTTGATGACGATCACCGGCTTGTTGCGCGCCGCCGCGCGGGCGGCCGACATGAACTTGCGTGCCTGGTCGATCGATTCGATGTACAGCAGGATGGCGCGCGTGCGGGCATCGCTGCCCAGGTAGTCCAGCAGGTCGCCAAAGTCGACGTCGGCGTGCTCGCCCAGCGAGACGAAGTGCGAAAAGCCGATCTGGCGAGCCTCGGCCCAGTCCAACATGGCGGTAACCAGCGCGCCCGACTGCGAGACGAAGGCCAGCTCGCCCGGCCGCGCCGGGATGTGGGCGAAGCTGGCGTTCAGCCGCGCGTGCGGCGCCAGCAGGCCGACGCAGTTGGGGCCCAGCACGCGCAGCAGGGTGGGGCGCGCGGCGTCCAGCATGGCCTGCTTCTGCTCGGCCGTCAGGCCGGCGCTGATGACCACCGCGGCCTGCGTGCCGCGCGCGGCCAGATCGCGGATCAGCGGCACCACGGTGTGCGCGGGGGTGCAGATCACCGCCAGCTCGGGCGTCTCGGGCAGGTCGGCCACGCTGGCGTAGCAGGTCTGGCCCGACAGCTGCCGGTGCTTGGGGTTGACCGGGTAGACCGGGCCGGCGAAGCCGCCGTCATGCATGTTGCGCCACAGCGTGCCGCCGACGGAAAACGGCCGCTCGGAGGCGCCGATGACGGCCACGGATCTGGGGTCGAACAGGGAATCGAGGTTGCGAATGCTCATGTCGTGCAAAAAAACAGGAAGCGACCGCGCGTGCCGGCGCTTGCGCGCGGCACCGCCACGGCCCGGGTCGTGCGTTCGGAGGGCTGCCGATGGCCAGCCTGGCTGGCAGGTGCAACATCCTTGATCCTACCCCCTGGTGCCGATGGCGCTTTGTGCCCATCATCAAGAAATCGCCCGACAAAGGAGTTATTTCATGAACGCACCCCTGTCTCGCTTGGCCGCCGCGGCCACCCTGGCCCTGGCGCTGGGTGCGGCCCATGCCGCGCCGGCCAGCTACGCGCTCGACGCCGACCACACCTATGCCAGCTTCGCCATCGACCACAATGGCGCCTCGGTCAACCGCGGGCGCTTTGGCGAGGTGTCGGGCACGGTGCGCTTCGACAAGGCCGCGCGCAGCGGCCAGATCGACCTGACCGTGCAGGTCGCCAGTGTCTACAGCGGCTCCAAGGGCTTTGACGAGCACCTGCGCTCGCCCGACCTGTTCGACGCGGCGCGCTTTCCCACCATGCGCTTCGTCTCCGAGCGCCTGGTGTTCGAGGGCGAGCGGCTCGTCGAGGTGCCGGGCCAGCTGACCCTGCTGGGCCAGACCCACCCGATCACGCTGAAGGCGCTGCAGTTCAGCTGCTACTCCAACCGCCGCGCCAAGACCGAGGCTTGCGGCGGCGACTTCGAGGCGGTGATCGACCGCACCCAGTGGGGCATGAACTACCTGGTCGAGATCGGCATGCCCAAAACCGTGCGCATCGGCGCCACCATCGAGGCCTTCAAGCAGCCATGAGTTGAGAGCTTCGGCGTTGAGCGTTCAGCGTTCAGCGTGAAGAAGAGGTTCAGCGTTCGGCGTTGAGCGTTCAGCGTGAAGAAGAGGTTCAGCGTTCGGCGTTCGGCGTTGAGCGTGAAGAAGAGGTTCAGCGTTCGGCGTTGAGCGTTCAGCGTGAATACCGGGAACTTTCGCCACTGCACCCCTCCGTCAACGCTCAACGCTCAACGCTCAACGCTCAACGCTCAACGCTCAACGCTCAACG
>ERZ778021.2238-NODE-2238-length-17984-cov-4.856768_pt1 | contig 17984 bp, 9 predicted proteins | sample MGYA00375751_ERZ778021 | MGnify/ENA primary metagenome ERZ778021 (study PRJEB29350, sample SAMN05389814) | bioreactor metagenome | isolation source: Thiocyanate stock bioreactor | place: South Africa: University of Cape Town | collected 2013-08-29 ... | reverse complement strand
GAATCCAGTTTGGCGCCCCGAAGACGAATCGAACGTCCGACCTACCCCTTAGGAGAGGGAAACTTTATAGGCCTCCAAGCCTAAATTTGCATGCTTATTGCCTCTTCTGTACGATTGTTGTCACCCATCTGTCACCCGGACATAAAAAATGGCGACGATCCGAAAGCGTGGCGAGCTGCAGTGGCAAGCCATCGTCAAGCGCAAGGGCTACCCTTTGCAGTCGAAGACTTGGCACACCCGGAAAGAAGCTGAAGCTTGGGCGCGCGCAGTTGAGTCAGAAATGGATCGCGGCGCCTTCGTCTCGCGTGGCGAAGTCGAACGGACTACAGTCCGCGATCTGATTGAGCGCTATCGCGAGGACGAGCTGCCAAAGAAGCGCGGCAAAGGTTTCAAGTCCGCGCTCAAAACGCTGGAGTCTGAGCTCGGCGCTTACTGGCTCGCAGCTCTGTCCAGCAAGATCGTCACGGATTACCGTAAGAAACGCCTCGCATCTGGCCTGTCAGGGGATACGGTGCGCAAAGAAATCAACCTTCTATCCCGCATCATCGATTTGGCCGGCAAAGAGTGGGGGCTGCCGCTCCCTGCGAACCCTTGTGCCATGGTGAGCCGTCCACCGCCCGGAAAATCACGGGAGCGCCGCCTTGAGGGCGAGGAGCTGGAAAATTTGCTAGCAGCGGCCGGTGACGAAAAACAACTGTGCGCCCTGATTGTCGTGGCCGTTGAATCCGCCGCGCGCCTGGGCGAGCTTCTGTCGGTCACGTGGTCCGACATCGATCTCCAGAGACGGGTAATGATCATTCGTGGGATCCAGGGGCGGGGAACGAAGAACGCCGATTCTTTCCGAGCGGTTCCGCTTTCCAGTGAGGCGGTGCGCGCACTGAAGGGGGTTAAGAAACGCCCCGCTTCCATTGATGGCCGGGGATTTTGGGGGTGGGCCGCCTCCGACTCGTTTAACAAAGCCTGGCGACGACTATGCGGCACAGCAAAAGTGGAAGGGTTAAGATTTCACGACTTGCGGCACGAAGCCACGTCTCGCTTGTTCGAGAAAGGCGTATTCGACAGCATGGAAGTTGCCAGCATCACAGGGCACAAAACCTTGGCGATGCTCAAACGTTATACGCACCTTCGGGCGGAGGACTTGGCAAAGAAACTCGGGTAACGCAATCCCGGGCCAAATAAGCGCAGACCACGTAGCCTGCGTACTCAATCCAATGCAGTCATGGGGAGAACAAGTGCACTTGGAGGACTACAAGATTTACAGCGAGCGAAACCCTTCGATTGGCAAAGCATTAGCGTTATCCGCCGCGCCCACCAAGATTCATTATCTGCTGAGGGGACGCAATGCGTGGCACTCGATATGGGTTCAGCACTATTACCCTGGCTGCATGGCCACTTACAACCATGACGTGGAGTCCGACACGGAGAAACGACGCGAAAATGGGAGCGTTTGGTCAATTACGGAACTCCCCGCGCTAGCAATTTCTTCTGACGCTGGAACACTTGTCATCACACAACTAAATCAACGCACACCTTTGGCCGGGTATTCCCCGGAAGCGATCTCTGCTCACCCCACACAAGGGACTCAACTCATGGAGGGCGCTAGAAATCGTTACCTGATTTCTGGCACACCACTTGCGCACATTGCACTCTCTTTCGAACCTGGAAGTCGGTTCTGGAAGCAAAAACCACCTCTGCAAGATTCGGTAATCCTGCTTTATCTTCCGAATCCAAAAATCCAGCTTGAGCCGCTCACCGACCAGTTATTCAGACGGCGCTCGCAGCCTTCTGGGGGACGCCACAACTCGATTTGCTGGTCGATTCTTCCCGGTGACGTCGACTCAAGCGCGGTCTTCAGGCTGGCTTCCGATTTCCAGGAAGCGGCCCCAAACCAGATCAGGCTTTGAAGCGAGCGTCCGGAGACACGTATGAACGTCATTGTTGAGACTTTTCTGAATCCCGGTGAGCCATCTTCAGCGCCATATCGGGTACGACCTGTCCCAGGCCAGGCTTTTCCGCCCACGATGAGAGTTCAATGCTCTCGCGCAATGCGACATGCGCACTCACTCGGAACAAAGTTCTTGCTCCCCGTCATGCTGGTTCAGAACAAAATGGGCACAAAATTTCTGCGAGAAGTGGGATCCGGGCCCTGGCAAGTTGTTAAATGAATTGAGCCCAACATCGGCCCAAGAAGACAACCCGCACTTTGCAGCGTCGGCGGTCACGGGTGGCAAGCCACTCGAGTCCCGCCCGTTGCGGTAGTTAATTCACCTGAAAACAACGCCTCATTAGTGAGATCGACCAACAGCAGAGCTCACATCGTCAGCTGGCAACCGGCAGGACGAATAGAAATGGTGCCTCGTTCCGAGCTGTGATATACACACCGTGAACAGGATAACTGGGGCAAAGCTGGGTGCGATGACGAACATAGATGTGGCTGGAACAGCCGAAACAGTGGCTCCAGGGACGAAGAACAATGCATCCACTGCTCACTGAAGCCGTACCAATTGACGACCACTGCATGGGCAACCGTTGGTCTGTGCAGGACCTAACGCAGCTCGCAAGAATGATTGCTGTTATCGCAATGGGCCAAGCGGCTAATACTGCTCATGTCCTGAAGGAGCTTCTTCCCGCAACACCGGCATTTACCAATGAGGCCCTTTGCAACGAAGCAAAGGTCAAACTGACAATACAAGACGATGGCAAGGAGCCTCGGACGGGTTACCCGCGCTCGCATCGTGACGGCTTCATCTTCGAAGTCATTTCCTGGATCGCGGCTCGCCAGGATCATGGCGAGCGTGCTCTTATGAAGGACCCACACGTTAGCGCCACGTCGCAGGGTCTCGACGGCCTAATGATCGAGCTGGCTGATGACAAATCAAAAGTGGTCATGACCACGGTTTTTGAGGACAAATGTACCGAGAATCCAAGGCAGACGTTCCGGGCCAAAGTCATCCCCGCATTTCTTGAGCGCCATCAGAACAAGAGAAGCGCAGAACTCGTCGCGACCGCCTCAGTTCTCCTCCGCATGGCCGGCATCAACGACGCCGCTGCCGCCCAACTTTCAGCGGCGGTGATGGATAGTACTCAGCGACGCTATCGTGCCGCCTTTGCGTTAACCAAAGTTCATGACGGCGAGAAGGAACGTAAGAAGCTCTTTAAGGGCTATGACATCTTGGCCGGCATATCTCAGAACCAGCGGGTCGGCGCAAGTCTAATTGTCAGTGGAGAACTTCGCGAGTGGTTCGATGCCGTGGCCTCACAGGCCATTGAGTATCTCGATGAACTTCAAGCGGAGTGCACCTGAATGTTCGATGCAGTTACTGCACAGCTTTTGCGATCGGCACCGGCCGTGCCGGGACTCAATCCGGACGATATTCCCGCACTTCTGACGAGTCACTTTGCAAATCTTGTGTCTGCCAGATTAAGGGGCGCGGCTGATGCTCCTGTTGAGGCTGGTGAAGGGTGGCCACCCGAGCGTATTGCTGACACTTATGAACTAATCACCTCGCTCGAAACAGATGGCGTGTTGCGCAAGGCCTCCGCCTTCGTCGCCGGCACGGCTCAGCAAATCCTCGCCAGGCGGCAGTTGGCGCATGAGCCCGGGGACACCCCTCCCGCAAACATCGATAGGGATCGCGTCGATCCGTCGATTTCGGCCGCTTTGCTATTCCTTGCCGCAGAGCAGTACGCTGATGCGAATGAGGCCACCTTTGCTATCCGTCCCCACAAGGCAGAACAGCTTTACGAGGCCACGATTCTCTCAGAGGATATTGCCGACCTCGCTCGCGGTCAGCTTGGCCGCATTCTGGAGCGTGCGGAACGGTGGCGAAAGCCAAGGCCTGGTCGCGATTTAGAAGCTGCGGCTCTCGCCGCATTGCTCGAAACTTTGATATCCGGTGTAGAGATACTCGCGGCGCGTTTCTTGGGCGTCCTCCCTCCCCATCAAAGCGCCGGCCGCTTCGATGATGCGAGCGACGCCTTCAAGCGCGTCCTGAAGCTATCTGCCGCAGTGGATAACAAGCACAACAAAGATATTGGCGGGAGCATCCTGAATACCTATGCCGGCCCCCATCATCTCGCCTCGCTTCTAATCGCCGCTTGTAACGGCGTAAGCGAGGCCGCCTTGACAACCTTGCCGCCACCAGACGGCGCCGACCCGGGATTCTGGGAAAGCTGGCTGCGCTTGAGGGCAAGCAACTTTCCGTTTGTCTGGCCGAACCATCGCGAGGCCCTCGCAAGGGAGTTCCACCAGACCGGCAAATCCGCCGTGGTCGTTCTTCCCACTGGCGCGGGCAAGACCACTGTTTCCTCGCTCAAGATAGCAGGCGTACTCGCGCGCGGGAAAAAGGTAGTCTTCCTTGCGCCCACCCATGCGCTTGTCGAGCAGCTCACGGGCGACCTCCAGGAGATGTTTCCGAAGGAAATTCTTGGTTCTGTCGTATCCAGCGATTTCGACCTCTTGTTCCAGAGTGACGCGCAGCTTCAGGAAATCGAAGTAATGACTCCTGAACGGTGTCTTGCCATGCTTTCGTTTGCCCCCGAAGCTTTTTCAGACGTTGGCCTACTCGTTTTTGACGAGTGTCATCTGCTTAGTCCCCAATCGGGCAAGATACGGCGGGCGCTTGACGGTATGCTCTGCCTGCTGGGCTTAAATCACATCGCACCGAATGCCGATTTGCTCTTCCTATCGGCAATGCTAAAGAACGCCGAGGAGTTCGCAGAGTGGATTGGCCAGCTTACAGGGCGAGCCTTCGTGTGCATCGATCTCTTATGGAAACCGAGCCGGCAAGCGCGTGGGGTTCTGATCTATAAAAAAGAGGATCTAGACAAGGCCAAGCAGGCGGCGGCGGCCGTTCAAGCAGCGGAAGACCAGAGAAAAAAGAAACAAGCCAAGGGGCTCCGCGCCGCAGCAGTCAGAGAGCTTGCGGTCCAACCATGGGCAATATGGGGGTTGCAGCACAACTGGCTCGGCCAAGAAATAGCACATTGCATTATTTGCGAAGTGCTTGATAGGCCTGTAAGCCTCTCTGGTGACAATAAATATGGGCCGATCTACCTCAAACCCAACGCGAATCAGGTGGCCGTTCAACTCGCGACGTCCGCGGCACGGAGCGGCCTCAAGTCGATTGTTTTCGTCAACACCAAGAACGATGCGGTTTCGGTTGCTCGGGAAATTTCCTTGCAGCTCAATGAGGCAGTTGATCCAACCGAAGCTGAGCAGGCGAGATGGGATGCCCTTCAGGCTGAGCTTGGTGATCTCAAACATGCTCTTCTGCCGAAGCCGGATATTGCCGTACCGCATAATTCATCGATGCTGCGCCTGGAGCGCGAGCTCGCCGAGCGAATGTTCAAGCGACCGAACGGGGCCAAGGTCATTGTTGCTACACCCACATTGGCACAGGGGCTCAATCTGCCCGCCCATCTAGCCATACTCGCGGGGGACAAACGGGCAGACGCTGCCCAGAAGGGCCGAGAGGATCTTGAAGCCCACGAAATCCTAAACGCAGCAGCAAGAGCTGGGCGGGCGGGCCATCTCGCTAATGGCGTCGTTCTCCTTATACCGGAACCGATTATCAGCTTCTCTGACGGCGAGCCGCTGGAATTGGATGTTGTTCAGAAGCTCAAGTCCATCCTCCCCGAAGATGACCGCTGTGTTGTCATAAGCGATCCGCTTGAGATCGTCCTAGATCGGCTCATGCAGGGGGAATCCCTTGATGCGGACGTTCGCTATGTGGTCAATCGGATGGAAGCACTTCGCGAGGCGGAGGGCATAGAAGAACCCACATTACTCTTCGACCTTCGAAAATCGCTTGGCGCGCATGCGGCACGTAAGCGGGGGGCCGAAGCGGAATTCGAAGCTAAGATCGCCGACCTCAAGAAAGTAATTGCGCAGGGCAGACCAGAGGGAGCCGACGACACAGTGGCCGCGCTTGCATCGCAAAGCGGCTTACCGATGGATCTCTTATTAAGGCTTAAAGAGAGAGTTGTTTGGGGCGCAGGTTCACTGCCAATAACCGTGGAGGAGTGGCTGACTTGGACTGTCAATTGGCTTACCGAGGACGAGAATGCCCGCGCTTCACTCCTTTATGACGTAAAGAGATCGTTTCTGGGCGCGTGCGGCGCCAACAAGGACGGCGAGATCACTGCGCATGAATTGGCACTCATCCTACCCGGGTTGCTCGCCTGGATTAGAGGAGAGCCTCTCGCCGCCATCGAGAAGGAGCTTGGCGGAGACCCAGACGCGGCCTCCGTGGCAAAACGAGCCTGCCCACGGGCACGAGAACTTGTCGGCAGCGTCATACCACGAGGCTTTTCGTTCGTTATGGGGCTCCTGTCGCACGTCATCAAAGGAGTAGACCCCTTTGATTTTCAGGAGGGCTTGAGCCGCCAGCTTGTCGAGTGTCTAGGGACGGCTATGAGAAAGGGATACGATGCGCCAGAGAAAATTTTCTTTGCGGGCGAGCACCCAGATATCCTAAGCCGCGTCCAGATGCACGAATTGTGGGCCCATCAGAATCCTCCCGCTTAACCTAGAGACCCGACCGATCAACAGTCGACGATGCAAGGGTTGCAAGCATCACAGCTGGCTACCCACCTTCAAACTCCAGTCGCCCAATTTGATGTTCTATTGCTCACTCATCACGTTATTTACAATAGTGCCAGAAGTAACTTACTCGTCCTTACCCGTTTGAGATTCAAACCGCTCATATTCCAAAATCCATGCGACCAGCTCGCGAAGCCGATGCCGATCGGCTTCTTTAAGCGCGGCGATAACGCGGGCAATCCCCTGCGGATAACTCTCCCCTTCCCGTTTCTCGATCCTCACACGTCCGCCAGGCCAAGCTTTCGACTGTAGCAACCGTCCTGCTGCAATCAGAGCGCGGACCTGGGATTCATTCACTTGCGAGGCGCCAGGGCTCGCATGAGATCCGCAGCTTGCGCCTGCAAGGCCTCAACCTGCCCGCGTAGCTGAGCCGCTTCCTCTCGGGCGGTAGCCGCCTCCTTTCGAGCACCATCCCGCTCGGCGTGTGCCTTGGTCAATCTCTCCGCAACACGACTCGCTTCGGCTGCTGCCTGCTTGCGCTGCTCCTGGTGCATCTGAACAGCGGCCTCTGCCTTGGCCTTCACGGACGCCAACTCGGCGCGTGCCGCGTCGCGTTCGGTGACAATGTCCTGAAAGGCCTTCTTCTGCCCGGCCAACTCGCTTTGGTAACGGCTACGCTCAGCTCCAAAACCGGCGTTCAGGCAGCCTAGCTCGGCGGCATGTTCCTCGGCTGCAGCCTTGGCAGCCTGCACGGTCAAAGCGAGACGCTCACGTATCTGGGCCAGCTCAACGGCTTGCGCTTGGCTGACGGCCTGCACGTCAGCCAGAAGTTTTTCGAGCCCGGAGGCAGTAGCTCTCGCTTCCTCCAGCTGGCTTTCCAAGTCGTCGACCGTCTGCGCGGCGTCGGCCAGTTCGCGTTCGGCAAACTCTCGCTGCTCGCCAGCAGTTCGGATGATTTCGGCAACGCGTCGCTCGGCCGTTCTAACGGCTTTATCGTTGAGTTCGACTGCCAGCGTCGCCAGGCGCTCCGTGAGCGCCTTGGACACAGCAGCCACCTCGTCTGCGACTTCTACCGGCAACTCAGCGACTGGCTCGGCCTTGGTCACTGACTGGCTGCTGACGTGTTCCTCCCACACCTGTTTGAGACGGGCCGGATTGCCGCCGCCGACTTTCTGGCGAATGGCGAAACCTGTCACAGCGCGGCCGGCAGCATGTAACTCCTGGCCTGCGCTGATAATCGCCTCTGTAGTGAATTCTGCTGGACGCATAGGTTGCCCCTCCTGAACAAACAAACAAACGAATAAACAAACAAATGAACTAACAATCGCAGTTCAAGTTTGATCGGCAGCTAGCTGGGGGCCGGTTTTTTGGTGTTTTCTGTCCATCCCAGCACCTTCAGTCTTCTCCGGGAAGCAAGATGGTGATGACCGGATCGCCGTTGTCTCCCGGCCCAATGTGCGCGACCAATTTCACCAAGCGTGGTCGCACGCCGTGTCCGCCACGTGGCACACGGTAGAGCTGGAAAACAAGTCTCTGCGCACCAGCGCCACGACGCGCAGCGTTCATCGCCATCCAAAGCACGTCCCACAATCTCCCCGCCTCGTCTTGGTAAGTCTGGCGGTGGTTGTCCGCCTCGCCCCACTCCACGCAATCAACCCAGACCGCGCGGGTGACAGCTACCGGGATGCGGAATCCGACTTCGCTCGCCACCTCGTCGACGCAAATCAGCTGACCGTCGTCGATAGCCTGCTTGCGGGTGTAGCTGTAAATCACTTCACCGAAAATCTCGTTCATCGTGTTCATGTGGACCTCCTCAGGTTGATGGTTGCTTGCGGGTGTCTCGCTTTTCAAAACTGCCGGATTTGAAGATTCTGGAGCCCCGGCTTTTCTGCTCCGGCGCTGGCTGGTGTCCTGCTTGCCCGCGCTGCCGTCTTTCGTGAGTTCCTTCGCCCTTGCGACGGGTTTAGACGGACTGAGGAGGGATGCAGGGGGACGTGGAATAAATGTCGGCGCCCGCGCGCGAAGCGCGGCTTGGCGGGTGCCGGCGTTTTATGCCGCGAAAGCCCCTTGCAAGGCGCATAGCGCCGTTCCCTCAGCAGACCGGCTATGGTCGCGAACTAAGGGCGAAGGAACTCACGAAGGACGGGGGGATTGCGCGGGGGCACCGGCTGCGACGGTGCATATTTAAAGGGCTTTTAGGCCAGCGCGATGCCGTAGGCATGGCGCTGACAACCGCTGTTGCCGCCGGAACGGCGGAGCGGAGCCGACGCCGCAGGCGTGGGCGGAGCGGAGCCGACGCCGCAGGCGTGGGCGGAGCGGAAAAGTCAGAAATGCGCGGGGGCGCAAAGCCCCCCTCACTTACGGAAAAAAGACGCAGCCCGGCCCGGGTAAGCTTAGCCCGCGAACTACGGGCACCTCAGCCGGAGGGACCTGCCGAATATCGATTCATTCTTGAAGGTACTCAATCTCAGGCAAAGCAAGTTCCCATTCTGGACACCGTACCTGCTCGCCATCCTTGGCATGCCGCACCAACACGGACGCGACTCGGACACCGAGAATCTGCCCGCCGGGCGGCATAAAGCTCTTTGCCATTCGGGTAACCGTCACCCCGTTTGCATCAGCAAGCTCCCATCCTGGCTGTCCATCATTCCGTGGCTTCAAGGTCAGCGCGTCGCCATAATCCAGTTTCGAAATGGCTTTGTGGATAGGAGCATCAGGTGCAGATTTGCCAGGCCAGGAAAGATAAACCTGCCCCGGATCAGCGACCCAGGTCCGACGCGCAAGACTTGGATTCAAGGTTGCCCCAGCCACGGGAGTCGTCAAACAAAGGTCGGAGCAATCCTGAATAAAGGCATGTGGATTCTTCTGTCGCGAACAGAGCGTAAGCGTCTTTCTCGCGCGCGTCATAGCCACGTAGAACAGGCGGCGTTCTTCGTCGTCATTCTTTGACCAGCCACCCCCATCCAGAATCAACACATGATCAAATTCCAGTCCCTTTGCGCGGTGCGCTGTCAGCAGCAGCATGGGGCCATTCGGCATGTCCCCCAAGGCGCTTTTTCCACCAGCACCGAACTCATAAAACTGTTCGATCAAATCCAAGACGACACGCTCCGAACCAGGCGCTGTGGACTCACACTCACGGATAAATTGGGCCAGCATTGCACGCTGTGGATGCTCAATCAGGTCATCAATACCTTGTCCAAAACGCCGACGGAACCACTTGGAAAGCGTCGTGCTTCGTAAGAGCATGCGGCGACGGAGGCCAGCTCCCCTCCGTCGCCCCTCGAGCAGCGCAAGCAAGAAATTGCCTTCACGGGTGCTATGGAGATCCGGGGCATGATTGTCACGCAATAGCCGAACCGGAATACCTCTGAGCCGGCACGCGGCCGCCATCGCCTCCAAATGGTCCCATTGCCGCGCAATCACGGCGAAGCGCCCCCAGTATTTGTCCTTCCCATTCTCCTGAAGGCCATTCAGCCTCTGCATCTCGAACAAAGCCGACTCAACCTCGCCAAAGTACGCCTCGGGGACTTCCAGAATATGGACGCGTCCCTCTGTGACTGGATCCACGTGGGAGAAATCACCTCCCGCTGGCAATTCGCGACGGGCATGATTAACCCGAATCTCTTGATCGGATTTCATGCGGTCCCGTGCCCGCACGATCACACGGTTAGCGCAGTCAATGATGTTCTTGATCGACCGATAGTTTTCTACCAAGTGGTAGCGCTTGGCTTGATAGTCAGTTTCGAATTGCTGAATGAAGCGGACATTGGAGCCGCCAAACGCGTAGATATTCTGATCATCGTCACCGACCACCATCAGCGAAAGCTTGTCTTCGTCGCTATTCAACGTCCGGCCAGCCAGCGCACTGATCAACTCGTAGTGGTCAGCATTGATGTCTTGATACTCGTCCACCAAGAGGTATCGCAAACCGGCAAGAATCCGGTCTCGATGGACCGAGGGCCCCACATCATCCCCCTGCTCGGCTTTGCGTAATTGCCCGGTTGCAGTCTTGATCACCGCATTGAAGTCGATATTCTCTCCCCGCTCGATGGCCACCGCGTAACTCGTGCCGGTGAGCCGCATCGCCAGACCATGCAGCGTCTGAACGCTCACGCCTGCCGCATCGGGGCCAACCAACGCCCACAGCCTGCGGTAGACCTCAATCGCGGCAGACCGGTTATAAGTCAGGACCATGATCTGCTCGGGAAGTACCATGCATTCGCGGAGCAGCCAGGCCACACGATGCACAACAACACGTGTTTTCCCGGAACCGGGGCCGGCCAGGACCAGGCTACTGCCCTCCAGCGGTGCCGCCACGATGGCTTGCTGCTCTGGATTCTGCAGATCGGTCAAAATCCGACGGTGCGCAGCCTCGGTCGTCGCCATCTCCAGAACGTCCTTGCGCCCGGCGAAGTATTTCTTCACAAAATCATTCCGGTCCATGCAGAAGTAATTGACGATAAACGCCATCGCCTCCTGAACTTTTCGCAAGGCGAGACGTGCATACTCCGCCATGACATGGACCTGGATGATCTTGTCTTTGTAATGCAGCGCTAACTCGGCGTAATCGGATTTCTTGAACTGTCGACGTCGGGCCTCGGTGTTGATCTCGATCGTCATGGCTGCCCGGAAAACGGCCTTACCACGGGCAAGGTGCAAGACCTCATTGGTATCGAGGTACTTCAGTGACGCGCCAAGCGCCACACTCCAGTCCTTAACGTCAAGATTCTGGATGGTAGTGTCTGATTGCAGGGCAGCTTCTAGATCGCCCTGCTTGCAGGTGACAAGCAGATTGTTTCCCTGACGGTGTCCGATGAAGAAACTGACCAAGGCTTGCGCCAGCTGCATTCGACGCTGGCGAATGACCTCGATTTCCTGCCAACTTCGCAGCAACTTGATATAGCGACTATCTTGCCCAGCTGGACGGAGGGCAAAAAATCCACGTTGCCCCCCGCCTTCACCAAATGGCTCGGCAAACGATTTGAGTAGGCGAGTGAGTTTCTCGGGATCAAACTCAACTTTGGTTTCTCGTCGAAGGGTGTCACAAAGCCGCCGGATATTCAGGATCTGCCAGCCTTCCTGGTCCGCATCCGGTGCCGCTTCGCGAAGGTTGTCCAACAGGGCATTTTCCAAATGCCGAAGCGCCTCGATCCTGCTGGCCGTGTCGGGGTCTCGGTAAAGCGTCACCCCGATCTCCATGTCATTGGACAACAACTTCAGTCGATCAAGGTCGCGCAGCATAGACTGGACAACGCGAGAATCCTGGCCTGTGGCGAGCATCAACTCATCGGTGCTAACCCCCTCATCATCGGCCGCCTGCATCAGGATCGTGAGGATCTGCAGATACGGCTCAATCTTGGTATCCGCACCCAGTTTCTTTTCAAGCAAGGCGCGTGCTTCGTCGATGCTGGTAACAAGCAAGCTTCCTGGAAGGACACGAGTATGGTTTTCTTGCCGTTCCAGGAGCCTCGCTTCTTCCAGCCAGGCGACCGCAATCCGGACTTTCGTATCGGCGTCGGCAGCATCAGGGTCGATCCGATGCTGTTCTGGAATCTCCAGGAGAATTTCACCGCTCGTGACTACAACGTCCCCTACACTTCTGTCTTTTCTTTCAATCGAGCGAAGGGCTTTGAGAATTGAGTTGATGTCGTGCTGACTAAGGCGCGAGTTCCGCAGCAATCTGAACTGCACATCAAGATCCGCCTCATCGTAGAGCAGTATGCATCTCGCGGGCTGCTGATCCCGCCCCGCCCGTCCCGCCTCCTGCAGATAGTTTTCGAGGGAGCCCGGGGTATCAAGGTGTATGACCAGGCGAACATCCGCCTTGTCGACGCCCATGCCAAACGCATTGGTGGCAGCGATGACGCGAACATCGCCTTGAATGAAAGCCTCCTGAATGGCGCGCTTATTTCCTGGAGCCATTCCGCCGTGAAAGAAGCCACAGTTGAGGCCCGCCCCTTTCAAGAATTCGGCTACTTCCTCAACGGTCTTCTGACGCGCACAAAACACAATCGCGCCACCCTCGTCGCGTAGTGCCTCCTGTAGCAGCCGAAGCACTTCGGCATACTTCCCTTGTGTGGGTACCGATCGCACTTCGTAGGCTAGATTCTCTCTAGCTACGCCCCCCTCAAGCGCTTCCAGCGTGATGCCCAAGCGTTCCTCGAAGTGCTTGCGGATATCCTGAACAACATCGGGCTTGGCTGTCGCCGTGAAACAAAATACGGGCGAGGGTTTGTCTTTCTGGCGCTTCTTGATGAAGCGTGAAACGTAGAGGTAATCCGGCCGAAAATCATGTCCCCACTTGGACAAGCAGTGCGCCTCGTCAAACACCCAGCCCCCCACTTCCCGATGCATGAGTGCATTGGCGAAGGCCGTGCTTCGGAATTGCTCGGGTGCGACAAAGATCAGCCCCAGGTCGCCCAGCCGCAGCTTGTCCAGCATGAGCCTGCGTTCGAGGGGACTGAGCAGGCTGTTGAGATAGCCTGCACACGTAATGCCTCGCGCCTCAAGATTGTCGACCTGATCCTTCATCAAGGACTGCAGCGGTGAGATGACGACGGTCAGACTGCCATTCCGGTAATAGCGGGCAAGCGCCGGCAATTGGAAGCAGAGGGACTTGCCCCCGCCCGTTGGCAGAATCGCCAGACTGGATTTCCCTGCGAAGCCATTGCTAACAATGACTTCCTGGAGTGAACGGCCGTCTGCGGTACTCGGTGTCGGCCTGAAACTTGTGATTCCCGGAAAATACTGTGGAAGCAACGCCAATAAGTTGTGTTGCTCCTTGCACCACGTACATTCTGGATCCGTGCAGGGGACATCCCGAAGGGTGGCGATAAGCTCTCGGGTCCTGGGAAACGCAAGCGTTACCCATGGGGGAAGCACCGAATTCCCGCCGGCCACCCGGAGCCAAGCCAATGCGTAAGCCAGCGGCTTGTGCCACGCACTATCGGGAAAATAGTTTTCAACGACCTGCTTCTGGCCTACCCGGCAAACTTTTCCATCTGTCACCCGTACCCACGCACTCCGGGCTTCATCCAATGACGGACGAAGTGATCGACGAAGCGTGGCAAAAAAACTAGCGAGCCCTTTGCCATTCTCAGGTGCCAGAAGGTAGTGCAAGCAAAGCGCTTCATCCGGATGGCCTTCGACGCGCTGGCGCAGCGCATCGCCCTGATCCAGGAACAGCTCGTAAGCAAGCTCTGCATCCCGGACCGGATCGTTCTTTGTCGTCGTGCAGAGTTTGTAGTCCTTGACCAGGCGGTGGTAGGGGTTCTGCGGGAAGGCCACTGGCGAGAGTTCCAGGGTATCCACAAGCGGGAGGCGATGAAGTGCCAGATTTGGATACAACGAATCAAGCGCGGGCTGATCGAAAGCCACAATATTGTGGCCCAGCACGAATGCTGCCCCGTCGGTCATTTTGTCTACGCGGCTGACGAGGTCTGCAGCCTTCCCGGAAATTCGCTCACGGGCGTCCGTGTCGGGCCTGAATAGGCCAAGCTCCCGAAGGACCAATCGATCCTCGCGGGAGGTCTCAATGTCGAGACAAAGGCACTTCGCGCCGGCTTTTTCAGGTGCAGTCGTCATCAGCTGCACCCATACAGGTTCTCGCTGCGGCAACAACATTCACTGCCTGTGCTTCTGTGCGTTTTTTGTTATTCATCCCCCGCCTTTTTTGTACGTTGTTATTTCACCAGCTCCATCAGCTTTCCAAAGCTGTCGACCACGTCGTACTTGACGTTCTTCGGGGCGTATTTCTCGTTGATCACGTCGAAGAACTTGCGGGCGCACTTGATCTTGGTTTTCTCGATCTCGTTGAGCACCATGGACGACATGGAGCCCTTGGTTTCGGCCACGAAGTACACGTGCTTTACCGCCCCCTCCTTGAATGAGATGGCCCAGTCTGGGTTGTAATCCCCGACTGGGGTCGGGATCAGGAAGCCGCGCGGCAGCTTGGCGTACACCACCACTTCGCTGCAGGTATCCAGTTCCTTGACGAATTCACGCTCGACGTTCGAATCGGTGAGCACGTAGTCGTAAATGTGACGCTTGAGCTTGTCGCCCGCCTTGCTGAAATCCTGCTTCGTCTGCCCGGCAGTGAAGATATCCATGTCGAACTTGTCCTCGACCGGGTCATAGGCCAGGTGCTCGATGAGCACGGTCGCTTTCTGCTCGTTGATCAGCCGGATGGCTTCGGCGATGAAGCTCTCGGGGTTGGTCTTGAATTGAGCAAATACCGCCACATTCAGTCCACGCAGGATGTCTGCCACAGCCCGGCGCGTAAGCTGGGTGCCTTCAGCCAGTTTGCCGATCAGGTCATACTTCACTGCGGAGTGGATCGAGTGCGTATTGGTCTCGGTTTCTGTCGCCTTGAGGGTGAACGCCTCCCCATTCTTCATCCCATCGTAGGTAGCCTGGTCTGCCTGTTCACCACGCTGAATCGTGTATTGAAGCGGCGTGACGCGTAGCTGTTCGTCGAGCGCCTTGACTGCCTTCTGCACCAGCTCTGCTGAGTCAAAGCCGACGCTATAGGCCGCCTTGCGGTTGATGCGGTCCCAAAGGGCCTTGAACTCCTCCTTCTCGAAGTTACTGTTGAGCGGATTCTTCTTAGGGCGGCGATCGTCACCAATCTCGGGCAGCTGGCTTTCGCTAAAGACGCTGTCGATCAACTGGAACACCTGCTCAGCGTGCGGCTTCAGCTCAGGCGGCAGTTCTGCAAGGGCGCCGGCTTTCTTTGCCTCGTGATAGGCCTCCGCGATGCGGTCGGCTTCGTCCGTATAGTCGTTCTTGAGCAGATATTTGTAGATTTGCTTGGCCAGCTGGGGCGTAATCTTGACCTCGCCCTCCGGCGTTTTGAAGATCTTGCCGGTAAAGTAGGCCTCGTCGGCCACCTTCGGCCGGGCGGATAGCGACTCGCTGATATCCTTCTGCAACGCGGCAACAAAGTCCTTGTAGCTTTCGCTCGCCACCACCGTCAGCACGTTCACGTCATGCACGATAGCCGGGTGATCCATGCGCTCGCCGTGCTGGTTCACCGACAGTCTCAGGCCGCGCCCCACCTCCTGCCGTCGCGAAATCGTGTTGTCGCTGTGCTTGAGCGCGCAGATCACAAACACATTGGGGTTGTCCCAGCCTTCCCGTAGCGCCGAGTGCGAGAAGATAAAGCGCACGGGCTCACTCAGGGATAGCAGGCGCTCCTTGTCCTTCAGGATCAGGTCGTAGGCGTCAACGTCGTCGGACAAACCTGCGTTCTCACCGCGAGCGGCCACCGCAGGATCGGCAAGCCGCTTCGTCTTCTTATCGATCGAGAAGTAACCGCTGTGCGTCCTGGAAGCATCAATGCCCTTGAGGTACTTGATGTAGGCCGTCTCATCCAGGTCCAGCATCTCATTCAGGTATTGCTCGTATTCCTCTTCGAAGACGCGTGCATAGTCGCCCTTCTCATCATCCGCGCTGTAATCGCGGTACTTGGCCACTTCATCGATGAAGAAGAGGGTCAGCACTTTGACCCCTTGCTGGAACAGCGCCTGTTCCTTGTCGAAGTGAGCCTTGATCGCCTCGCGGATCTGAATGCGGCGCAACGCCTTCTCGTTCACATCACCGGCCACCTCGCCCACGAACAGCTCCACGCCGTTCGTAAAGCTCAGGGTGTCTGTGTTGGCGTTGATGTCCGACACCACGTACCCCCGGTACTGGTCGAGGCCATCCGAAAGGTCATACAGGTTGTCGCCTTTCGAGAGCTTCCGCACCACCCGCTTGATTTCGCCCTTCTTCAGCTTTTGCTCAAGCTCCACCCGGGCTTCGGGCGGCTTCTTGGCCGAGATTTCAATGGACTGCAGGTAGAGATAAGCATTGGTTCCTGCCAGCCCCTTTACCGAGATGCCGCGCACGGCGATTTTTTTCACCAGCTTCTGGTTGTAGGCGTCGAGCGCGTCCAGGCGGTGGACCTTGTTATGCGTCGTCTTGTGCGTCGCCGAGTAGCGCAGCACCATCAGCGGCTTGAAGTTCACCAATGAATCGAGGGTCTTCCCGCCCTCCATCTTCTGCGGCTCGTCCAGAATCAGGATCGGACGGTTGGCGCTGATCACGTCAATCGGCTTGCGCGACTGGAAGTCGTCCAACTCTTCGTAAATGCGCCGTGCATCCTTGCCGGTGGCATTGAACGCCTGCACGTTGATCACCATGACGTTGATCCCGGCGTCCGACGAAAAGCTCTCCAGGTGGTGCAGCTGCTTGGAGTTGTAGATGAAGAAGCGCGGCTTCTTGTGATACGTCTCCAGGAAGTGCTCGGCCGTAATCTCCAGCGACTTGGCCACTCCTTCTCGAATGGCAATGCTCGGCACAACGATGATGAACTTGCTCCAGCCGTACTGCTTGTTCAGCTCGAGGATGGTCTTGATGTAGCAGTAGGTCTTGCCCGTGCCGGTTTCCATCTCGATGTCGAGGTTGACCTTGCTGATCTTGGTCTTCACCAGGTCGGCCGATACCGGCAGGTTCTGCTGGCGTTGAACCTGCTGGATGTTTTCCAGGAGGTTCGGCTCGGACAGGGTGATGTCCCCGTTGCGGAACGCCGCTTCTTTGTCGGCGGCGGCCTCGGACGGGTCGAGCGCCAGTAAGGCCTGCGGGCTGGCGGGCTGGGCTTTCTGCGCACCGGGGTCCAGGCGATAGCGGATGCCGCCGTGGGTCGGCGCCTGGCCCTTGAAGCAATCCACCACTGCCTGGACGGCGGCGGTTTGATACTCCTGGGTCTTGAACTTCAGCTTCATGCCAGTCTCTTTCTGCAATCTTTCTGCAAATTCGGCCTCAACAGAGAGATAAGTATTTGATTCATATCAACTAAGCCCATGTTCTTTCTGCAAACCTCTCTGTAGCGGCGTGTGTTTGTCAGTGGATTTATGGAGCCCGCCGACTCCATTAGCCGCTTTGTGGAGCGCATTTCAAAAAAAAGACTCCACAACCAGACTTGCAACGTTCCCAGACTCCACAACCATGTCACAGCACCTCTCGGCCTTCGGCCAAGTTGATCAGCCGGGGGAAGCACAGTGTGGCTGGGCGCCGACCGCTGCCGGCCTGAAGCTCCCGCAGGATCCCCGCGTCTCTCATCTGCCGCAGCAGCCCCGGCGTCGTCTTCTCATGAATGCCAAATTCCTGAAACAGCTGCTGGGCGAGATCGGATGAGCGAAAAATCGGCTTGCTGAAAATCGCGTCCAGCACATGCACCGTGTACTGGGAATGCGTGGCCGCTTGTATGGCCAGCTTCATTTCCTCGTAAAGGGCCTGGATGGCCGTCACCCGGGCGCTGTTCTGGGCGGCCTGCGTCACAACGGCCTGCAAGAAGAACGCGATCCAGCCGTTCCAGTCACGCTCGACCGAAATCGCCTTGAGCCGCTGGTAATACTCCTCCCGCTGGTTCTCCAGGTACTCCGACAGGTAGAACATG
>ERZ778021.2235-NODE-2235-length-18038-cov-5.296335_pt1 | contig 18038 bp, 22 predicted proteins | sample MGYA00375751_ERZ778021 | MGnify/ENA primary metagenome ERZ778021 (study PRJEB29350, sample SAMN05389814) | bioreactor metagenome | isolation source: Thiocyanate stock bioreactor | place: South Africa: University of Cape Town | collected 2013-08-29 ... | reverse complement strand
ATCCGAGAGGGCCGGGTCACGAGGAGAGGCCGAGGGCGCGGGTCCCGTGCGGGTCTCGGGGGAGATCCGTGGCGAAGGCGCCCGGAACGTCACGTTCATCCAGGGAATACGTCACGTCTGCGGCAGGTCCCCTCGCTCCGTTCGCTGCTTGTACGGGTATGGCGAACAAGCAGCGAACGGAGGCCTGCGGCGGCCTGGGATCCCCCGCCAAGGCGCACGTCCTGGTGTCGTCCCCCGCATCTCCTTCAAGGAGGCGAGGAGATCCCCACGCCCGCGACCCCTCCGTCACCCCATCCCCGATGCGTTCGCACTTAGCTCCGCTATGCGGTCATTTCTGCGAACGCATCGCGGTCGGCGGCCCGGAGGGGTGACGGATCCCCCCGAAAGCGCGCCGAACCCGCGCACCTCCCCCCGGAAGCCTCGCGTCCCGGGCGTCTCGGAGGCGGCCACAGCCTGCCCGGGTCGCCTCCGAGACGCCCGGGACGGCCCGACCCCGGCCGCAGGGCCTCCGGACCGCGCCGCCCGTCCCCGCCCGCAGGGCGCCCGGAGCCGCGCCGTCCCCCGTCTAAGGTGCGCCGATGAACGCTGACCCCTACGGGCTGCAGCGCTTCGTCGACGCTCAGGAAGACGCGGCGATCTACGCGCGGGCGCTGGGCGAGCTGCGGGAGGGGCGCAAGCAGGGGCACTGGATCTGGTTCGTCTTTCCGCAGATCGCGGGGCTCGGGTCGAGCCCGATGTCCCAGGCCTACGCGATCCGCTCGCTCGAGGAGGCCCGCGCCTACCTCGCCCACCCGCTGCTCGGCCCGCGGCTGCGGGAGTGCTGCGAGGCCCTCCTCGCCGCCCCGCCCGACGCGAGCGCCGACTCGATCCTCGGCGGCATCGACGCGATCAAGGTCCGCAGCTCGATGACCCTCTTCACGAGGGCCGATCCCGAGCAGCCGATCTTCAAAGCCGTGCTCGACCGCTTCTACGGCGGCGAGGCGGATCCGGAGACGGAGCGGCGGCTCTAGCTAGAGCCGGTCAGTAGCCGGCTGGGTGCCGCGCGACGTAGCCCGCCGTCGACACCATTTCCGGGTGCCAGCGCGGCCCGGTGCCGGATTCATCTCCGGCGGTGTCCCAGCGGATCCCGTCGATCACCGCGAAGGCGTGCCCGGCGTTGGCGTACACCGTGATCCAACTTCCTTTGCCCGCCACGCCCCAATTCATCATTTCGCTGGAGTCCATGGGCGTGGTGATCAGGCCGGCGCCGTGGAGGGCGAAGCTGACGGCACCCGAGCAGTCGTAGCCGGGGCTCCACCAGCGGGCGTGCCCGCCACCCCAGATGTAGGGGCGGGTGTGGATGAGGTTGGCGGCGGCGATCGCGGCTTTCACCGCGGGCGGCGCCGTTTCCGGCGGCGCGGCGACACCGAGCACCAAAGCCGCCGGGGCGACCGGCAGGCAGGTGCGGGTCCCTTCCGGGGTGGTGGTGCATTCGGTCGAGCCCGGCGTCGGAGTCGATTCGGTGGCCGGTTCACCTTTGTCGGTGCTGACGCCGGCCGCGGTCAGGCCACCGCCCGCGCCGAGCGCCGTGGCGGGGAAGGCGATCGCGGCGACAACTCCCGTCGCCAACGCCAGACGAACTTTCCACCCGAACCCGTGAGGGGACAACCGCAAAACCGATCTCCTTTGTCGGCCTGCGGGGTTAGCTGTCGGGCTGGCGCTGAAGGAGCCTGCGCTCCCACCGTCCTCCGGTGGATTCGCCCCAAAATCGGTTCCCCCGCTCCGCGGTTTTTCGGCCCGCGGATTCGGCTTACCGGTCCTTGATGGCGGTGGAGTGTACTGCCTGAAGTGGCGTCAAGGTGGGAAAACTTTCCCGCTCTTTGCGGGGGAAACGATTGCACGACCTGTAACGGGGCGCGCAATCGGCAGGGATCCGCCCTCAGAGCAGCGAAGTCTGCCGGGTTTTCCAGGCGGGGTCCGGGCGTCCCGCCCCCTCCAGCTCGAGCAGCGCCTGCTTGCGATGGAGGCCGCCGCCGTAGCCGGTCAGCGAGCCGTCGGCGCCGATCACCCGGTGGCAGGGGACGATGATCGAGACCGGGTTGCGCCCGTTGGCGGCGCCGACTGCACGGGCCCGCTGCCACGGCTCGCAGTCCGTGCGGAAGAGGTCGGGATCGACCCGGGCGGCGAGCTCGCCGTAGCTCTCGGTCTCCCCGTAGGGGATGTCGAGGAGCCGGCGCCAGACCTCGCGGTCGAGCGGCGTGCCGCGCATGTCGAGATCGACGTCGAAGGCGCGCAGATCCCCCTGGAAGTACGCCTCGAGCTGCTCGGTCACCGCGGGGAGCGGCCGGCGCGCCGCCTCCGGCGGGGTCGGCGTCTTGCCCGGGAACCAGAGCCCGCGTAGCCCGCCCTCCCCTGCGATCAGGGTCAGCGGCCCGACCGGGCTCTCGTAGATGTCCCAAAAGATCGACTCGCTCATGACTTCCGTTCCTCCTCCCCCCGGTGCGTTCGCACTTAGCTCCGCTATGCGGTCATTTCTGCGAACGCACTCGCGGTGCGCTGTGCCTTTCGTAGTCAAACGCACGCGGCGGCGCAAATGTGAGATCGGTCGGTGCGCTTTCGGGGACACCTAGGATGGGGACGTGGCCGACCTCGAGATCCCCGTGAGCCCCGCCTCCGCTCGCCCCGCGCCCGCCGTCGCGCTGCGCCCGCCCGGGCCCGGCGACCGCGAGGCGTTCATCGCCGCGATGATCGACAGCGCCGAGCTGCACCGCCCCTGGGTCACCCCGCCGGTCACCGCGCCCGAGTTCGACGCCTGGCTCGTCCGCGCCGGGCGCGCCGATTTCGACGCCAACCTCGCGGTGCGCCCCGAGGACGGCGAGATCGTCGGCTACTTCAACATCAGCCAGATCATCCGCGGGCCGCTGCAGAGCGCCTTCCTCGGCTACGGCGGGGTCGCCCGCTGGAGCGGCGCCGGTTACATGACCGCCGCCCTGCGGCTGGTGCTGGAGCGCAGCTTCACCGACCTCGCCCTGCACCGGGTCGAAGCCAACGTGCAGCCCGGCAACGCCGCCTCGATCGCGCTGGTCGAGCGCTGCGGCTTCGTCCGCGAGGGCTTCTCCGAGCGCTACCTGAAGATCGGCGGGCGCTGGCGCGACCACGTCCGCTTCGCGATCCGGGCGGAACAATGGCAGAGCTGAGCCGCTGCGCCTGGGCCGGCACGGACCCGCAGATGCAGGCCTACCACGACGAGGAGTGGGGCGTGCCCGAGCGCGACCCTCGTGCCCTCTGGGAGAAGCTGATGCTGGACGGCTTCCAGGCCGGGCTGGCCTGGATCACCGTGCTGCGCAAGCGCGACGCCTTCCGCGCGGCCTTCAAAGGCTTCGATCCGGACAAGGTCGCGAAGTTCGAGGAGCGAGACATCCAGCGCCTCCTCGGCGACGCTGGGATCATCCGCTCGCGGGCGAAGATCGAGTCGACGATCACCGGCGCGAAGATCTTCTGCGAGATGCGCGACTCCGGCGAAGACTTCACCGACTTCTGCTGGTCCTTCACCGACGGCAAGATCCTCCGCGGCGACGGCGTCACCATCCCCGCCAAGACCGACCTCTCCGAGCAAGTCTCCAAGGAGCTGAAGAGCCGCAGCTTCAAATTCGTCGGGCCGACGATCGTCTACGCCTGGATGCAGGCGGTCGGCATCGTCAACGACCACGCGGTGGACTGCTTTCGGCGGGACCAGGTCTGAAAGGTTCGGGGTTGGCGAGGGAGGGGGCGGGGATGACCCTTCACTCACAACAGCGGGAGGTTCGCTCAGGGTCATCCCCGCCCCCTCCAACTGGCCTCTGCGGGATTTCAGGTGAGCTTGCGGCGGAAGCGGTCGACTGTCGAGACGATGTCATAGGGGTTCTCCACCCTCGAGGCCCCGTCGGGGCGCCAGCCTTCTCGTTCGTAGAAGCTGCCGGCGCGGGTGTTGCCGCGGAGCACCCAGAGGATCGCTTCGCGAAAGCCCTCTTCAACCAGCCGCCGCCGCGCCTCTCGCATCAGCATCCGCCCCACGCCTCCCCGGTGACGCTCCGGATCCACGTACAACGCATAGATCTCCCCCAGGCCCCGCGCGTCCTCGTCACGAGACTCACCAAACGTCACGAACCCCCGCAGCCGCTCGCAGGGGATCGGGGGGGACCCTGAGCGAACCTCCCTGCTGTTCGTGAGTGAAGGGTCCCCCCCGATCCCCTCCTCGCCCTGCAAAGCGAGCACCGTCGTCGGCCCACCGGTCCCCGCGTCAAACGCATACCGCCCGGCCCGATCCCGCGGGTCCAACTCGGCGAGAAACTCAGCGGGCATCAGCCCTTTGTAGGCCTCCTGCCAAGATCGCACGTGGAGTTCGGCGACCGCCAGCTCGTCCCCCCGACGAGCCTCCCGCAATTCGATCGGCATCAGCCGTCCTCGAGCAGGACGGTGTCCTCGTGCGAGTACGGCGGCGAGCAGGCGCAGACGACGACCAGGTCGACCTTGCCGTCGTTGTGGAGACGGTGCGGGGTGCCCGGCGGGATCGCGACGCAGTCGCCGGCCACGACCGCCCGCTCCTCCTCGCCGACCCGCAGCGTCCCCGACCCGGCGGTGACGAGGTAGAGCTCTTCGGAGCGCCGATGCAGGTGTTCGATCGTCGTCGCACCCGACGCCACGGTCGCCTCGGCGAGGCTCAGGTTCCTCGCCCCGGCCGCGTACCCCGGCCCCGCCCACTCGCGGATCGTCGACCCGTCGCGGGTGATGTAGGCCTCCAGCTCTTGACGGCGGGCGTGCTCCATATCCTCCGCATAGCTTGACCGAGACGCGCAAACGGGTAGCCGGGGCGGGATGCCGATGCTGACCTTCGTCCTGATCCCGGGCGCGGGCGCCGACCCGCGGGTCTACGAGGCGACGATCGCGGCGCTCCGCGACCTGGGCCATGACGGGATCGCCCCGCCGCTGCCGCTCGACGACCCCGAGGCGGGTCCGAGTGCCCACGCCGACGCGGTCGTCGCAGCACTCGGCGACCCGCCGCCCGCCCCGCTCGTCGTCGTCGGCCAGTCGCTCGGCGCCTACACCGCGGCGATCGTCGCCGACCGGCTCTCCCCCCGACGGCTGATCCTGCTGGCGCCGATGATCCCCAGGCCCGGCGAGACGGCCGGCGACTGGTGGGAAGGCACCGGCCACGCGGAGGCGATCGCGCCGCTGACCCGGCGCATCGGCACGCCCGAAAACTGGGACGAGGCGGCGCTCGACGAGGTCTTCTACCACGACGTCGACGCGGCGACGCTCGCCGCCAACGACGAATACGACGGCCGCCCGGCCCCCGGCATGTTCACCGAGCCGCTGACCGTCTCCCGCTGGCCCTACGAGCCGACCCGGTGCTGGCCGCCCGCGACGATCGCCTCTTCCCGCTCGAGTTCCAGCGCCGCCTCACCCGCGAGCGGCTCGGCGAGGGGGGCGAGTTCGCCGAGATGGACGGCGGCCACCTGCCGTTCCTCTCCCGCCCCCGCGACCTGGCCGCCCGCCTGGTCGAGCTGTCCTAGCGCCTGGAGGGACGCCGACAGACGGGACGCAGAATTGAGGCCAGCCTTAGCTTCGCCCCATAAGTTGAGCCGCCGTGCAGTCCGCGTACCGTCGTTCCCCCCACCGCGCCGCTCCGCTCCTCCTCGTAGCGCTCGCCATCACCGTGCTCGCCGCGGGATGCGGCGGCGGCTCGAGCTCCTCCGGTGACAGCGCGGTCAGCGTCCCCGAAATCGCCGGTGCCGACGCCATCCCCGCCAAGGCCGCGCCCGCGATCGACCTCACCGACCAGTACGGCAAGAAGATCGATCTGGCGAAGTTGAAGGGCCGCACCGTCCTGGTCGCCTTCCTCTACACCCACTGCACCGACCTCTGCCCGATCGTCGCGGGCAAGGTCCACACCGCCTACGCGCAGATCCCGAAGGCGAAGCGACCGCTCTTTCTCGCCGTCTCGGTCGACCCCGCCCACGACACCCCGCGGAGCGCCGCGATCTTCAACAAGCGTCACCGCACCACCGGGGAGATCGACTGGCTGCTCGGCTCGCAGGCCGAACTGGAGAAGGTCTGGAAGGCGTGGGGCGTGAAGCCCGAACACGACGCCAACGACCCCGAGGAAATCGAGCACAACGCCGAAATCTTCGCGATCGACCCGCAGGGCCAGATCCGGGCGCTCTACCCGCCGACCTTCAGGCCGGAAAAGCTCGCGGCGGGGACGCAGACGCTGGCGCAACTGTGACGCGGCCGGCGCCACGCGGCCGCTGGGTCGTGGTTGCCGGGCTCGTCATCGCCGCCCTCGTCGTCGCCGAGCTCGCCAGCGGCGGCGGCTCCGAGGCGACCGGGCGCGCCGCGCCGCCCCTCCCGGCGAAGGCACTGCGCCCGCCCGGCGTCGACCTCGCCTCCCTGCACGGCAAGCCCGCCCTGATCGACTTCTTCGCCAGTTGGTGCGCCCCCTGCGCGGAAGAGGCGCCGACGCTGCGCAAGCTCTCCGCGGCGCTCGGCCACCGGGCCACCGTCGTCGCGGTGGACTGGGACGACGCGGGCGGCCCGGCGCGGGCCTTCGTCCGCAAGCACGGCTGGACCTTCCCGGTACTTGCCGATACCTCGGGGAAGGCGGGCGAAAGCTACGGCCTGGTCGGCCTGCCGACCTCGTTCGTGCTCGACCCACAGGGCCGCATCGTCGCCACCTTCCGCGGCCCGCAGAGCGTCGCCACGCTGCGCCGGGCGCTGCTCGAAGCCGCCTGAACGGTCCGCCCGTCCGCCCCCGGATCCGCCTGCAAACACCCACCCATCGGGCGGATCGACCGGAACAACGGGGAAGGGAGGTGTTGCAGCAGGTAAGGACCCATGCAACTACGGAAGGACGACATGACGCACGCCAAATCCCGGCCGGTCGCCCTCCGGATGATCGTCGGGGCAGCGGCAGTTGTGGCCGCGCTCCTCGCCTTCGTCCCCGCCGCCTCGGCGGCCCGGGACCCGATCTCCGGCGGCACCACCGACCTGCACCTGAAGCAAGGCTTCGTCAAGAAGCTCACCAACCTCGGCGTCGGACTCGTCGGCATCAGCACCGGTCAGACCAGCGGCAACAAGATCAGCGTGCCGGTCACCGAAGGGATGCTCGACCCGACCAACGCCCAGGGCCACTTCACCAGCCCCGGCGGCTTCCAGCTGGTCAAGGGCTCCCGCTCGGTGCCGATCACCGGGCTCGAAGTGAACACCGTGCACAACTTCGTCCGGGCGAACATCGCCGGCGCGAAGATGCAGCTCGGCACCTTCGGCACGCCGACCGCCACCCGCGAAGGCTTCGGCGCGCGGATCAAGGCGAACCAGCTGACGCTGACCCAGAAGGCCGCCACGCGGATCTCCAACAAACTCGGCCTGCAGGGCGGCCAGCGGATCAACCAGCGGGTGATGAGCAACGAGTTCAGCATCACCTCGCCCTCGACCCTGACCATCCTCGGCCAGAACGAAGCGACCCTCGAAGCCTCCCCCGCGAGCTTGAAAAAGCTCGCCGAAAAGGGCGTCGACATCTCCAGCGGGATCAAACCGATCGCGCCGGCGAAGAACCCGAAAGTCACCAACTTCACCTTCCCGATCTCGGGCGGCACGTTGGCGACCAACTACACCACGGGTCAGATCGTCACCACCGGCGGAGTGGAAATCCTGAAGAAAGGCAAAACCCTCTCGCCGCTGATGAAGATCACCAACATCCAGATCGAATTTGCCCAGAAGACGGCGACCGTCGAAATGGAAATCACGCCGAACCCGCCCTTCCCGGGGCAGACCGGCCGCTCCTCGATCGTCGAACTCGTCTTCCCGGCGAACTCGATCCAGAGCAACCCGACCACGCGCCAGGTCACGGTCAAAGGCGCCGAAGCGAAGCTGCAGACGGTTGCCGCGGCGACGCTGAACCAGGTGTTCAACCAGGGCGACGAAAAAGCGCCGCCGGCGTCGAGCGAATTCACCGCGGGTGAACTGTTCGGCACGTTCTCGATGACGCTCCAGGCTCAGTAGCTCAAGAGGTACGAGCAAGCCCGGCGGGAGCCGGGGAAGACCCTTCACTCACGAACTGCAGGGAGGTTCGTTCAGGGTCTTCCCCGGCTCCCGCTTTGTGCGCCTGCGGGGGCGCATCGACAACAGGGCGCCGGCGATCATCAACAGCACGGCGGCGTTCAGGGACAGGTCGGCGAGGTTCATGCTGCCGCCGTGGGCGCTCGGGGCGAGCCAGTCGACCACTCCCCCGCGCAGCGGCCCCGGCCCGCGCAAGAGGCGGTCGAGGCCGTTGCCGACGGCGCCGCCGAGGAAGAGGCCGAAGCCGATCGCGGTGAGGCGGTCGAGGCGCGAGCGGGCGATCACGGCGGCGAGGACGATCGCCGCGGCGACGGTGAAGATCGAGATCAGGACCGTGTGGCCGGCGAAGTTGCCGCCCGGCCCGGCGTAGTTGCGGTAGAGCTGCAGGTGGAGGCCGCCGAAGAGGTGGACCGGGCCGGCGCCGAGGTAGTGGACCGCGAGCAGCTTCGCGACCTGGTCGGCGACGACGACCGTCGCGGCGACGGCGAACGCCAGCCACCGATAGGTGGATGAACCCTCACCGCGTCGTCGCCGTAGACCGGGCACAGCCTAGAAGCTACCCAAGGAGGCGACTGTGCGAAGGGCATACCTTGCGGTCGGGGCGCTGGCGCTGATCGCGGTGCTGGCGATTGCCGGCTGCGGCGGCGGCGGAAGCAGCTCGTCGGCCGGTCCGACGACCTCGGAATCCAAATCCGCTGCAACTTCGGAAACCAGGGAACCGGCGCCCGCGAAGGCGGCGTCCGAAGAATCCGCGCCGGCCGCGGGTGCAACCAAGGCCGCTGTGGTCAAGGTGATGAACACGCCCGACCTCGGCAAGGTCATCGTCGACGCCGAAGGCATGACGATGTACGACTTCCACAAGGACAAGGGCACCACGTCGGCCTGTTACGGCGCCTGCGCCCAGGCCTGGCCCCCGCTCCTCACCAAGGGCATGCCGAAGGCCTCGGGCGGCGCCGAATCGTCCCTGCTCGGCGTCACCAAGCGCAAAGACGGCACCGAACAGGTGACTTATAACGGCCACCCGCTGTACGGCTTCGTCGAGGACCGGAAGCCCGGCGAAACGAACGGCAACGACGTCGACGGCTTCGGCGCCGAGTGGTACGCGCTGATGCCGAACGGCGAAGAGCCCGAGGACAGCTGAGCCCTGGCCCGGGTCAGGGCTCGGTGTGGACGACGACGTCGACGATCCGCGCCGAGCCCGCCGGGCGGTCCCCGCGGATGTCCCGCTCGAGACGGCGCGCCATGTCATGCGCGGCCTCGAGCGTCGCCTCCGGGCTGACGACGACGTCGACGAAGACGACCAGCCCGACTTCGGTCGCCAACAGTCGCAGCCGGCGCGGCGGGGCGCCGGTCCGCTCCTCGACCAGCGCGACGATCCGCGGCGCCCCCGGGTCGCCGTCGTCGGCACGGGCGCTGAGCGGCTCCTCCAGCGGCTCCAGGTGCGTTTGCACGTCGTCGAGCTCCGCCTCGGCCCGCAGCGCCGCCTCGATCCGCTCCGCCACCTCGTGCGCCGCCGCCAGCGGCGTCGCCGCGTCGAGCTTCAGGTGCATGGAGACGCCGCAGCGCCCGTCCTGGCGGTAGATCGCGATGTCATGGGCTTCGTGGACGGCCGGCTCGGCGAGGGCGATCGCGAGCGCGCGGGCGCGCAGGTCGAGACCCTCGCGCAGCGGCTCGACGTGGACGACGACGTCGGCGTCGGGGAGCGCCCGGCGGACCGCCGCCTCGACCCGGTCGGCGACCCGGTGGCTGGCGACCAGCGCCTGGTCGGGCGCGGCGCCGATCGTCGCGTCGGCGAAGTAGTGGCCGCCCGACTCGCGCAGGCGCAGTTGGCGGAGCTCGACCTCGTCGAGGCCGCGGATCGCCGCTTCGGCGATCGCCTGCGCCTCCAGCGGCGCGGTGTCCATCAGCACGCGGGCGTTCTCGTAGATGAGGCGGGCGGCGGCGCTGAAGATGATCCCGGCGACGACCAGCGAGGCGATCGCGTCGCCCTGTTCGAAACCGAGGGCGACGGCGGTGACGCCGAAGAGCACCGCGATCGAGCCGGCCATGTCGCCGGCGAAGTGGAAAGCGTTGGAGCGCAAGGCGGCGGATTTGTAGGCTCGGGCGCTGCGCAGGGAGACGATCACGCGGCTGACGTCGATCGCGACGGCGATGCCGATCACGGCGAAGACGTACCAGCGCGGGTCGAAGCCGCCGTCGCTGCCGCTGCTGAGCCGGTCGACCGCCTCGATCACGACGAAGGCGCCACCGCCGGAGAGGATCGCCGCCTCGCCGAGCGCCGCCAGGTTCTCGGCGCGCCGGTGCCCGTAGGGGTGCTCGCGGTCGGGCGGCTGGCCGCCGAGCCGGATCGCGAGCAGGGTGAGGATCGCCGCGATCACGTCGCCGCTCGACTCGATCCCGGCCGAGACCAGCGCCAGCGACCCGGTCGCGATCCCGGTTCCGAGCTTGAGGGCGACGAGCACGACGGCCGCGCCGATCGAGACCAGGGCGGTCTGGGTCTGGCCGCGGGGCGTCATGACGAAGCAGCCTAAGGGCCGTGCGGGGCGCGGCGGTCACCCCTTCAGGGACTGGCGGCTACGAAGGGGTGGCCGCTGCGCTTCGGGTTCCGGCCAGATGGGACGCCGTGGCGCGCAAGGTCCGCGCCACGCGATCGGGGCTCGTACTTGATCTGGGCGTGGATGAAGCGCAGGTACGGGGTGCCTGCGGCGGTGTGGTCCTGGTCGCGTTCACGGTCCTTTGCCTGCTGGGCAGGGGTGCGGTGGTAGGTGATCCCGTCGGTCTCGATCACGAGGTCGAGGGTCGGGAAGTAGAAGTCGACCTCGTGGCCGTTGACGTAGACCGACGTTCGGGGGCGCGGCAGGCGGGCACGTCGCGCGAGCGGCAGGAAGGCCCGCTCGAGTTCGGAGCGCGTATAGCGAAAGGTCCGCCGGTCGAGGATCACCCGCAGTCGCCCGACCCCCCGCTCCCCGTGGTGTTCATCAAGCGCCATGCGCAGGTCGTCGGTGCGGATGAGCCGGAGCCGATCCGCCTCGTTGACCATCCGCTCCACCACGACTTGGTCATGCCGAGTCGCGAGATCGATGAGCGTCTGGACCGGCGACGTAACCGGGATGCCGTCATGGACGACGAGCGATCGAGGGTCGAGCTCCGAACGCCGTTGGACGCGGATTCCTCGGATCCGAACCGGGTCGGGCGAGAGCCGCGTGACCTCGATGGCCCGCGCCTGCTCGACGCCGATCCCGAACAGCGCGGCCGCGCTTGAGTGGCTCAGCGCCGCGATCCCGGGACCACCGCAGGCGAGGATCGCGGCCATCCACCGTCCCTTCCTGGTGAGCTCCGGCCTCCCCACCGCGTAGACCCCTCGACCCACGGGATGAAGGCGGCCCCGTGCGATTCGGTGCTGAATCCCGCGGCGACTGAGTCCCAGCTCCACGAGCTGCCCGCGCGACACGACCCCGTGCTGCTCCCGCGCCAAGGACCAAGCACTCCCACCGTGCCCGCCCGTCGACCGTGCACTTGAGCACATCATGGTGTGCTCAAGTGCACGGTCGAGGCGGAGTCTCCCCCCGCCGGGGCCGCGGAACGCGGTAGTTGCGGCGGAAACGCTCAGAGGGGGCGCAAGCGGTTGAAGCGGGTGGCGGGGCCGCTCGGGTAGAGCAAGGCTTCCTCGCGTTTGAGCAGGTTGGAGTCGATCAGGGCCTGCACAGCGGCTTCGATCTCGGCCGGGTCAAGGCCCTCGGTGGCGGTCTCGAGGTCGGCTTCTGTCGTCCCTCGGTCCCCGACCAGAAGCACGGCTCTGAGCACCTTCGCCTGCGCTTCTCGTTCCTCTCTACCGGGCCTCCGTGCCATCGAACGAGGGTAGCAGGAATACGAACATATGTTCGTATGTTCGTGTCGGAATCTAGACCATGCCGAGGCCGCCGCTGACGCCCAGCGTCTCCCCCGTGATGAAGGTGGCGTCGTCGGAGGCGAGGAAGGCCACGGCGGCCGCGACCTCGAAGGGCTGGCCGAGCCGGTTCAGCTGGGTTTGGGAGCGCATGTTGTCGATCAGGCGCTCGCCCACCTCGCCCAGCTCTTTGGCGCCCATCAGCAGGGGCGTCTCGATCGGCCCGGGGGCGATCGCGTTGGCGGTGACGTCGTAGCGGCCGTTCTCGCGGGCGATCACCTTGGTGAAGCCGATCACCCCCGCCTTCGCCGCCGAGTAGACGGCCGAGCCCTTGGATCCGACCCGGCCCGCCTCGCTGGAGATGTTGACGATCCGGCCGTAACCCGCCTGCTGCATTCCCGGCAGCGCCGCCGCGGTGCAGTTGATGACCCCGTTCAGGTTGATGTCGATCACCCGCTGCCACTGCGCCGGGCTGGTCTGCGGGAAGAAGCCGAACTCGTCGGTCCCGGCGTTGTTCACCAGGATCGCCAGATCGTCGATCTCGGCGACCGCCGCATTGGCCGATGTGAGGCTGGTCACGTCGAGCTCGATCGAGTGGCCGTTGATCTCACGCGCCACCCGCTCGGCGCCCATCAGGTCGATGTCACCGACCCAGACCTCCGCCCCTTCGGCCGCCAGTCGCTCGGCGATCGCGGCGCCGATCCCGCTCGCGCCACCCGTCACAAGTGCCTTCCTGCCATCGAGTCGCATGCCCGGCAGCATAGACTCAGCCCCCCTTGCGAAGTCCGAATTCGATGCGCGTCGCCCTCCTCGCCGGCGGCACCGGCGGGGCCAAGCTGGCCGCCGGGATGCAAGAGGAGATCGGGGCCGATCTCACCGTCATCGCCAACACCGGCGACGACATCGAGACCCTCGGCGTCCACGTCTCCCCCGACCCCGACCTGATCACCTACTGGCTCTCCGGCGAGATCGACGCCGAGCGCGGCTGGGGCCTCCGCGACGACACCCACCGGGTCCTCGAGCGGATGGCCGAGATCGGCGCCCCCAACTGGTTCAGCCTCGGCGACCGCGACCTCGCCGCCTGCCTCTACCGCCGCGAGTTCCTCGCCGCGGGTGGCCGCCTCACCGACGCCCAGGCGCAGATCGCCCGCGGCCTCGGCCTCCGCGCCCGCGTCCTGCCGATGACCGACGAGGCGGTCCGCACCAAGGTCCTCACCGACGTCGGCCGCCGCGACCTGCAGGAGTACCTGATCCTCGACGGCGGCAAGCCCCAGGTGCTCGGGGTCGAGCTCGACGGCATCGCCGAGGCCCAGCCGACCACCGAGGTCGTCAACGCCCTCCGCGCCGCCGACGTCATCGTCGTCGGCCCCTCCAACCCGGTGATCAGCATCGGCCCGATACTCGCCCTCCCCGGCATGCGAGACGCGATCCAGGCCTCACCGGCCCCGGTCCTCGCCGTCTCCCCCTACGTCGGCGGTCGCATCGTCAAGGGCCCGACCGACAAGTTCATGGAAGCCCTGGGACGACCGACCACGGCGGCGGGCGTCGCCTCCCTCTACGCCGGCCTGATCGACGCGATGGGCGTCGACGAGGGCGACCCCGACCCGCCGCCTACCGCCATCCCCACCCTCGCCGCCGCGACCCTGATGGACGGCGCCGCGGGCCGCCTCCGCCTCGCCCGCACGGTCCTCGACTACGCCGCCACCCTGATCGACGCATGAGGGCTACCGCGGTCGTGCCGGTGAAGCGCTTCGCCGTGGCGAAGTCACGCCTCGGCCCGGGCGTCGAGGAGACCCGCAAGCCGGACCTCGTCGCGGCGATGGTCGCCGACGTCCTCGAGGCGATCTCCTCCGCCCGCCTGATCGAGCGCACCATCGTCGTCAGCCAGGAGCCCCGCGCCGCCGACCTCGCCGCCGCCGCGGGCGCCGACCTGCTCACCGACTTCGACGACGCGGGCCACTCCGCCGCCGCCCTCGCCGGCCTCGCCGCTGCCGCAGCCGCCGGAGCCCGCTGCGTCACCATCCTCCCCGGCGACTGCCCTCTGCTCGACCCGCGCGAGCTGGACAAGATGCTCACCGGCGTCCCCGACCCCTACGTCGCGGTCATCCCCGACCGCCACGGGACCGGCACCAACGCCCTCGTCCTGGCGCCGCCGAACGCGATCGAGCCGAGCTTCGGCGAGGGGAGCCGCGAGCGACACGTGGCCGCCGCGCGGGAGGCGGGAATCGCCTACGGCGTCGAGGAGCTGCCGTCGCTGGGACTCGACCTCGACACACCGGCGGACATCGTCGCGCTGACGATGAAAGTGGAGCTCGGCGGTGGCGCGAGACGGACGGCGAAGGCGCTGGGGATATGAGTCCGGAGCGCGGCGAAACAGCCGAAGTGCGCGTCCGGCCGGTGCTCGGGGTCCCTGAGATCGCGGCCGGGGACCCGCTGGGAGAGCTGATCGCCGAGGCGGCCGGGGAACTCACCGACGGCGACGTCGTCGTCATCTCGCAGAAGGTCGTCTCCAAGGCCGAGGGGCGCACGCGGAAGCTCTCCAGCGTCATCCCCAGCGCCGAAGCGAGCAAGCTCGCGCGGATCCTGGGGAAGGAGCCGAACCTGGTGCAGCTGATCCTCGAGGAGTCGGCCGAGGTGGTGCGGGCCGAGCGCGGGGTGCTGATCGTCGAGACGCGGACCGGGCTGGTGTGCGCGAACGCGGGGATCGACAGCTCCAACGTCGCCGGGGACGAGATGGTGCTGCTCCTACCCGAGGATCCGGATGCCTCGGCCCGGCGGCTGCGGAGCGAGATCGGCTCGGCGGCGGGCGCGCGAATCGGGGTGGTGATCGCCGACAGCTTCGGACGGGCGTGGCGGATCGGCCAGGCCGAGGTGGCGATCGGGTGCGCCGGGCTGCTGCCGCTGGACGACTGGCGGGGACGCCACGACGCGAATGGCCGCGAGCTGATGGCGACGCAGATCGCGATCGCCGACGAGGCGGCGGCCGCCGCCGACCTCGTCCGGGACAAGGCGGCGGCGGTGCCGGCGGTGGTGATCGGAGGTCTCGGTCGCTGGGTGACCGAGGAGGACGGCCCCGGCGCGGCGGCGATCCGCCGCCCACGCGAGGACGACCTCTTCCGCTGACGGTGCCGGACACTTCGCGGGGCGGTGTCCTCAGTCGTCCAAATAGCGCTGCTATTCGGCCTCCCTGCGTCCTGGCCCCGCTCGGTCCGGCACCGTCAGGGCACCCGAGCGGTCAGTCTTTGTGAAGGGCGTCGCGCACCTTGTCGATGCCCTCCTTGATCTTCCCGGAGGCCTTGTCGACCTTGCCCTCGTTCTGAAGGTCTTTGTCACCGGTCAACTTGCCGGTCGCCTCCTTGATGCGGCCTTTGGCGTCATCGGCGTTGTTTGGCGTGTCAGCCATTGCTGCCTTTCCTTCGCTTGCGCGTACAGGAGGCAAGTACCCGGCACCCGCACCGCCTACGCGTTCGCAGTTATGGCCGCTATGCGGCCATAACTGCGAACGCACGAGGGGCGGGCGCTAGGAGACGACGAGGACGGCGGAGCCCTCGATGCGGCCCGCCCTGGCGTCTTCCAGGGCCTGCTGGGCGTCCTCCAGCGGATAGGTCGTGACCTTGGCGCGGACCGGGACCTCGGGGGCGATCCGCAGCAGGTCCTCGCCGTCGGCGCGGGTGAGGTTCGCGACCGAGCCGAGCGTCCGCTCCTCCCAGAGGAGGTCGTAGGAGAAGGCGGGGATCTCGCTCATGTGGATGCCGGCGCTGATCACCCTCGCGCCGGGTGCGCTCGCCTTCAGCGCCTGCACCATCAGCGGCCCCACGGCGGCGAAGACGATCGCCCCGTCGAGCTCCTCCGGCGGCAGTTCCGAGGACCCTCCCGCCCACTCCGCCCCGAGGCTGCGGGCGAACTCCTGCCCCTCGTCGTCACCGTCGCGGGTGAAGGCGAAGACGCGCCGCCCTTCGTGCACCGCCACCTGGCAGAGGATGTGGGCGGAGGAGCCGAAGCCGTAGAAGCCGATCCGCTCCGCCGCGCCGACCAGCCGCAGCGCCCGGTAGCCGATCAGCCCGGCGCAGAGGAGCGGCGCCGCCTCGGCGTCCGAGTAGCGGTCGGGGATCGGGAAGCAGAAGTCCTCGGCGGCGACCGCGAACTCGGCGTAGCCGCCGTCGACGTCGTAGCCGGTGAAGCGGGCGTGCTCGCAGAGGTTCTCCCGCCCCGAGCGGCAGTAGCGGCAGGTGCCGTCGGCCCAACCGAGCCACGACACGCGCGCCGGGGGCGAAACGCCCCGCGCCCGCGCCCGCCCCGACCACCTCGCCGACGATCTGGTGTCCCATCACCAGCGGCAGCTTCGGCGCGCCCTGCAGCTCGTCGTCGTAGATGTGGAGGTCGGTGCGGCAGACGCCGCAGGTCTTCACCGCGAGCTTGACCTGCCCCGGACCGGGCTCCGGCTCGGGGAGCTCGGCGGCACGGAGCGGCGTGCCAGGCTGATCGAGGACCATCGCGCGCATCCCCGGATCATCGCGCCCCACACGCGCCGGCGCCACCGCGAACGGCGCTAGTAGGTCTCGAGGATCTCGTAGAGCGTGGTGCGCTGGGCGGGCTGCCGGCCGGCCTCGCGGGCGGCGGCGACGAGGTCCTCGACCTCCAGTTTCACCCCGTGTTGGCTCCCGGCCATGCGCGAGATGTTCTCCTCCATCAGCGTCCCGCCGAGGTCGTTGACGCCCCAGCGGAGCGCCTCGGTGGCGCCCTCGAGGCCCATCTTCACCCAGCTCGCCTGCAGGTTGGTGACCGTCCTGCCGAGCGCCAGGCGGAAGGCCGCGGTGTGCTTCAGGTTCTCCCGCACGGTGATCTCTTCGATCCCGTGGGTGCGCCCGAGCAGCGTGTTGAAGGGGATGAAGCTGAGCGGCACGAACTCGGTGATCCCGCCGGTCCGTTCCTGCAGGCCGCGGATCACGCCCATGTGGCGGGCGAGCTCGCGCGGCTCCTCGATGTGGCCGAACATCACCGTGGAGGTCGAGCGGAGGCCGGCCCGGTGGGAGGCTTCGATGATCTCGACCCAGCGCCCGGCCGGGAGCTTGTTCGGCGAGATCCGCTGCCGCACGCCGTCGTCGAGCACCTCGGCCGCCGTCCCCGGGGTCGAGCCGAGCCCGCACCCGAGCAGGTACTCGAAGACTTCCCCCGGCTCCTTGCCGGAGCGCTCGCAGGCGTGGTTGATCTCCATCGGCGAGTAGGCGTGGAGGTGCAGCTGCGGCGCCGTCTCCTTCGCCAGCGTCAGCCAGCGGCCGTACTCCTCCAAGGTCAGTTCGGGATGGATGCCGCCCTGCATGCAGAGCTCGGTGGCGCCGAAGTCGACGGCTTCCTCGATCCGCGCGGCGAAGTCCGACTCGCCGACTTCGTAGGCGTCGGGGGAGCGCCTGCCCTGCCCGAACCCGCAGAAGGCGCAGCCGACGACGCAGATGTTGGTGAAGTTGATGTTGCGGTTGACGACGAAGGTGGCGACGTCGCCGGCCAGGTCGGCGCGCAGCTCGTCGGCGGCGATCCGCATCTCCTCGATCACCTCGGGGCGCGTCTCGGCGAACAGCGCCGTCAGCTCGTCCTCGGAGAGCTTGACCCCCTCGCGCCCCTTCTCGATCGCCCGCGGGGCCAGCCCCGCATCCAGATCCTCTTCCGAGCGCCGTCCCGACCCCCGCCGCGGGATGAAGCTCCAGTACTTCAGCTTGATCACGTCGAGGACGCCCTGCTCCATCCACTCCATGTCCATGTACTGGGGATAGACGCAGAGCCTCTCGGTCAGCGCATACCCCCGCGGCGCCAGCTCCTTGCGCACCTGATGCGGCGAGGGGAACGGCTCCTCCGGCGAGATGTGGTCCCCGTTGGCCGAGAGACCTCCCAGGTCCGTGGCCCCGGCTTCGACCAGCTCCGGCCACCAGTCGCTGAGGTTCGGCGGCACCTGGATCCCGACGTCCGGCATGAGCCTTTTCGTCTCCTGGATCAAGCGCTTGATCTCATCGATGTCCACCGGAGAAGCCCATGCGGGGAGGGGAGGCGGGGATGACCCTTCGCTCACGAACTGCAGGGAGGT
>ERZ778021.2230-NODE-2230-length-18094-cov-5.483064_pt1 | contig 18094 bp, 22 predicted proteins | sample MGYA00375751_ERZ778021 | MGnify/ENA primary metagenome ERZ778021 (study PRJEB29350, sample SAMN05389814) | bioreactor metagenome | isolation source: Thiocyanate stock bioreactor | place: South Africa: University of Cape Town | collected 2013-08-29 ... | reverse complement strand
TCCGCAAGGCGATCCTTGGCGCCGGAGGGATCATGCCCGACGGGATCTACAACTCGAACCTGCTCCTGGTCGAGACCGAGCGGCAGATGATGGCCTGCGGACAAGAGGTCGTGATCGTCGCCGACTCGTCGAAGTTCGGAAAGCTGGCGCTCTCGCGGCTGTGCGGCCTCGAAGAAGTCGCCCGGCTGGTGACCGACTCCCGGACGCCCGACGCGTACCGGGCGCTCCTCGAAGGGGCCGGGGTCGTCGTCCACACCGCGGCGGCGGATGCGCACCACGGCTCAAACGGGGTCTTCCACCACGAACACGAATCGACTCACAATCCCAGCGTGAGGACCGAGGAATGAATGCGACGGCGACCCGCGACCAGGTCGAAAGCCTGGTCCGCTCGATCATCATGAACCAGCTCAAGGGCGGGCCGTCGAACGGCGACGGCCGCGGAGCGGCGGCACCGCCCAAGGTGGTCGTCCACATCTCGGCGCGGCACTGCCACCTCACGCAGGCGGACGTGGACGTTCTCTTCGGCAAGGGGCACCAGCTCACGCCGATGAAGCGGCTCTACCAGGATACGGACTTCGCCGCCGAGGAGACCGTGGCGGTGGTCGGCCCCCGCCAGCGGATGATCCCGGGGGTCCGGATCCTGGGCCCCTGCCGCAAGTTCAGCCAGGTGGAGCTGGCGTTCACGGACGCCATCAGCCTGGGGATCGACGTCCCGGTGCGGCTCTCCGGCGACATCGAGGACACGCCCGGCTGCCTGCTGATCGGCCCCAAGGGGTCGCTGGTGATGCCCAAGGGGGTCATCCGGGCCGAGCGCCACGTCCACATGGGGCCGAAGGACGCCGAGTACTACGGCGTCAAGCACTTGGACCGCATGAACATGAAGGTGGAAAGCTCCTGCCCCAGCACGCTGGAGGGCCTGCTCGTGCGGACCCACCCGGACTGGAAGCTGGAGGTGCACATCGACACCGACGAGGCCAACGCGTGCGACCTGTCGCGCGCCAGCAACGTGACCTTGACGAAGGCCTGAGCCGACGGGCCGGCGTCACCGCATCGGATCGGCCGGTATTCTCCCTGACCTCACCGCGGAAGGAGGGCCCACCGTGGCCTCTGCATCCCTCGAAGCGCTCGGAATGATCGAAACCAAGGGGTTCGTGGCGCTCGTCGAAGCGAGCGACGCGATGCTGAAGGCGGCGAACGTGGAGCTGGTCGGCTGGGACAAGGTCGGCAGCGGCCTGGTCACGGCGTTCGTGGCCGGCGACGTGGCGGCGGTCAAGGCGGCGGTCGACGCCGGCGCGGCGGCGGCGGCCCGGATCGGCGAGGTCGTCAGCGTCCAGGTCATCCCCCGCCCGCACGAGGACCTCGGCGGCGTCCTCTCGTTCGCCAAGGCGGCCCCGGCGGCCGTGACGGCCTCCAAGGGCTCCTGACTTAGAGAGGAGCCGGACGAGATGGCGACTGTACAGAAGCCCGCGACCCGCGGGAGCAACGGGAGACCGGCGATGAACGGCGAGGCGCTCGGGCTGATCGAGACCAAGGGGCTCGTGGGGGTCATCGAGGCCACCGACGCGATGCTCAAGGCGGCGAACATCACCCTGGCCGGCAAGGTCCAGGTCGGCGGGTCGTTCATCACGACCCTCGTCCGCGGCGACGTCGGCAGCGTCCGCGCCGCCGTCGAGGCCGGGGCCGAGGCGGCCAGCCGCGTCGGCGAGCTGGTCTCCGCCCACGTCATCCCCCGCCCCGACGCCGCGGTCCTCCGCACGTTCCTGGGCTGAGGCGGCCCCGCACCGACCGATCCACCCGAACCACGGAGCCGAATCCCATGAACGGCCAAGCGCTGGGCCTCATCGAGACGATGGGCCTGGTCTGCCTCATCAACGCGACCGACGCCATGCTGAAGGCGGCGGCCGTGGAGCTGGCCACCCCGGTCATCAAGCTCGACGGCGGCGTCGTCAGCGTGATGATCCGGGGCGACGTCAGCAGCGTCCGCGCCGCCGTCGAGGCCGGGGCCGAGGCCGCCGGCCGCTCCGGCGAACTCCGCGCGGCGCACGTCATCCCGCGGCCCGGCACCGCCGTCCTCCGCGCCTACCTGGGGGCCTCGCGTTGAAAGTCCTCGTCGCCAACCTGGGCAGCACCAGCTTCAAGTACCGCCTCTTCGACCTGGGCGACCCGGCCGAGCCGGTCCTGGCCCGGGGGGCGATCGACCGGATCGGCTCGCCCGCGTCCCGGGTCGTCTTCAAGACGGACAGGGGCGAGAGCGAGACGTCCCGCGAGGTCGCCGACCACGGCGACGCGGTGCAGATCTGCCTCGACCAGCTCGTCGACCCCGAGGCCGGCGTCCTGTCGGACCCGTCCGAGGTCTCGGCGATCGGGTTCAAGGCGGTCCACGCCCGCAACCTGACCGGCGTCCACCTGGTCGACGAGGCGGTCTTGCAGGCGATGGAGGCGTTCAACGACGTCGCCCCCGCCCACAACCCGCCCTACGTCAAGGCCATGCGCGGGCTCCGCGAGCGGTTCCCCAGCCTGCCGCTGGTCGCCGCCTACGAGACCGGCTTCCACCGGACCATCCCGGAAGCCTCCCAGCGCTACGCCATCCCCGACGAGTGGGCGACCAGGCTGGGCGTCCGGCGCTGGGGGTTCCACGGCGCCAGCCACCGCTACATCTCGTGGCGGATCGCCGAGCTGCTGGGCCGCAAGGACCTGAAGGTGATCTCCTGCCACCTGGGGGGGAGTTCGTCGCTGACCGCGATCCGCGACGGCGCCTCGGTCGGGTGCAGCCTGGGGATGAGCCCGCAGTCCGGCCTGCCGCACAACAACCGCGTCGGCGACTTCGACGTCTTCTCGCTCCCGGTCCTGCTCCGCGAGACCGGCCAGAGCCTGGAGCAGATCCTCGACACGCTGGCCGAGCGGTCGGGCCTGCAGGGGATCTGCGGCAAGAACGACGTCCGCGACGTCGAGGCCGCCGCCACGGCCGGCGACGTCTCGGCCCAACTGGCGCTCGACGTCTTCGTCGCCTCGATCCGCCACTACCTGGGGGCCTACCTCCTGGAGCTGGGCGGGGCCGACGCCATCGTCTTCACCGGCGGCATCGGCGAGAACTCGTCGCTGATCCGCTCGAAGACCCTGGCCGACCTCGGCTGGTTCGGGATCGAGCTGGACCCCGCCCTCAACGCCGCCGGCCCCGCCGAGCGCCGGATCTCCGCCGAGGGGTCCCGCGTGCAGGTCTGGACCGTGCCGACGAACGAGGAGCTGGTGGTCGCCCGCCAGTCGCAGGAGCTGTTGAAGTCCGGCCGCTCGGCCATGGCCTGAGCCGCCCCAGCCCCCACGGGACCCCCGCCGATGTTCCTGGCCCGCGTGACGGGAAGCCTGGTGGCGACCCAGAAGGTCGCCTCGATGACCGGCCACAAGCTCCTCCTCGTCGAGCCCTACCGGGTCGACGACAAGGGGGGCGACCGCCTGGTCCCCACCGGCCGGACCTTCGTCGTCGTCGACGCCCTGGGGGCGGGCGTCGACGAGATGGTGCTCATCTGCCAGGGCTCGAGCGCCCGCCTCACCCCCGAGACCGAGAAGCTCCCCATCGACGCCGTGGTCATCGGCCTGGTCGACACCGTCGACGTCCGGGGCCGCGTCGTCTTCTCGGCCCGCGACGAAGCCTGAACCTCGGCCCGCACGAAACATAGCCGCCGCATGGACCTCGACCCAGCCCAGGAACCCCGGTGTCCGTCATGCAAACCACTGAAGATCTGATCCGCAACGTGGTCCAGCAGGTCCTCACGCAGATGGGGACCGGGCCCGCCCCCGTCAACGGCAACGGCGCGCCCAAGGCCCCGTCGGGCGGCGACCTCGGCGTCTTCCCGACCGTCGACGGCGCGGCGGCGGCGGCCGAGTCCGCCTACAAGACCTTCCGCGAACGCCCGCTCGAAGACCGCAAGAAGGCGATCGCCGTCATCCGCAAGATCTGCGTCGAGCAGGCCGACGAGCTGGGCCGGCTGGAGCTGGAAGAGACCAAGATCGGCCGCCTGGACCACAAGATCGCCAAGCTCCGCGTCTCGATCCCGGCCATCCCGGGCGTCGAGTACCTGAAGACCGACCTGGCCAGCGGCGACCAGGGGGCGACCTTCACCGACTACACGCCGTTCGGCGTCATCGGCGCGATCACGCCGGTCACGCACAGCCTGCCGACCCTCGCCGCCAACGCCATCAACATGCTGGCCGCCGGCAACACGGTCGTCTTCAACGCCCACCCCTCCGGCCGCGCCATCGCCGCCCTGGGCGTCAAGAAGTTCAACAAGGCCATCGCCGAGGCGACCGGCCTGGAGAACCTGCTGACGATCATCGACCCCCCGACCATCGAGTCGGCCAACGCCCTGTTCGACAACCCGAAGGTCCGGCTCCTGGTCGTCACCGGCGGCCCGGCCGTCGCCCGCGCGGCCCTGTCGAGCCGCCGTCGCGCGATCGTCGCCGGCCCCGGCAACCCGCCGGTCGTCGTCGACGCCACGGCTTGCCTGGACCTCGCCGCGAGGTCGATCGTCGAGGGTGCCGCCTTCGACAACAACCTGCTCTGCATCGGCGAGAAGCAGGTCTTCGCCGTCGCCGCCATCTTCGACAAGCTGATGGAGACGATGCCCAAGTACCAGGCGTTCCGCCTGACCGCCCCGCAGGTCGAATCGCTCACCGCCGCGGCGTTCGAGATCGGCAGCGACGGCAAGCCCCACGTCCGCAAGGAGCTGGTGGGCAAGGACCCGGCCATCCTGGCGGCCCACGCGGGCGTGAAGATCCCGGCCACCACCCAGCTCCTCTACGGCGAGACCGGGGCCGACCACCCGTTCGTCCAGGAGGAGCAGATGATGCCGTTCGTCCCCTTCGTGAAGGTGCCGGACGTCGACCGCGCCCTGACGCTGGCCCACGCCAGCGAGCACGGCTACGGCCACACGGCCGTCCTGCACTCGCGCGACGTCGCCGTCATGACCAAGATGGGTCGGCTGATGGACTGCACCATCTTCGTCGTCAACGGCTCGTCCCTGGCGGGCCTCGGCGGGGAGGGCGTGACGCCCCCCCTGACCTTCACCCGCCAGCGCCGCACGGCCGTCGCCGGCGGCTTCCGGTTCGCCTGAGCCGAGCGGAGCCCCCCCGATGCAGCTCGGCCGCGTGGTCGCCACCGCGACCTCCACCGTCAAGCACCCGACCTTCGAGAAGGAACGGCTCCTGGTCGTCCAGCTCGAAGGCGCGGGGGGCAAGCCCGACGGCGAGCCCGTCCTGGCCTTCGACCGGTTCGGCGCCCGCAAGGGGGACCTCGTCCTGGTCACCAGCGACGGGGCCATCCTCCGCGGCATGCTCGGCCGCGACACCCCGGGACGCTGGAGCGTGATGGGCCTCCCGGACGACCTTTGAGAGAGACGAAAGGCGGGACGATCGCGATGACGCAGGCGTGGACCGGATTCGAGGCGACGCGGAGGGCGACGGGCCCGGGACTCTTCCCGGCCGGCTTCGCGCCGACGCGCGCCGTCGACCCGATCCGCGCCGTCGACGACGCCGTCCGCGCCGTGCTGGCCGAGATGTTCGGCGCGGCCCGCGCCGCCGCCCCGACGATCGTCCGCCCGATCGTCCCGCCGCGAGAGCCGGTCTTCGCCGACCGCCTCCTCGGGCTCAAGCAGGCCGAGGGGCTGGAGCCCGGCGCGATGATCCGGGTCGCGACCGGCACCGTCGTCACCCCCCTGGCCCGCGACCTGCTCAAGAAGAAGAACGTCGTCGTCCGCCTGGCGGGTGCGGCGGAGATCGCCGCGACGGCCCGGGGCGAATGGGGCTTCGCCGTCGAAGACGGCCCCGGCTGGCTCGACGCCCTGCGGCGGTCGATGCTCGAAGACGGCGGACCCTGGCGCGAGCTGGAGCCGTCGGTCGACTCGGCCATCGCCTGGCTGGGCGCGGGCGAGGGCCGCGGCGCGGTGCTGGTCTCCGCCGACGGCGCGACGGCCGTCTGGCGGGCTTGCCGGTCGCCGGGCGTCCGGGCCGCGTTCGCGGGCGAGCCGGCCGACGTCCACCGCGCCACTCAAACCTTGGGCGCCAACCTGATCGTCGTCGACCCGGCGGGGAAGTCGATCGCCTGGATCAAGCAGCTCGCGACGGCGTTCCGACGGGCCGGCGCCCCGAGGGATCCGTTCGCGGGCGGGATCGGAGGGACGCGATGAGGATCGTCGAGGTCGTGGGCCGCGTGACCCTGTCGCGGGTGCATCCCAGCCTCTCGGGCGCCCGGTTCCCGATCGTCCTGCCGATGCCCCTGGCGGCCCTCCGCGACGGCGCCCCCGACCGCGGCGAGGAGCTGGTGGCCTACGACAAGCTGGGCGTCGGCCGCGGCGACCTGGTCGGCCTGAGCGAGGGGGGCGAGGCGGCCAACCCCTTCGGCAAGACCCCGACGCCGGTCGACGCCTACTGCGCGTGCCTGATCGACGCCATCTCATTCTAAGCACACATTCGGATCTTCACGAGACCACGTTTCCATCCACGGCGAGGCGAGGAGAGCGGCCATGAGCGTCCAGAACGAGTGGAAGCTGCGGGAGCAGATGTGCGAGATCGGGCGCCGCATCTACGCCAAGGGCTTCGCGGCGGCCAACGACGGCAACATCAGCTACCGCCTGAGCGAGGACCGCGTCCTCTGCACGCCGACGCGCGTCTCCAAGGGCTTCATGAAGCCCGACGACCTCTGCATCATCGACATGGACGGCAAGCAGGTCTCCGGCAAGCGCAAGCGCTCCAGCGAGATGCTGCTCCACCTGACGGCCCTGAAGGCCCGCCCCGACCTCCGCTCGTGCGTCCACTGCCACCCGCCCCACGCCACGGCCTTCGCCGTCGCCCGCGAGCCGGTCCCCAAGTGCGTCCTGCCGGAGATCGAGGTCTTCCTCGGCGAGATCGCCATCTCCCCCTACGAGACCCCCGGCGGCCAGGCGTTCGCCGACACGATCCTCCCCTACGTCAAGGACACCGAGACGATCCTGCTGGCCAACCACGGCACGCTGACCCTGGGCGCCGACCTTGAGGACGCCTACTTCAAGACCGAGATCATCGACGCCTACTGCCGGATCCTGATCCTGGCCAAGCAGCTCGGCCGCGTGAACTACTACGGCGACGACAAGGCCGCCGAGCTGATCAACCTCAAGCCCAAGCTGAACATCCCCGACCCCCGCCTCACCCGCGGACTGGAGAACTGCGACCTCTGCGGCAACAGCCTGTTCCGCGAGGGCTACGGCGACTTCTCCCCCGAGCCCAAGGTCTTCATCCACCCCAAGCTGATCGACCAGAAGGCCCAGGGGGGCGAGACCTCCGCCTGCGGCTGCTCCGGCGAGGCCAAGACGTCCGCCAACGGCAACGGCCACGCCGCCGCCCCGGACATCGACGCCATCGTCAAGTCGATCACCGATCAGGTCATGACCGCCCTGAACGGCTCGGCGAAGTGACGCGATCCATCCCCCGCCGCCGCGCCCGTCCCCTCTCCCCCCGGGAGAGGGTGCCGCGCAGCGGCGGGGGGGGGGCCCCGGATCGCCGAGGGCATGCCGGACTTGCGAACGCCGGTCCGAGGCTATGCCTACAGATCCGACGACCCTCACCCGGCCCTTCGGGCCGCCCTCTCCCGGCGGGAGAGGGGACTTCGGTTTTCCCCAGCGCCTCGTCCGTCCCGGAGCCTCCCCAATGAAAGTCGGTGTCATCGGCGGCGGCGGGCTGGTCGGCTCGTGTGCGGCCTTCGCCCTGCAATGCGGCGGGGTCGTCTCGGGCCTCGACCTGATCGACGTCAACGGCGACCTGTGCAAGGGCCAGGCGCTCGACCTGCTCCACGGCGCGTCGATGACCGCCGACCAGGTCGTCCGCGCCACGGGGTACGAGGCGATCCCGGAGCACGACCTCATCACGATCACCGCCGGCCTCCGCCGCAAGCCCGACGAGAGCCGGCTGGACCTCATCAACCGCAACGTCGAGCTGTTCCTGAACATCCTCGACCAGGTGAAGGCGGCCGGCCCCAAGCCGGGGGCGATCATCCTCGTCGTCTCCAACCCGGTCGACGTGTTGACGTACCTGGCGACGCAGCGGCTGGGGCTGCCGGCCTCGCAGGTGATCGGCCTGGGGACGGCGCTCGACACGGCCCGCTTCCGCAGCCTGATCGCCGAGGCCCTGAAGCTGCCGCCGACGCAGGTGACGGCGACGATCCTGGGCGAGCACGGCGACAGCATGGTCCCCATCTGGTCGGCCGCGCAGGCCGCCGGGCTGCCGCTGGAGAAGTTCCCCGGCTGGTCGCCGAGCCTGGGCGAGTCGCTGTTCGCCCGCACGAAGGCCAGCGGGGCCGAGGTCATCAAGCTGAAGGGGGGCGCGGGGTTCGCCGTCGGCGTCGCGATCCGCGAGGTCGTCCACGCCATCGCGCTGGACTCGCGCCGCATCCTCCCCGTCTCCTCGCTCGTGAACGGCCCCTACGGGATCCGCGACGTCTGCACGTCGATCCCCACGGTCGTCGGCCGCGCGGGGGTCGTGGAGCCGAAGGAGATCGAACTGTGGTCGAAGGAGGTCTCGTCGCTCCAGCGCTCGGCGCAGGTGCTCCGCGAGACGATCGACCAGGTGTTGAAGACCAACCCCAAGGCCGCCGGCAAGGCCGCCGCCCCCGCCAAGCCCGCGTCGACCGCCCCCCGGCCGGTCCGCGTGACGATGGGGGGCGGGGGCGGCGGGCCGATCGTCGGCGCGGCGTCGCGCGTGACGGTCTCGGGGCTCGGGAACGGGAACGGCAACGGACACGGCTACGGCCGAGGGGGCCGCTGAGATGCAGAAGTCGCTCGATCGGAAGCTGGCCGCGATCCACGCCGACCCCTACAACTGCCGCGAGTTCATCCTCGCCGACGCCAAGGACGCCGACATGGCCCTCGGCCTCGGCGCGCCGGGGCAGTCGCCCGAGCTGCACGCCGGCGAGGTCCGCTTCAAGACGCTCGAACAGTACCGCGAGCAGATGCGGCTCATCACCCGCCAGGGCCTCGTCGACATCATGCTCATGTCGGCCAGCTCCAACTATGCGTTGACGTTCGGCGAGCGCCTGTTCGCCGACTCCCACGTCACGCCCGCCATCCGCGCCAACGACACCACGGACATCCACCTGGCCCGGGGCGCGTCCTACGCCGCCGAGGCCGCCCTGCCGTTCCGCACCGCCAGCCTCGACCACGCGATGTGCGGCCACCTGGACTGCAAGCCCGAGGAGCGCTCGCTGGGCGCGAACCTCGGCCTCTACAGCGTCACGTTCAACAACGACCTGCGCCGGGACATCGAGACTCTGGAGCGCTTCCACGCCTTCCGCGAGGAGGCCGAGCGCAAGGGCTTCCGCTACTTCCTGGAGGTCTTCGACCCCAACGTCGCCACCGGGATCGCGCCGGAGACGCTGCCGCACTACCTCAACGACATGATCACCCGGATGCTCGCGGGCGTCGCCCCGGCCGGGCGGCCGGTGTTCCTCAAGATCGTCTACCACGGCCCCAGGGCGATGGAGGAGCTGGTCCGCTTCGACCCGCACCTGGTCGCCGGCATCCTGGGCGGCTCGTCGGGCACCACCCGCGACGCCTTCCAATTGTTGCACGACGCCCAGAAGTACGGCGCGAAGGTGGCCCTGTTCGGCCGCAAGATCAACCACGCCGAGAACCAGCTCGCGTTCGTGCAGTTCCTCCGCCTGATCGTCGACGGCGTCATCCAGCCGGTCGACGCCGTGAAGGCGTACCACGCCGTCCTGGGCAAGCTCGGCATCGCGCCGACCCGCTCGCTGGAGGACGACCTGAAGGTGACGGAACAGTCGATGAGCTACGCCGGCGGCAAGGCCGTGACCGTCCCGCCGACCTCGCCCCCGGCCCCGGCCCCGGCCCCGGCCGCCCCGGCCCCGGCGATCGTCGCGGCGCAGCCCTCCGCGAACGGCAACGGCAAGCCCTCGGCGAACGGGACGGCGAACGGCAACGGCTGGCACGTCCCGTCGAGGCCGCTGGTGACCGAGTCGCGGCCCCCGCGCGAGAACGAGGTCGGCGGCCGGGCCTTCGCCGTCACCGCCGACGGTCGTCCCGACTTCGGCAAGATGACCCCGAACGACCGCCTGGCCTACCACCGCGCCCGGCTGGGACTGGGGGGCTGACGCGGGCCCCGCGATTCCTATACTCTGGCTCCCTGGCCCCCGGGCCGTTCCCCTCTCCTCGGCGCGGGGCGGGTCCGGAACCCCACGGGATTGGAGCCGCCTCCGGGCGGGAGAATCGCATGCCGTCCGCCCGATCGCGCGCCCCGCTCGCGGCCTTCGCCTTCGCCCTCCTCGCCCCCGCGGCCTTCGCCGAGGATGGGGACTTCATCAAGGCGAATTACACGAAGTACGAATACCTGATCCCCATGCGCGACGGCGTCCGCCTGTTCACGGCGGTCTACGTCCCCAAGGATCGGTCGAAGCTCTCCCCGATCATGCTCAACCGGACGCCGTACTCCGTCGCGCCCTACGGGGCCGACGCCTATCGCTCCGAACTGGGCCCGTCGCCGCTGTTCAGCCGCGACGGCTTCATCTTCGCGTATCAGGACGTGCGCGGGCGTTACATGTCGGAGGGCGAGTACGTCAACGTGCGCCCGCACCGGCCGATCAAGACCGACGCCGCCGAGGTCGACGAGAGCACCGACGCGTTCGACACGATCGACTGGCTGACGAAGAACGTCGGGGGGAACAGCGGCAAGGTCGGCCAGTGGGGGATCTCGTACCCCGGCTTCTACACGTCGATGGGGATGATCGACGCCCACCCGGCGCTCAAGGCGTCGTCGCCCCAGGCGCCGATCGCCGACTGGTTCGCGGGCGACGACTGGCACCACAACGGGGCCTTCTTCCTGGCCCACGCGTTCAACTTCATGTCCAGCTTCGGCCACCCCCGGCCGACGCCGGTGAAGCGGAACGCGTTCGATCGGTACATGTACAACGACAAGCCCGACGGCTACGCCTTCTTCCTCGACCTCGGCCCGCTCTCGAACGCCGACGCCCGCCATTTCAAGGGGGACGTCGCGTTCTGGAACGAGATGATGAAGCACCCGGACTACGACGAGTGGTGGAAGGCCCGCGACATCCGCCCCCACCTGAAGGACGTCAGGCCGGCCGTCCTCAACGTCGGCGGCTGGTACGACGCCGAGAACCTCTTCGGCCCCCTGGAGACCTACCGCGCAGTCGAGGCCAGCACCCCCAAGGCGACGAACGTCCTGGTCATGGGCCCCTGGCTCCACGGCGGCTGGGCCGGCGGCGACGGTGCCTCGCTGGGGCCCATCGCCTTCAACTCCAACACGGCCGAATACTACCGCGAGAACATCGAGTACCCGTTCTTCCGCTCGATCCTCAAGGGGGGCGACGCCTCATTCCCCGAGGCCCGCGTCTTCGAGACCGGCACGAACCAGTGGCGCGAGTTCGACGCCTGGCCGCCGAAGGCCGCCAAGCCCAAGACGCTCTACCTCGCCGCCGAGGGCCGGGTCACGTTCTCGCCCCCGGAGCCCGGCGCCGCGACGGCCTTCGACGAATACGTCAGCGACCCCGCGAAGCCCGTCCCGTTCCTCGACGAGGTCTCCAACCGGATGACCGGCGACTACATGATCCAGGACCAGCGCTTCGCCTCGCGCCGGACCGACGTGCTCGCCTACCAGACCGACCCCCTGGCCGAGGACCTGACCCTCGTCGGGCCGATCCAGGTCAAGCTCCACGTCTCGACCTCCGGGACCGACTCCGACTGGATCGTCAAGCTGGTCGACGTCTTCCCGGACGACCACGCCGGCGAGACGACCGACGACAGGCCGCTGGCGAGCTTCCAGGGCCTCGTCCGCGGCGACGTCCTGCGGGGCCGCTTCCGCGACGGCCTCTCCAACCCCCGGCCGTTCCAGCCCAACCAGCCGACCGCCGTGAGCTTCACCATGCAGGATGTGGCCCACACCTTCCGCTCGGGCCACCGGCTGATGATCCAGGTCCAGAGCACCTGGTTCCCGCTCGTCGACCGCAACCCCCAGAAGTTCGTCGACATCTACGCCGCCGCCCCCGAGGACTTCCAGAAGGCCACCCAGCGCGTCTTCCGCGACCCCGCCACCCCCTCGCGCCTGGAGGTGCTGGAGCTGCCGCGGTGACAAGCCGTCGGCCCCGATCTATAATGGTTGATGGGACGTGGCGACTGGATGCGCGGGGGGGCGAAAGCATGGCGATGGAAAACGTAGTACCGGTCGCGGACATCGAGGCCGTGAAACGCGAATGGTTGGAGAGGCTGGACGCCCTCGTCGCCGACGTCCAGACCTGGGCCGGCGCCTCGGGCTGGCGAACCAGGCGGATCCAGAAAACGGTGGAAGAACGGGAACTGGGCCGATACAAGGTCCCCGTATTGCTCATGGAAAAGGACGCCGTCGAAGTCGTCCTGAACCCGGTCGCGCGGTTCGTCCCCGGCGCGGACGGAGCGGTCGACCTTTATCTCTCCCCGGCCTACGACGACATCGCGAGCCTGTACCATGAATCCGGCCGGTGGGTCGTTCATTATTCCGAGCCGCCCGCCGACCCCGAGGCGATCCGCGGCTTCGTCGAGGTCTCCCCGCAGCCCTATACCGAGACGACGATCCGCACCATCCTGGACGGGATGGCCGTGCATGACTGAACTCCGAGTGCTGATGGACCGGATCAAGGCCGTCGAGCGGGAGTATGACGCGACGGCGCAAGCCGTCGCCGGATGGAAGCGATCCATCCAGGAAGGCAAGGGACGACTCCTGAAGCCGGCCTCGTTGCGCGACCTGAAATCCGCGGTCGACAACCTGGAGTCGACATATCTGATCCGCGTCTGGGCCGAGTTCGAGACGGCCCTTCTCTCCTATCGCCGCCACGTCACGGGAATCGCCGACGACCGGATGGGTGCCAAGAACCTCGTCGACTGGACGGCGGGCGTGAAACAAGGCCGCCAGATCTCGTCCACCGTGGTCAAGGACGTCCATAAGATCCGCGAGTATCGCAACCATATGGTCCACGAGCGCGACGACGTCGCGCCGCCGCCGGCCGTCGTGATTAAAGTCGCCCGCCGATGGCTGAACAACTTTCTCCAGGCCCTGCCCGAAAGGTGGTGATCCATCCGCTCCCTCGCCGCGACGGCGGTCTCGCCTATAATGAAGCGAGCCGGCCTGATCCATCGGGGAGGAAGTCGATGAACCGCCCGTCCTATCGCGTCACGGAGCTGCTCGGCGACGGCATCGGGGCCGAGCTGTCGGAGGCGGTGCATCGCCTGGCCGAGGCGCTGCCGATCCACCTGGAGTTCGTGCCGGTCGACCTCCGCGTGGAGAGCCGCCGGGCGCGGGGCATGGCGATCTACGACGAGGCGGTCGAGAAGATCCTCGACACCGGCGTCGCCCTGAAGCACCCCACGGCGACCACCGAGGAGAGCCCCAACGCCGTGCTCCGGCGGCGGTTGGACCTCTCGGTCATCCACCGGCCGGTCTACACCATCCCCGGCGTGCCGACCAACTTCCGCCGCGAGCTGGACCTGGACATCGTCCGGATCGCCACCGGCGGCACCTACGACGACCCCGGCCGGATGATCGGCGACGACGGCGCCGTCAGCCTCCGCATCGTCGAGCGCCGGCCCGTCCGCGAGGCCGCCCGCTACGCCTTCAACCTGGCTCGGAAGACGAGCAAGCGCGTCACCAGCTCGTCGAAATACACGATCCAGAAGGCGACCGACGGCCTGTTCGAGAGCGTCGCCCGCGAGGTCGCCGGCCAGTTCCCCGAGGTCCCGCACAACGTCGAGCTGTTCGACGCGCTGCTCGGCAAGGTCATCATGGCCCCGGAGAAGTTCCAGATCGTCCTGGTGCTGAACGAGTACGGCGACTTCCTGTCCGACATGGCCTGCGGCCTGGCCGGCTCGCTCGGCATCGGCGCGAGCGCCAACCTGGCGTTCGACGCCTCGGCCGTCGTCCGCGTCGCCCTGTTCGACGCCGCCCACGGCACCGCGCCGGACATCGCCGGCAAGCGCCTGGCCAACCCCACGGCCATCTTCCTCGCGTTCTCCATGCTGCTGTACCAGCTCGGCGAGATCGCGCTGGGCCAGGCCGTGAAGAACTCCACACTCGACCTGCTCCGCGAGGGGACGCGCACGCCCGACCTGGGCGGCCGGGAGTCCACCGGCTCGTTCACCGAGGCCGTCGCGGCCGAGGTCGCCCGCCGCCTGGCGGAGAAGGCCCCCGCGGCCGGCTGAGGCCCCCCGGCCGACATTTCCCGTCCGGTCCGCTCGCGTTCGCGGATAACACCCCGTCGGGGGCCGACGACCGGCCTCCCCAATCGACGAGGGGTGAGCCGTGCCGTTCCTCAAAGCCTTCGTGAACGTCTCCGTATTCTGCGTCACCTGGCTGGTCGTCCGTCGCCTGATGGGCGAGACCACGTTCACCGTCGGCGACGGCGTCGCCATGGCGGTCGCGGGCGTCTGCACGGCCCTCGCGACCCGGTGGGCGGAGCGACGCAAGGCCGGGTCGGCGGCGTGACGACGGGACGGCGGAACACGGGAGGCGGACCGATGCTGTACAGGACCGTGATGGTCGTGGGCGTGCTGGCGTTGGCGTGGAGCGCGACCTGGTTCTACCGGGTCTCGACCGGATTGGAGCATCTGCACGGCGGAGACGTCGTCCCGATGGTGCTCGGCGGCGCGGCCGGCGGGCTCGCCGCCTTCTACTTCGTGCCATGGCTCGAACGAAGAGAGGCCCGGCGGCGACCGGTGAAGTGATCAGGGCCCGACCGATCCGCCCCCCGCGCCGGGCTTCGCTCGGGGCTCGACGCGGGCGGCCAACGCCCGCAATTGCTCGCCGTGACGGGCCGTCATCTCGTCCAGTTGGGCGTTGTGCCTCTGCGTCATCGCCCAGAGCTGGGCGTTGTGCCTCTGCGTCATCGCCCAGAGCTGGGCGTTGTGGCGTGCGGTGATCAGGAAGAGCGACAGCGAAAGGGCCACGACGGCCGTGAGCAGGGCGACCGTCGACGTGCGGAACTGGAAACGGTTTCGTCCTTCGGCCATCGCCACGGCCCCCGCGACAGGATTCGGCCCCCGACCGTCCGATTCTAACCGAGCCCCGCCCGCGGCGTGGCATGAAAAGGCCGAGGCCCCCGCCGGAAGGGTCCGGCGGGGGCCTCGGGAGTCGTCCATCAACGACCGGGTCGCGGTCACTCGGTGCGGGTGCCGCCGGAGAAGTCGCGGCCCTGGAACTCGCGGGCGCGGGCCTCGGAGATGGCCCGGAGCAGGCCGTTGCTGAGGCGGCGGTAGAGGGTGGAGCGATACTCGGCCGGGACGTCGTTGTCGATCCAGGCGCGGGCCTCGTCGGGCATGCGGCGCAGGCCCAGGGACTCGGCGATGGCGCCCATGGCGACGAACCGCTCGGCGTCCGACGGGTAGAGGACCAGGCTGGCGCGGGCGTCCTCGAACCGGCCGGTCGAGATCAGGCTGTCGACCAGGATGCCGGCCAGGACGCCGCGGAGCCCGCGCTGGACCACCGAGGCGACGGCCTCGGCGGCGAGGTTGTAGCTGCGGGTGGCGTCGTCGTTGCGGCCCTTGCGGGCCTGGAACTCGGCGACGAGGACCAGGGCGCGGGCGCGGGCCTCGGCGTTCTTGATCCGGCTGGCGAGGTCCGTGGCCCGCTCGTACTGGCCGGACTCGCCGGCGGCGACGGCCAGCCGCTCCATCGCCCGGTTGCGCCAGATGGGCCGCTCGATCGAGTCGGCCAGCGCGGCCCCTTCCTCCAGGATGTCGTCGGCCGCGTCGGAGTAGCCCTTGCGATCCTCGTCGCTGACCTTCGGCCCGCGGTCGTCGATCGGGGGGGCGGCGTATTCCAGGGCCACGATGGCGCTGCCCACGGCCATGTTCTCGACGGCGCGGTCGAGGTACTCGCTGCGGTAGGTCGGGTTGCGGATCTGGGCGGCCATATGGGCGGCGCGCCGCCATTCCAGGCGGGCCGTCCGGATGGCGAGGTCGCCGTCCAGGCGGGCCGGGCCCTTGGCGTCGGACTCGTCCGGGAACAGCCGGACCTGCGGCTTCGCCTCGCGCAGCAGGGCGTCGGAGAGCTGCCCGGCGGTGACGACGATGGAGATGATGAGCTGGTCGTGGATCAGCCCGTTCCGCTCCTGGGTCGCGGCCGTCGCGGCCTCCTCGGTCGCCCGGTGGGCCAGCACGAGCTGGTTGCTCAGGATGGCCCCGCGGGCGATCTGGAGCAGGATCCGCCCCCGCTCGCCGGGCTCGGAGATGAGCTTGGCGGAGTCGATCATCTGGGGCGTGATCCGCAGGCCGCCCGGGACCCCGCCGGTGCGCGCGGACTCGCTCTGGATCAGGAACGGGGCGATCCCGGGGTCGTCCGGGAAGCGGACGTTGACCCCCGGGCCCAGCGGGGCCGTCGTGTCGATGACGGGGGGCTGCGGGCCGGGCGGGTCCGGCGACTCCAGGCTCGCCGGCTCGCCCAGCGGGACGACGGGGCGGTAGTCCGGGACCGACGACATGCCGGTCCCCGTCCCCGACCCGCTCCCGGAGGAGACGCCGGCGTCGTCCTGGGCGTACGTTCGGGCGGGATGGAGGCCCCCCGCCGTCGCCGCGAGGGCGATCAGGGGGGCCGTGTATCGGAGCATCGGGTGTGCGGGCCGCATGGGGTCTATCCTCAAGTCCGATCGTCGGGAAGGCCGACGAGAATGGTCGCCTCTTCCGCCCGGCGGATCTTCGACGCGGTCGGCGCGCGGCCGACGAACTGAAGGATGCCCTGCGTTCCACCCCCGGTCAAATCGCCGCGACGCCCTCCCGCCCCCGCTTCGGGAAGACCCGTCTCGGATTGTCGACCAGGGCGAGTTTAGCGACCTCCAGCGCCCGGTCGGCCGTCCATCCCTGCTTGCTCATCCCCTCCTCCGCCAGCGTCTCGGCCAGGATCCGCCGGTACATGTCGAACTTCGGGAGGATGAATTCGAGCTTGTAGGCGTCCGAGTAGTACCCCAGCAGCTTCACCTTGGGCACAGCCTGGATCCGCGCCTTCAGGTCGGCCGCGATGAACGCCGGGATGTTGGAATACCACCAGTGCCCCATGGGCAGGACGTTGGGGAAGATCCAGGAATAGGCCACCAGCTCCGCCCCGGCGTCGGGCGAGAGCGTGGAGACCGGGAACGTCACGCCGGAGAAATGGTTGAACAGGTCGCGATAGTCGTACAGGCTGACCCGGCGGTCGAACAGGTCGCGGCCGCCGGCCACGCCGGCCGGATAGACGTTGCGGATCGGGCCGATCATCAGGTCGAACGGCAGGCCGAAGTCGGCGCAGCACTCGGCCAGGGTCCAGAAGACGGTGCCTCGGATCTCGTCGTGCTCGTCGGGGCGGAGGTCCATCCCCCGGATCGCCCGCCGGATCGGCGTCACCGCCCGCTTCGGCGCGGCCCTCCGCGGGGCGAAGTCCGGCGGCAGGCTGATGGCGCAGGCCCGCGCGCCCTTGGCCACGAACCGCTCGAACAGCTTCACGACCGCCTCGCGCAGGCCGGCGCCGTCGCCCACGTCGACGCCGGTCGCCGCCCTCAGCCGCTCGATCGTCCGGGGCTCGTGCAGCTTCAGGACGAGGTCGTCGGTCCGCAGGCAGGGGACGTACCTGTCCGTGTCCCAGCCTTCGAGCGGGTCGTCGAACTCGTTGGTGAGGAAGACGCGCTCCAGGTTCGTCGCCTTCCAGACCCGCTCGTCCCAGGCGGCACCGTCGCGGTCGTGCAGGGCCCTGTCGTACAGGTCGCCGATCTCCCCGGGCCCGATCCGGTCCCCCTGGAAGCCGTGGAACGTCCGGGCGATCTCGATCAGCCACGAATGCTGGACCGTGTTGTCCAGGGCCGAGAGCCGGCGGGCGAGGTTCTCGGCGCGGGCGCGGGGGGGCAGCTCGGGGGCGACGTCGGCGGCGGGCATGCCGGACGAATGGGCCAGCTCGGTGGAATAATGGTATCCTAGGACCTCGTCGAGGTCCCGGGCCGCCGGCCGATGCGGGTCGATGTGCGAGTGCGGGTCGAAGATCGGCCAGCGGCGCATCTCCCCCAGCAGCTCGCGGGCGGTCTCGGGGGCGCGGCGGGAAGGGCTGTCGGCGG
>ERZ778021.2228-NODE-2228-length-18154-cov-5.523012_pt1 | contig 18154 bp, 18 predicted proteins | sample MGYA00375751_ERZ778021 | MGnify/ENA primary metagenome ERZ778021 (study PRJEB29350, sample SAMN05389814) | bioreactor metagenome | isolation source: Thiocyanate stock bioreactor | place: South Africa: University of Cape Town | collected 2013-08-29 ... | reverse complement strand
CGGCCCGCCGTCAGAAGTGCCGGAACCGCTCGGGGGCGAGGTCCCAGGGATCCTTGCCGAGCAGCTCCGCGACGGCGCGCACGACGCAGGACTCGATGACGAGCACCAGGTGGTACTCGTCGCGGACGTGGAACCGGGTGAGGCGCTCGATCGGCACGCGATAGAGCACGACGCGGCGGTTCGCGCGGTCGACCTGCCAGCGGTCCACCCCCTCGTCCGAGACGTGCCCGGCCGGCACCCCGCCGATGTAGTGCAGCGAGTAGTTCGCCAGCAGCGCGATCGGCCGGCCCTCCGGCGTGCGCACGGCCAGGAACGAGACCTGCGGATCCGTCGGCCCGGCGGGGCGGTCGATCTTGGGGTTCCGGCCCGGGTTCATCAGGGCGTGCTCTTCCCCGCCGAACGGCGAGGGGACCGTCTCGCCCGGCTTGAGCAGCCAGCGACGGTTGAACAGGTGCTCGGGCGCGTCAACCGACCCCCAGCCGACCTCCGCCGGCGCCAGGTTCCCCGCCGCCAGGCGGACGGCGTCGGCGATCCGGTGCGACAGGAGCCGCTGGTACTCGCTCAACCCGCCGTCGGGGTCGGGCGTGAGCCGGTTCTTCGACCGCCCGCTGGTGGCCGAGTGCGTGTGCGTGGCCGAGCCAGCAGGTTCGCCGCCGGAACTCCCGCCTTCTCGGCGACGATCTTGCGGGCGGCGTCGCAGACGTCGCGCGAGATCCCCACGCTGTCGACGACCACGAACGCCAGCCGGGTCGAGCCGTCGTCCAGCACCAGCGCCCGCGCGTGGAGCGGGTCGTGGACGTAACTGGCCGGCGGCGTGTCGAAGTTGCCGATGATCGGGTCGTCCAGGAACGGCGTGACGTCCAGCGTCGCCGCGCCGGCGCGGAGGGGGCCGTCGGCGGCCGGGGAGGGGGCGGGGGCGGTCGCGCACGCCAACGCCGCGAAGAGCGTCGGAATCCACAAGGGTCGAGTCGTCCGCATGGCGGCTCCGGGGAGGGGGATCGGGGTGCGGGATCGGGACGCCCTTCCACTTACGCCGAAACGCCCAGGCCCCGCAAGGTGCCGGGGCCTCAGGAGGCCGATGAAGTCGCCGCGAGGGACCTACGAGCTTGCTGAGAAGCCCCGGGGATCCTAGGATGTTCGATGGGGCCCGGGTCGCGCCCTGCGCCCGGCCTTCGACGGGGGCTCGTCGGTTTCGCCCCTCCGCTCGACGGCCGTGCCCGCCGACGGGCGGCTCGTCAGACACGAACCGAGGTGGACGTGATCGGTCAGACGCCGGATCGTCTCAAGTCGCGGAAGCCCAGGGCGTTCGACCTCGGGGGCTCCGCCCGCTGGCTCGAAGCCCACATGCGGACCGTCATCCGGCGGGGGCCCCTCTCCGCCCGCGAGCGGGGCCTGGCCGACCGCCTCATGCAGCTCAAGCGCGAGGCCGGCTCGCACTCCCCCAGCGCGCCGACCATCCTGAAGATGATCCCCGAGCTGCGGATGCGGGTCGACGCCTGCTTCCTCTCCAACCCCTACGCGACCGAGCTGTTCCTGGACCACCTCTATCGCGAGGTGATCCGGCCGGGCAAGCTGCGCATGCTGCTGGAGCTGTACCCGTCGCAGAACCGGGTGATCGCGGCCAAGCTGGCGACCGCCCTGGACCTGCCGACCGAGCGGCTGTTCGTCGGCAACGGCGCCATCGAGATCATCCAGGCCATCCTCCACCGCTTCACCGGCCCGAAGCTCCTGGTGAACCTGCCGACGTTCTCCCCCTACTACGAGTTCGCCCGGCCCGACACCCAGGTCGTCTACAACGTCCTGCGCAAGGAGGACGACTTCCACTTCGACGTCGGCGAGTACATCCAGACGGTGCGCCGCGAGAAGCCGGACACGATCATCCTCATCAACCCCAACAACCCCGACGGCGGCTACATCCCGCACGCGAAGCTCGTCGCGATGCTGGAGGAGCTGCGCGACGTGCCCAACATCCTGGTGGACGAGAGCTTCCTCCACTTCGCCTGCGAGGGGGAGGGCTTCGCGTACCACAGCCTGACGCGCGACCTGGACCGGTTCCCGAACCTGATGGTCGTCAAGAGCATGTCCAAGGACTTCGGCGTCGCCGGCATCCGAGCCGGATACGCCGTGATGTCGCCCGAGCGGGTCAAGGCGCTGCTGGACAACGGCTACCTCTGGAACTCGTCCGGGCTGGCGGAATACTTCTTCGACCTCTACTCGCGGCCCGAGTTCCACGCCGACTACGAGCGGAAGCGGATCCACTACATCCGGCATTCGCGGCGGTTCTTCAAGGCGTTGACGAACCTGCCGGGCGTCCACGCCTACCCGACGCACGCCAACTTCGCCCTGCTGGAGCTGCGACGGGACGACATGACGGCCGAGGACCTGGTCTGCCGCCTGCTGGTGCGCCGGGGCATCTACACCCGCGCCTGCGACGACAAGAAGGGGCTGGAGCCGGGCCGCTTCATCCGGGTCGCTTCCCGGACCCGCTCGGAGAACCGCTACATCCTCCGCGGGCTCAAGGAGGCCCTCCGTTGAACGAGACCGAGACGCCGATCGGGGGGAGGTTCCGGGCCGCCGCGGCCCTCGCCGCGCTGGGGCTGGCCGCGGCCGCGCCGGGGGACCGCTGGGACTTCGAGGGCGACGCCGTCGGCGGCCCGGCGAAGGGCTTCGCGACGGCCGTCGGCCGGTGGGAAGTCGTCGAGGACGGCGGCTCGCGCGCCCTCGCCCAGAAGGCGGAGAGCCCCAAGCCGACCTTCAACATCGCCTTCGCGGAGGGGACCAGCTTCCAGGACGTCGACGTCTCCGTGCGGCTCAGGGCCGAGGCCGGCGCGATCGACCGCGGCGGCGGCCTGGTCTGGCGGGCCAAGGACCGGGACAACTACTACATCGCCCGCTACAACCCCCTGGAGGAGAGCCTCCGCGTGTACAAGGTGGAGGGGGGCAAGCGCACCCAGCTCGACCACGCGGACGCCCGGGGCGACGGGGCCTGGCACACCCTCCGGATCGTCATGAAGGGCCGCGACATCACCGGCTGGCTCGACGGCGTCAGGCTCCTCGTCGCCGAGGATTCCACCTTCCCGGACGCCGGCCTGATCGGGCTGTGGTCCAAGGCCGACGCCCGCACCTCCTTCGACGACCTCACCGCCGCCCCCGCCCCCTGATCTCGCCCCGGCCGAGGAGACGCGACGCGATGCTCAGACGCGCGGGGATCATCCTCGTCGGCCGCCGCGACGGCCGGGCCGCCGTCCACTGGCCCCACTTCTGGCTCCTCCAGGGCCTCCTGCTCGCCGTCCAGTCGACCGGCGTCGTCGCGGTGGCGCTGCTCGTCGCGCCCCCCGCCCAGGCCTGGCTCCTCGGCCTCATGGCCGCTGTGATCGCCCTCAACGCCTTCCTCGTCGCCAGGCGCACGCGCGAGATGCTGGCCACGCCGCCGGACCAGCTCCTCGACCTCGACGCGATGGCCGACGGCTGAATTCCCGCCGCGCACGGCCGGAGAACCGCCGGCCGCGGCACCTGAGACATTCCTCAGGATCGCATAAAACCATGTCGCATCGGTCGATCCATCGACGACGCGGGGCGGCGCGCGGGTTGCTCCATGGGTGCGGGTTCCCAACCACCACGACGCCTCCAGGTCCCGAGGTCCAGCCCGTCATGAAACACCGCCGAGGATTCACCCTGATCGAGCTGCTGGTGGTGATCGCGATCATCGCCGTCCTCATCGCGCTGCTGCTGCCGGCCGTCCAGGCGGCCCGCGAGGCGGCGCGGCGGATCCAATGCACGAACAACCTGAAGCAGATGGGCCTGGCGCTGCACAACTACATCTCGGCCGTCGGGGCCCTGCCGATGGCCCTGTCGATCTCCGGGACGGGGACGACCGTGACCTGGACGAACTCGTGGGGGGCGCACGCGCGGGTCCTGCCGTTCTCCGAGCAGGGGGCGCTGTTCGACAACATCAACTTCGCGGTGGACATGCAGACGCCGCCGAACACGACGGCGACGGCGATCGTGGTCCCGTTCCTGATCTGCCCGGCCGAGATCAAGCCTTGGCTCCGCGCCACCACCTCGGGCGCGCCCTACGGCCTGGCCAATTACGCCTACTGCGAGGGCGACTGGTTCGTCTGGGGAGGCTTCTCCAACGCCACGAAGAACCGGAGCGTCTTCGGCGTGAACCAGAGCCGGAGCCTCGCCGAGCTGTCCGACGGCACGAGCAACACGCTGTTCATGTCCGAAGGGAAAGGCTACCTGACGTACTACCGCGACTGCCCGACCTTCAGCATCGTCAACGACCCCGGCAACGTCCCGGCCCCGGACGCGGACCCCTACACCGTCGTACCCGAGTATCTCGGCGGATGCGCCCTGCGGGTGGAGGAGGGGCGGACGCAATGGTTCGAGTCGGGCGTGCATCACAACGGCTTCACCACCGCATGGCCCCCCAACAAGCGGACCCCCGGCGGCCCGAACAAGGTCTACAACGACGTCGACATCAATTGCAGCCGCGAGAAGCTCGGCCGCCCCTCGTTCGCCGCCGTCACCGCCCGCAGCTATCACGCCGGGGGCGTCAACGCCCTGATGGCCGACGGCTCCGTCCGCTTCGTCAAGGACTCCATCAACGGCTGGGCCTGGCGCGCCCTGGGGAGCGTCGCCGGCGGCGAGATCGTCTCGGCGGATACGTATTGATCCGGCGTCCGGCGTCGAAGGATTCGCTCATGCATCGGATTGCGAAGGTCTCCGTCCTCTGGATCGTCTCGGCCGCGGGCTGCGGCGGCGGCGCCCCAGCGGTCCCCGCGCCGACGCACGAGGAGGCGCGCAAGCATCTCGAAACGGCGCTGGACGCCTGGAAGGGGGGTAAGGTGAAGGGGCTGGCGACGGCCTCGCCGCCGATCCGGTTCGTGGATCCGGACCAGGCGGCCGGGGCGAAGCTCGATTCGTACCATGTCGGGGACGAATCGAGGACGGTCGACCACGTCGTCGACTACCCGGTCGAGGTGACGATCACCGACAAGAAGCGGGCGAAGCGGACGGTCAAGGCCGTGTACCAGGTCGTCGCGGAGCCCGGGATCGCGGTGCTCCGCAACGACGACTGAGAGTCGGCTCCAGAAGGCGGCTTCTGAGCGGAATGGCGGAGAGTACGCGGGGCTTGAAGATTCTTCGAGGCCGGATCGCCGCGCGCGGAACCGGGACGGCCGTGGGGGGTTTCATGCGCCGTAGACTTTCGACGACGATGGAGGAGACGCCGCCATGATCCGGACATCGGGCTTCGCGCTGCTGGGCCTGCTCCTCACCGCCGCGCCGGGCGACGACGGTTCGAGGACGCGACGCGACGTCCCCTACTCGGACGCCTCGCCCGCCCTGACGCTGAACGTCGACGCCCCCCGCGAGGGGGATGGCCATCCCGTCGTCGTCTGGATCCACGGTGGTGCCTGGCGGTTCGGCGACAAGGACAACGTCGGCGGGAAGCCCGGGGCGTTCAACCGGCGCGGGTACGCCTGGGTGGGCGTGGAATACCGCTTCGTCCCCGAGGTCACGCCCCGCGAGCAGGCCGGCGACGTCGCCAGGGCCGTGCGCTGGGCTCGCGACCACGCCGAGGAGTTCGGCGGCGACCCGAAGCGGATCTTCCTGATGGGCCACAGCGCCGGCGCCCATTTGGCCGCCCTGACGGTGACCGACGAACGCCCGCTGCAATCCGTCGGCCTGAAGCGGTCCGACCTGGCGGGCGTGATCCTCCTCGACGGCGCGGGGTACGACGTGCCGCGGCAGGTCCGCGAGGCCCGCCTCCCCGCGCTCCGGAAGCTCTACCTCGACGCCTTCGGCGAGGATCCGAAGGCCCAGGAGGAAGCGTCGCCGATCGGGCACGTCGCGAAGGATCGGGGGATCCCGCCGTTCCTGATCCTCCACGTCGGCCGGGTCGACTCCCGGGCGCAGTCGAACGCCCTCGCCGCCCGGCTCCGCGATGCGGGCGTCGAGGCGACCGTCGGCGCGTTCCCGTCCAAGACCCACATGACCATCAACCGCGAGTTGGGCGCGGCCGGCGACAAGCCCACCCGCGCCGTGTTCGACTTCCTCGAAGCCCATTCCCGCCCCGAGTCGCCCGCCGGCGTCGAGCCCGAGGCCCCGGCCGCTCCCTGATCCCGGCGGATCCACCGCAGTTCCGGCCTCACCCCGCGGGCCAGCGGTACGACTTCGCGCCGTTGGGGCGGAGGCGCATCCAGCGGCCGTCGAAGGTGGGGGCGATGGTGGAGGACGAGCCGCCTTCGGCCCGGATCTCGGCCGGCTTGCCGAACCGCGCCGTGTCGAGTTGGAGCGAGAACGCCCGGTCGCGCGGGACGACGTGGGCGACCCACTCGCCGCCGACCTTGCGGAGCGAGACGCCGCCGTCGGTCTTCACCGGGCCGAAGTCGACGACCTTCCCCTCGCGGTTCAAGTTCGCCAGGTTGGCCGCGCCGCGGTCGGTCTCGACGACCTTCTCGGGCATGAAGCGGATCGACCGGCCGCCGTCGGCGACGCGGATCACGCCCAGGAGGTTGCGGCCGGTCCGGTCGGTCGGGCCCTCCAGGGCCACGCGGCCGGCCGTCGGGGTGTGCAGGCCGATCGTCCAGGCGTATTCGCCGTCGGGGAGCGAGTCGGGCAGGCGGATCTCATACGGGCCGTCGTCGACGATCGTCCCGGCCTTCCAGCGGCTCGTGGGGGCCTTCAGCGCGTGGTCCTGCTGGAACAGGATGGCGTCGTCCCCCGCGCCCGGCTTGTTGAAGTGGACGAAGGCGTGGTAATCCTCCCGGATCGGATCGCGGACCTTCCAGGCGTAGCTCGCGACGAATCTCCGCGGCCCGGCCTGGCGGAACACGACCGTCGGCGTGGTGCGGACCACGCCCGAGAAGTCCCAATCCACGGCCGATCGCGCGTTGGCGAAGAAGGCGTCGGGCGCGTCGACCGCGTCCGTCACGATCCCGTTGCGCAGGGCGGTGCCGGCCGAGAAGCCCTCGGCTCGGGCGATCCAGCCGAATTGCGGCAACTCCACACCCTCCGCCTTCATCGTCGCGTCCGACTGGTTGACGACCACCGTCAGGCCGCCGTCGTAGCGCACGCGGACGCGGTCCCAGGCGTCGGCCGTCGGCGTCCCCGAGCGGACCACGGCCGAGGCGTCCATCCACTTCCCGCCCACCTCGTACTGGATCTGGGTGACGGGGGCCGTCGCGGACCGCTCCATCACCGGACGCATCAGGTTGTATTCCAGCCACGCCAGCGGGACCGACGCCCAGGCCGATCCCCCCAGGAACCCGGCGTGGCCGAAAGCGACCTCCTGCGAGCGGTACTGGTCCAGCACGGCCAGCGGCGGCAGCGACCCGCGCGGGACGCGGGATTTGTCCCACCAGCGCTCGTAATAGCCCATGCCGTGGTTGAGCTGGAGGGGGTGGATCTTCAGCAGGTCGAAGTCGACGAACAGCGGGGCGTCGAGCCCGGCGTCGGCCGGCCAGCCGGAGCCGAACTGGGCCTCGGCACCGTCGAGCAGGCCGCTCCAGTACCAGTGGTTGTTCCCCTCGCCGAAGACCGGCCCGCCGTGGGTCTCGCGGAGGTACTTCCAGGTCTCCTCGTGCGCCTGGCGCACGCGCTGGAACTTGCCGGCGCCGTCGACGCCCGCCTGCTGATCGACGTGGAACCAGGGTGGCACCGAGGAGTTCACGTCGAGGAACACGCTATCGGTGTCGTACCGCTTGTGGATCTCCGGCGATTGGGTCTTCGCCAGGTCGACCATGACCGTCGGCTTGATCGCGAACGACTGGATCTTGTTGCCGGGGTGGAACCAGGCGAGTTGCCGCTTGCCCTCGGAATCCAGGGCGATGTGCTTCTCGTCGAACCCCTCGAAGTTCGGGTAGTAGTCGACGTAGTTCTCGTGCAGGGCGACGAGGTAGCCGAGCTTCTTGCCGGCCGCCTTGAGCGTGCGCATGCCGGCCTCGCCCCCCTTGTCCTCGGCGGCGGGGTAGTGGGCGGGCAGAGCGTTGTCGTAGCCGCTGCGCTGCCAGTCGTGGACGATGACCGCGAGGTCGCGCAGCCCGGCGTCGTGCAGGGCCTCCAGCTTCCTCGCGATGTCGGCGTAGCGGCCCCCCCAGATGTCGAGGACCACCCGGCCGGACAGGTCCTTGATGTGGGTCGACGGCGGGTTCGGGATGTTCGGCAGCACCTCGTCGATCGTCCACGCGGCGGTGTAGAGGAAGCGCTCGGCGGGGGCGTTGCGCGAGCCGTCGGTGAGCGCCTGGTAGACGGCGCGGGAGGTCTCGTGCCGCGAGGCTAGCGAGGTCGTCCAGTCGACCTGGCCGGAGACGAAGAGGTCCTCCGCGGGCAGGTAGGTGATCCGGCCGCCGCTGTAGTACGGCGTGGGGACGTCGCGGCGGGAGGGGACGGGCCCCCACGAGCCGCCGTCGACGTGCTCGACGACCGGGCGGTCGACCGTGACGTCGAGGGCCAGGCTGCGGCCGGCGATCGAGCCCTTCACGCGGAGCGTGGCGACCTGGCCGTCGACGTCGAACGTGCGGACGAGGGTCGGGGCGTCGCCGTCCTCCCAGCGGATCTCCTTCGAGGTCGCCGGGCCGGTCCATCGGACCTGCGCGGTGGTGGCGAGCGGGACCTTCACGGCCTCGCCCTTGCGGTCGGCCTCCAGGACGATCGAGCCGAACGCGCCGGGCTCGGAGAGGTTGGAGGCGTCCCCCTTCGGCGCGGGCGGGAGGGCCCAGCGGAAGGCGAACGCGCCGTAGTCGTCGGCCGAGCGGAGGACGAAGGCGTCGCCTTCGCGGCGGACCTCCACCTTCGCCGGGGTGGTGGCGGGCGGGGCCAGGCCCTTCCCCGGGCGCGAGGCCAGGCCGCGGAACGCGACGGCCGGCGGGGCGGGGTGCTCCTTCGGCTCGGGCTTGTAGCCGTCGAGGACGATCGAGCGGCCGGCCCAGAGGCCGAAGTCGAAGCTGGAGTCGTCCTTGGGGCCCGGGTCGGTCTCGAATCGGAGGACGACGGCCTTCCCCGCCTGCTTCGTCAGGTCGAACTCGAACGGCTTCCAGTCGGCGTCGGCCCGCAGCTCGTCGAGCAGCGGCCGGCCGTCGAGCGCGACGCGGAACCGGACGCCGTCGGACTTGCCGACGCCGTCCTCGCGGAGCGACGTCGCCCCCTTCAGGACGATCTTACGCGCCCGGGGGAGTTGGAGGTGGAACTCCTGGAAGGCGACGCCGGTCCCACCCCGCCAGGGGCAATGCTGCATCACGGCCGGGCGTCCGTTGCGGAGGCCGTCGCCGGCCAGGGTGACGCCGGTGCGCTCGTCGAAGTGGCCGGACCAGCCGACGGGGAAGTCCTCCTCGGCCTTCCCCCGGTAGGCGAACCCGACGCGATAGATCCCCACGTCGTCCAGGTCCCACGTCGCCCCGTCGGGCGCGACCAGGAGCGGGTCGGACGGGCCCGCCCCCAGGCCGAGCATCGCCAGACCCGCGATGAGAAGCCGCATGCGCATCGCCAAGCCCTCCCGGCGGGCCCGGGGCGTCGTCGGCCCTCGCCCCCCCTCGCACGATGGGGTCGCCCCGCCTCTCCTATACTTATAAAAGGCCCCGCGGCGTCGCGGAACCACCCTCTGGCCGTCCTCATCGCCTGGGAGGTTCGGCCCGACGTTTGCGTGAGGGATGGCCGTCCCGAGTTCGAACCCGGGAAGAATCCCGGAATCACGCGGGGATGCGTGACGCGCAGGCGGGGTCGGGCCGTACCGATCCTACGGCGGGAGGAGCCGGATTCTCGACGCCCGGCCGCGCGGCCGGTCCATCCGGGGCCGACTGCGGCGACGGATGTTGCACGAAAGGTCGAGGCGGAGTAACACGGACGCTCGGGAGATGAAGGCGGGCCGTGGCGAAGGGTCGCGACGCCCATGAAGAAACGATGTCGAGGGGATGGAAGCCGCGCGAGCCTTTCGTCGCGGCCGGGGGTCGATCGGGGGATATCCGCTACTGGTCGTGGCGACCTGTCGGACAGGGAAGGAGGGCAGCCAGCATGCGTCAGATCGGCGACCTCGCCATATGGGTGGGGATGATCGTGCTCGCGGTGGGCGTCGTCTACTACACGCCGGTCGTGGCGGAATACGTCACGTCCGAGTCCAAACCCCAGATCGTCCCCGTCCCGGGCGCGGCGAGGAGGCACCACGCGCCGACGTTCACCCCGCCGCATCCCTACGGGGAGCGGCACGCCTCCCGCTGACGGGGGCGGCGGCCCTGCGAAGGTCGCACGACATGATGCTGGAGCCGCGGGATGATCCACCCCCCGGCTCCAGCATCATCATCGCCGTCGACCTGGAGCGACGCCGGGTCGTCACCCCAGCGCCAGCCGGCCGCAGATGAAGATCCAGGCGGAGGCGAGCATCGAGCAGGGGAAGGTGAGCAGCCAGGCCATCGCGATGTTCCTGGCGGTGGCGAGCTGGACGCCCGAGCGGTTGGCCCACATGGTCCCGGCCACGCCGGAGGAGAGGACCTGGGTGGTGCTGACCGGCAGGCCGATCAGGTCGGCCGCGCCGATGGTGGCCATGGCGACGACCTCGGCGCTGGCGCCCTGGGCATAGGTCAGGTGGCTCTTGCCGATCTTCTCCGCGACGGTGTGGACGATCCGCTTGTAGCCGAACGTCGTGCCGACCCCCAGGCAGAGGGCCACGCCCAGGATCACCCAGCCCGGGACGTACTCGATGGACGCCCGGAGCTTGCGGCGGGGGGCGTCGATGGCGGCGAAGCGGGCCGCGGGGACGACCTCGCGGTCGCGCTCCAGGGCGCGGTCGACGGTGAAGATCAGGTTCCGCAGGGCGATGCGCTCCTCGTGCGGGACCTCGCGGAGCGACGTCTTGCCGTCCAGCCGGGCCAGAACCTCGTCCAGCCTCCCGATCTCGACCCGGTGGGTCGGCGAGGGATCCGCGGCCAGCGCGGCGCGGAGTTCGGTCGCGTGGGCGCGGGCGACGTCCGCGCCGTCGTCGCCGTCGAGGTTCAGGGCGAAGCCCGTCGGCAGCAGGCCGATGAGGACGAGCATCACCAGCCCCATCCCCTTCTGGCCGTCGTTCGATCCGTGCGCCAGGCTGACGCCGCCGCAGGTGGCCAGCAGGGTCGCCCGGATCCAGCGCGGGGGGCGGACGGAGGCGTCCTCCGGGGGGGGCTCGTAGAGTTCGGGGTCGGGGACGTGGCGCTTGGCCGCCAGCAGCAGGGCCCCCGCGGCGAGGAAGCCGACCAGCGGCGAGACCAGCAGGGCCAGCGCGACCTCCCCGGCCTTCTCCCAGTTCACCCCGGCGCCGATCCCCCGGCCGCTCATCAGCCCGTTCGCCAGGCCGACGCCCAGGATCGCCCCGATCAGCGTGTGCGAGCTGGAGACCGGGATCCCGAACCACCACGTCAGGAGGTTCCACGAGATCCCGGCGATCAGGAGGGCCAGCACCATGACCACGGCCGACCGGCTGGCGGCGTCGATCAGCAGGTCGACGGGGAGGAGGTGGACGATGCTGAACGCGATCGTCGTCCCGCCCAGCAGCACGCCCAGGAAGTTGCAGACGCCCGAGAACAGCACCGCGGGCGTCGCGGCCAGGGTGCGGGTGTAGATGACGGTGGTCACGGCGTTCGCCGTGTCATGGAAGCCGTTGACCACCTCGAAGCCGAAGGCGATCGCCAGGGCGATCGCGAGGACCAGGGCGGATTGCGCGTCGAGACGTCCGAGGGCGTCGAGAAGATCGGTCATGTTCACCCTTCAACGCGGACTCCGGCCGCCTTGAGGGCCTCCAGTTGAGGGGCGCGGGCGTCCTCGGGCAGCGGATTGCCGTCGAGGTACAGCCGCAGGTACGGCGCGAACAGCTTGGGACCCTCGGCGTCGGCCTTCGCCGCGTCGATCAGGGGCGTCAGGTCCTTGATCTGGTTGCGCTCGATCATCAGGATCTTCAGGTCGGGCTGCTTGGTCAGCGGCCGGACGTCCTCGACCACGTTGTCGCGGAGGTCCAGCGTCGACAGCTTCGTCAGCTTCTCCAGCGCCCCGACGTCCTTGATCTTGTTCCCGCCCAGGGCCAGCGAAGCGAGCCGGGTCAGCGACGCGAGCGGATTCACGTCCTCGATCCGGTTCCCCCCCAGGTACAGGGCGCTCAGGTCGGTCAGCCCGGCCAGCGGGGCGACGTCGACCACCTGGTTCTTCGACAGTTCAAGATACTGCAAACCCTTCAGCCCGGCCAGCGGGGAAACGTCGGCGATCTGGTTCTCGGCCAGGTCGAGCGATTGCAGGTTCTTCAATTCCTTCAACGGGTTGAGGTCGGCGACCTGGTTCTTGGAGAGCCGCAGCAGGCTGAGATTCTTGCACTTCTCCAGGCCGCTCAGGTCCTTGATCTCCTTGCCGACGGCCTCCAGGATGTAGACGTTCTGCAACTTCTCATCGGTCAATTCGACGTTCGGCTCGTGCTTGAGCACGGCGCGGACCGCCGTTTCCAGGTTCTTGTCCGGGAACGGCCCGTCCGCCCTGGCCGCCGTCGCCGCCGACGCCAGCACGACCGAGAGAACCACGCCGCCCCGCAAGATCCCCATCGCCGTCATCGTCGCAAATCCTCCGCAGGGGTCGATTTCCCGGGCTCCCGCCCGAAGGGCCGGCACCGGCCCCACCGCCCCGAGGATACGCGACGCCGAGGCCGTGCAACAGGTGTTGGAGACGCCCGCCCGCAGCGATGGACTTCCGGCCCCGGCCGCTATAACCTCGGAAGCTCAAGGCCGCCGGCCGCAATCCGCCCTCGCCACGGGACCCATCGCCATGAGACGCCTTGCGACGACGATCGCCCTGCTGCTCCCCGCGGCCGCCTTCGGGCACGACGTCTGGATCCAGACGAATACGAACCTCGTCCGCGTGGGCGACGCGGTGCACGTCGACCTGATGCTGGGGAACCACGGCAACGAGCATCGCGACTTCAAGCTCGCCGGCAAGCTCGCGCCCGGGGCGAACGCGCTGGTGGTGATCGACCCCGACGGCGAGGAATACGACCTCGCCGGCTCGCTGGCGGACGTCGGCTACTCGCCCCAAGAAGGGTTCTGGTCGGCCCGGTTCGACACGGCGAAGCCCGGGACGTATCTCGCGGCGCACCGGTCCGACCGGGTCATGTCGTACGCGCCCGAGCGGTCCATCAAGAGCGCCAAGGCCCTGTTCGTCGCCGCCAAGAGCCTCGATCGGCCCACGGCCGAGAACCCGGGCTTCGACCGCGTCCTCGGCCACGCCCTGGAGTTGGTCCCCGTCGCCAACCCGGTCACGCCGATGGGCCCGGGGACTCCCATCCAGGTGAGGTTGCTCTACAACGGCAAGCCCCTGGCCGGCGAGCGCGTGGCCTTCATCCCCCGCGGCGCCGCGCTGAAGGAAGGGTCCGACGACCGCTACGAGCGCATCACCGACGCCGGGGGCGTGGCGACGTTCGAGCCCACGGAGGCCAACTATTTCCTGATCGCGGCCCACAAGACCGAGCCCGAGCAGGGCGGGACGCTCGACGGCAAGAGTTACAAATTCACCAAGTACGGCGCGACCCTGACCGTCCTGGTGCCGAAGCTCTGCGCCTGCTGCGGCGAGTGACGCCGGAACCTTGCGGGCCCGCTCGGCCGTGCGGTAGGCTCGCAGGGGTCCGCGAGGCGGGGGCGGCGTCCGAGTCGTGTCGGGGGCGGCCCGGCGCGGGGCGGGCGACGGGAGCCTCTCCGATGGCCCGGAATTTCGTGCTGACCCTGACCGGGCCCGACCGGGTCGGGATCGTCGAGGAAGTCACCCGCGCGGTCCTCGCCCGAGGCGGGAACGTCGAGACCAGCCGCATGGCCAGGCTCGGCGGCGAGTTCGCCGTCCTGATGCTCGTCGCCGTGCCCGAGGCGAACGGCGAGGGCCTGGAGGCCGACTTCAAGCCCCTGTCCGACAAGGGCTACCGCGTGGCCGTCGCCCTCGCCCGGCCCGAGCCCGACCACGGCACGGCCGGTTGGGACCCGTTCCACATCGCGGTCGACGGCGCCGACCACGAGGGGATCATCCACGAGGTCGCCCGCCACCTGGCCGCCCACGGGATCAGCATCGAGGAGATGGACTCCGAATCCTCCCCCGCCCCCACCAGCGGCTCCCCCCTGTTCTCCATGCGGGCCCTGGTCCTCGCCCCCCCGGACGCCGACGACTCCTGGGCCGAGGGCCTCCGCGAGATCGGCTGGCGGCTGAACCTGGAGATCGACGTCGCCCCGGTGACGGACGCCGTGGACGACCCGGAAGGCTGACGGACCCGCGTCGTTCTCCCTCGAAGTCGAAAACGGGATAAATATCAAGAAAACCCATCAAAATCGCCTAAATCGCGTCGCCACGACCTACCGACTCCGTTAAAATCGGCCACGCGCCCGGACGGGGCGCGGGACGAATTCGGACCCTTCAGGATCGGAGGACGGGCGATGTCGATCGAGGATCGCGTCGGACGATTGGAGCAACAGAATCGGAGGCTGCGGGCCGTCGTCGCGGCCCTCGGCGCCTGCCTGGCCCTCGTCGTGGGCGTGGGGGCGGCCGACCGATTGCGGGATGCCCTGTACATCGAGGACGTCACCGGGAAATCGCAGATCGGGCTTCTGACGCACCCCCAGTTCGGGCCGGCGATCATCCTCTGGGACGCGGCCGGCTGCGAGCGTCTCCGGATCGGTTCCGCGCACGCCAACGGGGGCGAGCCGTTCATCGAATTCTTCGGCCCCGGCCCGGCCCCGGGCCAGCGAGGCCCGGGCGAGCGGCGGATCACGGGCCGCCCGTGATCCCGAAGGCCCCGCCCCCGCGGCCGATGTTGACATCCGGCCGGGGGCGTCCGATCATTCAGGGGTTACGGGCCGGCCGGCGGGGAGCGCCGGGAAATCGGCCGGCGAAATCTCAAACGCATCCCGCATGCGGGGCGTAACATGTCTTGTGGGGAGATGACGCGATGCGGAAACGGGTCGAAGACGTCGTCCTCCCCATACCCGACAACCCACCCGAACTCCCCTTCCAGGAAGAGGATGAATCGGACGCCGGGAAGCCCTTGCAACCCTCGTCGACCGCCCGCGAGGCGGTCGACGACGAGTCGGGCCTGAACGACGCCTGGCTCGTCGAGCGGACCCGGCGGGGGGACCAGGCGGCCTTCGGCGTGCTGGTGAGGCGCTACGAGCGGAAGCTGATCCGGGTGATGGCGCGGCTGGTGCGCGACCCGGAGGTGGCCCGCGACCTGGCGCAGGAGACGTTCTGGCGGGTGTACAACCGGCTGGACCGCTTCGACACCGGGAGGCGGTTCGGCCCCTGGCTGTTCCGCGTCGGGGTGAACCTGGGCCTGGACCACCTCCGCCGCGGGCGGAGCGACCCGCCCCACGGCTCCCTCGACCGCATCCACGGCGACGACGGGGCCCCCTTCGACCCGCCCGACCCCGACCCCCGCGTCCGGGCCGAGCTGGCGCAGGAGGTCCAGTTCATCCTGGCCCAGCTCCCGGTCGCGTACCGGACGATCCTGGTGCTGAGGGACCTGGAAGGCTTCTCGTCGTCCGAGGTGGCCGCGATCGTGGGGAGGCGCGAGGCGACGATCCGTTGGCGCCTGTCGAAGGCGCGCGAGAAATTCCGCCAAATCTGGGAGCGCCGGCAGGATGCGGCGCGGGAGGCAGCCACGGACGGCTGACGACCGATCATGCGAAGAACGCCGGACGACACAGCCTGCGACCAGGTCCGCGACCGCCTCCCCCTGGTGGCGGCCGAGGACGACCGCGCGCCCGGCGAGGCGGCCGACGAGCGTCGCGCCGTCGAGGCGCACCTGGCCGCCTGCGAGCCCTGCCGGGCCCGGCGCGACGGCCTGGCCCGGGCCCTGGAGGCGCTCCAGGCCGCGGCGGCCGAGTCGCCGGTCGAGCCCCACGCCCCGTCGCTCTGGCCCGCCCTCCAGGCCCGGATCGCCGCCCGCGCCGAGGCCCCGCGGCCCCGCAAGGCCGCCGACCGCCCGCGGCCCCGCAAGGCCGAGGTGCGGCCGACGCCCGCCCCCGCGGCCCGATCCGGCCGAACCCCCTGGACGCTGGCGAGCCCCGTCGGCGCGCTGGCCGCGGCGGCGCTGCTGGCCCTGTCCGTCGGCCTCCCGCTGGCCGATCGGGCCCGCGAGGGGTCGGCCGCGCGGATCCGGGCCGCCTCGGCCCCGCTCCCTCCGGCCGCGCGGCCGCTGCCGCTGGTCGTCGCCCCCGCCCGTCCCGAGACCCCGCCGGCCTCGGATTCGCCCGAGCCCGCCGACCTGGCCCTGCTCGACGCGCCCCCGCTGCTCGACCCCGAGGGCCGGGCGATCGACGTGCCCCGGCCGACGCCCCCCCCCGCGACGCCGCCGGCCGTGCGCTTCGACCTCGACCGCGGCATCCCCATGCCTCCGGACGCCCGGGTCGCCCGCCCGGCCTACTGACGCGGGGCCGGCCCCGAGCCACCCGGAGATCCGCCCCTCGATGGACGCCTCGGTCCGGAACCGCCTGGTCCTCTGGCTCGCCAGCGGCCTGTTCTTCGCGGCGTTGGCCCTTGCGGCCGCCTCGCGATGGCCGGCGCGGGCCCCGGACGACTCGGCCGACCGGGCGTTCGCCCGCTGGCTGGCCTCCTCCGGCGCGCTGGAGGACGGGCCCAAGCTCACCGGGCCGCCCCCCTCCGCGCCGTCAGGGTCGCCCCCGGGCGCTTCCGCGGAAGCCGCCAAGGGCGACCAGCCCCTCTCGGTGTCGGGCGAGCGGCCCGACCCCGGGCGCGAGGACGACGAGATCCTGTTCGCCGCCATGGAGCGCCTGGAGCGCCGGATGGCCGCCGGCATGGGCCGGGCGCGCGAGTCGGTCGTGACCCTGGAGTACACCGCGGCCGGCGCCCCCGACGACGAGCGCAGCGCGGCGGTGGGCGTGGTGGTGGACGGCCGTCGCGGCGAGGTGCTGGCCGTCCGGATCGACCGCCCCCGCGCGACCCCCGGCGGGCCCGGCGGGCCCTCCCCGATCGTCGCCCGCGACGCCTTCGGCCGCCGCCTCCTCGCCCGCTGGATCGCCGCCGACCCCGACACCGGCCTGACCCTGCTGGAGATCCCCGGCGGCGTCCTGGCCTCCATCCGCCCGGCCGCCGAGGGCCCCGCGCTGGGCTCGCAGGTCTTCGTGGTGGGCAACCCGTTCGGCCTGGGGCACTCGGTCAGCCGGGGGCAGATCTCCGGGCTGGACCGCTCGCTGAAGATGCAGGACCGGCAGATCAACGGGCTGATCCAGGTGCAGTTCCCCATCTCCCCCGGCGACACCGGGGCCGCCGTGGTGAACTACCGCGGCCAGTGGCTGGGCCTGGTCCGGGGCGTCGACGCGCACGCCTCGGGCCTGCCGGGCGGACACGACCTCAGCTTCGCCATCCCGGCCGACGACGCCCTCTGGATCGGCGAGCAGCTCCGCGAGCGAGGCCGGGTCGACCGGGCGTATCTCGGCGTGCGGCTGGCCCCCGACGCGGGCGACCCGACCGCCCCCGAGGGCGCCCCCCTCCGCGACGTCCTCGCCGACACCCCGGCCGCCCGCGCCGGGCTCCAGGCGGGCGAGCGCGTCGTCTCGTTCGACGGCCGGCCGATCCGCTCGTCGGCCGACCTCACCCAGCGGCTGGACCTCACCCCGGCCGAGAAATTCGTCCGCCTGGAAGTCGTCCGCGATCCCCAGGGCCCCCAGCGCAGCGTCTGGATCCGCGCCGGCCGCCGCCCCGAGCCCCCGACCCTGGCCGAGAAGAAGCCGACCCCGCCCGCGCCCGTCGTCACCCCGACGTCCGCCGTCGCCCCCTCCCCTCCCCCCGCGAGCCCGCCGGCCGACGCCCCCCTCCCCCGCGCCGTCGTCGAGCGGCTGGAGCAGCTCGAACGCCGCCTGGAACGCCTGGAGCGGCCCCAGCCGGCGACGCCGGCCGACGCCCCCTGAGCGTCGATTCGCGGGAACGCCCCTGTCCCGCCACCGCCGGTCGTGGTAAGACTGAACTGAACGCCTGCACCGAGGCGAGGCGAGGCGAGGCGAAATACGGGAGCTTGCTCATGAGCACGGCCCAGCCCAAACGCCAGGGGGAGGGGGCCGGGGCGTCGACGTCGACGTTCCTGGACCCATACGACCCGCTGTTCCCCTCCAGCGACGGCAAGCCGATGGCCGAGAGCACCACCCAGTTCCGCTGG
>ERZ778021.2225-NODE-2225-length-18165-cov-5.254997_pt1 | contig 18165 bp, 17 predicted proteins | sample MGYA00375751_ERZ778021 | MGnify/ENA primary metagenome ERZ778021 (study PRJEB29350, sample SAMN05389814) | bioreactor metagenome | isolation source: Thiocyanate stock bioreactor | place: South Africa: University of Cape Town | collected 2013-08-29 ... | reverse complement strand
AAGTACCGCAATTCGGGCCAGACCTGCGTGTGCACCAACCGCTTCTTCGTGCAGGCCGGCATCTACGACGCCTTCGTGGAGAAGCTGGCTGCGGCGTCGCGCAGGCTGAAGATCGGCAACGGCATGGAGGATGGCGTGCAGCAGGGGCCGCTGATCGACGAGAGCGCGGTTGCGAAGGTGGAGGAGCTGATCGCGGACGCCACCGCCCAAGGCGGCAGGGTGATGACCGGCGGCAAGCGGCACAGCCTCGGCGGCTCCTTCTTCGAGCCGACGGTGATCGCAGACGCCAGGCCGCAGATGCGCTTCATGAAGGAGGAGATCTTCGGCCCGGTCGCGCCCGTCTTCCGCTTCGAGACGGAACAGGAGGCCGTGGCGCTGGCCAACGACACCGAATACGGGCTTGCCTGCTACTTCTACACGGGCGACCTGGGCCGCGCCTTCCGGGTGATGGAGGGGCTGAGATACGGCATGGTGGGGGTCAACGAGGGGCTGATCACGACGCCGGAGGCGCCGTTCGGCGGCGTCAAGGAGAGCGGGCTGGGCCGCGAGGGCGGCCACCAGGGCCTCGACGACTACCTCGACACCAAATACGTCTGCATCGGCGGCCTCGGGCTGTAGAGCATTTCCAGCAAAAGTGCGAAGCGGTTTTGCGTTCGGAAATGCGGCTGAAACAAACAGATGGAGCAGCCGCCATGCGGGCGGGCGAGGTCGCCCGGTTCGGCCACGACCAGCACGGCGCCGCAGTCACCCGCGCCGCCATCGCAGGCGGAAGCCCGCGCGGGTCGAGATTCCCGTGACGAAACCCAGCGAATCGATTGCCGCTCTGTAAGCCGTCACCCTGCGACGGTGGCGCTACCGCATTTTCGTTGTTCAGGCTGGGATTCAAAAAAGCGTCGGATGGTGGAGCTGAGGGGGATCGAACCCCTGACCTCATCATTGCGAACGATGCGCTCTCCCAGCTGAGCTACAGCCCCGTCCGACGGATGGCGCGCATTTAGGGTTCGAGGCCCGTGGCTGTCAAGCCTCGCAGCAGCCGTCGCGCGTGCGCGGTCTTGCTCCGGCCGGCGCCAGTGTCTACATGTCGCCGGACATCGGGAGAACCTGGAATGCTGGCGCTCATCCAGACCATCGTGCTTGCCCTCGACATCTACTGGTGGCTGATCATCGCCTCGGCCGTGTTCTCTTGGCTCTACGCCTTCAACGTTGTCAACCCGCGCAACCAGTTCGTCGGCATGATCGGCAACGCGCTGTTCCGCGTCACCGAGCCGGCGCTGCGCCCGATCCGCTCCATCCTGCCGGACCTCGGCGGCATCGACATCTCGCCGATCATCCTGCTGCTGATCATCTTCTTCATCCGCCAGTTCATCCTCACCACCATCGCGCCTGCCCTGCTCTGAGGCGATGGCCGCCGTCTGGCGCGCCGCCTCCGGCGGCATCGACATCGCCGTCCGGCTGACGCCGAAGGCGGCCGCCGACAGGGTCGACGGCGTCGAGACGGCCTCCGACGGGCGGCCGCACCTCAAGGCGCGCGTCCGCGCCGTGCCGGAGAAGGGCGCCGCCAACAAGGCGCTGGAGAAGCTGGTCGCGGCCTGGCTCGGCGTGCCGGCGAGCACGGTCGCGGTGACGGCCGGCGCCACCGCGCGGCTGAAGACCGTCCGCGTCTCGGGCAATGCCGACGCGCTCGTAGCTGCGATTGCCGCGCGGCTTGGCGAGGCGGACTGAAGCCCGATCTTCCGCCGCCCGCCGCGCCCGGCTATCATCAGTGCCGTCCAGGGAGTTTTCCCCGATGCGCAAGCTCCTCGCCGCCGCCCTGCCGATCGTCCTTCTCAACGCGGCCGCCGCGCGGGCGGACATCACCAGCGCCTACACCGACTTCGACGCCGACAAGGCCTGCACCGTCTTCTCCAAAGCCGCGGACGGCGACGGCGACTGGGCCGACATGGTCTGCGGCGGCTGGCGCGGCTATCCGGTGTTCCTCTATTACGACGACGCGAGAGAGAGCCTGTTCTACGGCTTCCCGCCGGCCGGCGACCTCGCCCCCGCATGGGAGAGCTTCGACGCCTTCAACGCCAGCGGCCCGAAGATCGAATGGCGGCTCGACGACGCCGGCGGCGCGCCCGTGCCCTTCGCCGCCATCCACCGCCGCTTCGTCAGCGTGGCCGACGACGCCGACCGCAAGGTCGAGGTTCTGGTCGTCAGCAAGGTCGCCCAGCCGGCCGACCGCGACGGCTGCGTCGTCGGCCTGGTGGCCGCGACCGGCAACCCGGACGCCAATGCGCAGGCGCGCCGCATCGCAGACAAGGCGCGCAGCTTCGTCTGCGGGACGGACGAGCGCGCGGTGGCCAAGGGATCGGTCGAGGTCCCGTCCTTCACCCGCGCCGAGTGAGCGGCGGGCCGCGAAAGCCGTGGCCCAATGCCGGCCGCAACGGTCGGGCCATGCGCGGATCGCGCTTGACTGTCCTTTGAACCGATTTAGGTTGCGGCCGTCCCCCCGCTCGAAAGGACGGCGATGACCGAAATTTCCGCGCCGCGCGGCCGCTGGGCCGTGGCGGCCATGTTCCTGGTGAACGGCTTCCTGACCGGGAGCTGGGCGCCGCAGATCCCCGTCTTCCTGTCGCGGCTGGAAATCAGCGAGTTCACGCTCGGCCTGCTGATCCTCGTCTTCGGGCTGGGCGCGCTGGCGGCGATGCCTTGGTGCGGCTTCCTGATCCATCGCCACGGCTCGCGCGCCGTGCTGCGCGTCGCCGCCTTCGCCTGCTCCTTCGCGCTGCTCGTCGTGGCGCTGGCCGGCAACGTGCCGGTGGCGGCGGTGGCGATGTTCCTGTTCGGCGCGCTGATCGGCGGCATGGACGTCGCCATGAACGCCAATGCGGTCGCCGTCGAGCAGCGGCTGAAGCGGGCGGTGATGTCGTCCTCGCACGGCTTCTGGAGCCTCGGCGGCTTCGCCGGCGGCGCGCTGGGCGGCCTGCTCATCAGCCATTACGGCCATCTCGCCCATGCCGCGGTGGTGACCGTGATCTGCTTCCCGGTCGTCGTGCTGGCCGGGCGCCTGCTGGTGTCCGAGCCGCCGCATGCGGAGGAGGCGGCCAAGCCGCCCTACCGGCTGCCGACGCGCCTCGCCGTCTACGTCACCGGCGTCATCGCCCTGTTCTCGATGGTGCCCGAGGGCGCCGTGCTCGACTGGTCGGCGCTCTACCTGAAGCAGCATTTTGCCAGCGACATCTCGGTCGCGGGGCTCGCCTTCGCCGCCTTCTCGGCCGCCATGGCGGCCATGCGCTTCCTCGGCGACCGGGTGCGCAACCGCTTCGGCGCCGTCGCCACGCTGCGCGGCTCGAGCCTGATCGCGGCCGTCGGCATGCTCGGCGCCGGCCTCGCGCCGACCGACTGGCTTGCGATCGCAGCCTTCGCCGTCGCCGGCCTCGGCATCGCCAACACCGTGCCGATCGCCTTCTCCGCCGCCGGCAACCACGAGGGTGTGTCGGCCGGCGCAGGCCTCTCCACCGTCACGCTGATGGGCTATTCGGGCATCCTCGTCGCGCCGTCGGCCATCGGCTTCGTCGGCGGCCAGACCGGCTTCTCGCCGGTCTACGTCGCGGTGTCGGGATTGCTGGTCGTCGTGTTCCTTCTCGCCGGAAACGCCCGCGTCGCCGACTTCAAGGCGGCGCCTCAGCCGGCCGAATAGGCCTTCAGCTCCGCGTAGAGGAAATCGGCAACGCGGCGGATGCGCGCGCTGGTGCGCACGTCGCGGTGCATGGCCAGCCACATCGGCAATGTCGGTAGCCTCAGCTCGGGCAGGATCGCCTCGAGCAGCGGCTCGCGGGCGACCAGCGCCGCCTGGCCGAAGCCGATGCCGTTGCCGGCCTTCAGCGCCTCCCACAGCACGATCTGGTTGTCGGAGCGGAAGCGGAAGGCGTGGCGGTCGATTTCGACGCCGAGTGCGGCAAAACCCTCGATCAGCTCGGTGCCACGGTCGAAGCCGATCAGCTCGTGGTCGAGCAGGTCCTCCGGCCGCTCGGGCCGCCCCCTGCGCGCCAGGTAGCTGCGCGCCGCGCAGGCGACGAGCGGCAGGTCGGCGATCCGGCGCGCGACGAGGTCGAGCTGCGCCGGCTCCGTCATCCGGACGGCGATGTCGGCGTCGCGCCGCAACAGGTTCTCGACCTGGTTCGAGGCGACGATCTCGACCTCGATGTCCGGCTCCGCCACCGCGAGCTTGGCCGTGATCGCCGGCAGCGCATAGGTCGCGATGATCTCGCTCGCCGTGACCCGCACCGTGCCGGCGACCGCGACCGTCCGCCCCTCGGCCAGCCGCGTGAACGCCGCCGCCTGCTCGCCGACCGCCCTGCCGCGCTCGTAGAGCGCCATGCCGCTCTCGGTCAGGTCGTAGCCGGAGCGGCCGCGCCGGAACAGCACCACGCCGAGCGCGGCCTCCATCTCCGCGACGTGCCGCCCGAGCGTCGGCTGGCTGACGCCGATGCGGCGCGCGGCGGCCGAGAGACTGCCGGTCTCCGCCACTGCGACGAAGCTGCGGATGAGGTTCCAGTCCAGTTCGGCCATCTGCAATCATTCATTTATGAATATGCAAGGCACGACAATAGGCGATTTTCATTCATGTGCGAAGATCCGATCATCCGGGTCATCCGAGAGCGAAGGAGACGGATCATGGAAACGGTTGTGATACTCGGCGCGGCGGGCAGGATCGGCGACACGGCGGCCCGGCAGTTCCTGGCGAAGGGCTGGCGCGTGAAGGGCGTGGCCCGCGATGCCAGGGCCGACGAGCTCGCCCCCGGCGTCGAGCCGGTGCGCGCCGACGCGTCCGACCGTGGCGCGCTGATCGAGGCCTGCCGCGGCGCCGACGTGGTGCTCAACTGCCTCAACCCGCAATACACGGAGTGGCGGGAGAAGGTCCTGCCGATGGCCGGGAACGTCGCGGCGGCGGTCGAGGCGGCCGGCGCGACCCACATGCTGCCGGGCAACGTCTACAATTTCGGCCACAGGATCGGCCTCGGCATGCGCGAGGACGCGCCGCAGCTCCCCTCCACCGAGAAGGCGGCGATCCGCATGCGCATGGAGGAGCTGTTCGGCGAGCTCGCGCAGAAGCGCGGCATCCGCACCGTGGTGCTTCGCGCCGGCGATTTCTATGGCGGCCCCAGGACCGGAACCTGGATGGACCTGATCATCCTGACCAAGCTGCGGAAGGGCATCTTCACCTGGCCGGGGCCGATGGACCTGCCGCACGCCTTCGCCTACCTGCCCGATCTCGGCGCGGCCTTCGTCGCGCTGGCAGAAAGGCGCAGCGAGCTCGACCGTTTCGAGCGCTTCCACTTCGCCGGCCACACGATGACGGGCGAGGAGACGAAGCTGGTTGCAGAGAAGGCCGTGGACCGCAGGCTGAAGCGCGGCGGCGTGCCGTGGACGCTGCTGCGGGCGGCGGGCCTCGTCAACCCTATGCTGCGCGAGGTGGCGATCATGTCCTATCTTTGGCGCACGCCGCATTCGCTCGACGGCGCCCGGCTGGCCGGCTTCCTCGGCGCTGTCCCCTCGACGGAGCCGGTCGAGGCGATGCGCGCGACCATCGCCGCGCTCGGGCTCCGGGACGCCGCGAGCCTCGCGGCCTGAGCCGCAGGACGTAACCGGCAAACGAAAAGGGGCCGCCGGCAGTGCCGGCGGCCCCCTTTTCATGCATCCGGCAGCCCGGTCAGATCCTGCCCATCACCAGCAGGATGATGACCACGACCAGCACCACGCCGAGGATGCCGGAGGGGCCGTAACCCCAGCCCCGCGAATAGGGCCAGCTCGGAATCGCGCCGAGAAGCAGCAGGATGAGGATGATCAGGAGGATGGTGCCGAGAGTCATGGCGGTTTCCTTTCCGGTTCGACCGTCGCCATCCAGAATGCGCGAACGGCGCGGGGGGTTCCCGCGCCGTTCGCCGGTCGATGCTCCGGAAGGCCGCTACTCGGCGGCCTTTGGATAGGTGATCGGCGCCGTTTCGGGCTCGGAAGCGTCCGCCTGCGGCGCCTCCCCGGCCGTCTTCGGCTTGCGGCGGAAGAGCCGCGACAGCAGGCTGCGGCGCGCGCCTTCCGGCCGCTTCTCGCGGGTGAAGATCATCAGCGCCGAGGGCGTCACGATCAGCGTCAGCACGGTGGCAAAGGCCAGGCCGTAGACGATCGCCGACGACAGCGCGATCCACCACTGGGTCGACGGCGCGTTCAGCGTCGTCTCGTGGTGGAACAGCTCCAGCCCGAGGCCGAAGGCGATCGGCAGCACGCCGAGGATGGCCGAGATCGCCGTCAGCACGACCGGCCGCGCGCGTTCGCGGCAGGTCTGCAGGATCGCGTCCATCTTGTTCCAGCCTTCCTCCCGCAATCGGTCGTAGGTGTCGATCAGCACGATGTTGTTGTTCACCACCACGCCCGCCAGCGCGATGATGCCGATGCCCGACATGACGATGACGAATGGCTGGCCCGTTATCAGCAGGCCGAGGAACACGCCGATCGTCGCCATGATCACCGTCATCAGCACGAGGAACACGCTGGTGAACTTGTTGAACTGGGCGAGCAGCACCACGAAGATCAGGAAGATCGCCGCGCCGAACGCCTTCGACAGGAAGGCGCTCGCCTTGTCGCTCTCCTCGTTGGAGCCGGCGAGCTTCCACGACGCGCTGCCGAGGTCCATCTGCGCGACGGCCTGGCTCACCGCGCCCTGCACCTCGGCCACCTGGTGGCCGGAGGCGACGTTGGCCTGCACCACGATGGTGCGGCGTCCGTCGATGCGGTTGAGGATGCCGGTGCGCTGCTCGGCCTTGCGGGTGACGAAGTTGGAGATCGGCACCGCGCCCTGCGCGGTCTGCACGCGCAGCTCGTCGAGCGAGGCCAGCGTGCGCCGCTCCTGCGGCAGTCGCAGGCGGATGTCGACGGCGTCGTCGGCGCCGGCCGGGCGGTAGTCGGTCAGCTTCAGCCCGTTGGTGATGAGCTGCACCACCGCGCCGACCGAGGCCGGGCTGATGCCGAACTGCGCCGCCTTGGTGCGGTCGACCGTCAGCGCCCAGTCGACGCCGGGCGGCGGCAGGCCGTCGGAGACGTCGATGACGCCCGGCACCTGGCTGATGCGCGCCGCCACGTCCTTGGCCTTCTGGTCGAGCCCGGTCGGGTCGTCGGCGGCGATGCGCACCTGGATCGGCTTGCCCTGCGGCGGGCCGGCGTCGGGCACGCGCACCTCGACGTCGACGCCGGGGATGCCGGCCATCGCCACGCGCAGATCGTCGAGGATGTCGTTGGCGGGCTTGCGCTCGCGCCAGTCGACGAACTCGTACTGGATGACGCCGACGACATCCTCCGGGATATCGGCGCCGCCGCCCTGCGTCTTGCCGACGCGGGTGTAGACGGACTTGATGCCCGGCCAGCCGAGCAGCCGGTCCTCGGCCTTGCGGGTCGCCTGGTCCATCTCGTCGAGCGAGAGGTTGCCGCGGGCGTGCACGTAGAGCAGGCCGTAATCCGGCTCCACCGACGGGAAGAACTCGACGCCGGCGCCCCACTTGCCGTAGCCGACCTGCACCGCCACCAGCAGCGCCACCGCCAGCACCAGCACGGTCTTGGGGAAGCGCACGGCCTGCTTGACGATGGCCATGTACCAGCCGTCGCGCCTGTCCTCCTCGGTGTGGATGTGCGCCTTGGCGAACATCGCGCCGAGCGTCGGCGTGAACACCAGCGCGTAGAGCATCGAGCCCGCCAGCGTCACGATCAGCGTGATCGGCAGGTATTTCATGAAGTCGCCGATGATGCCCGGCCAGAACAGCAGCGGCGAGAACGCCGCGATGCGGGTCATGGTCGCCGCGATCACCGGGCCGGCCATGCGCTTGGCCGCCTCCTCGAAGGCGAGCTCCTTCGGCATGCCCTCGTTCATGCGCCGCTCGGCATATTCGGTGACGATGATCGCATCGTCCACGAGCATGCCGACGGCCAGGATCAGGCTGAACAGCACGATCATGTTGATCGTGTAGCCCATCATGCCGAGCGCCAGGATGCCCATCAGGAAGGACGATGGAATGGCCAGTCCTATCAGCAGCGACGCTCGGCCCGACAGCACGTAGAGGATGACGATGAACACCAGGATCACCGCGATCAGCACGTGGTTCTGCAGGTCGTTGAGGAGCTGGTTGATGAAGACCGACTTGTCCTGCGTGTAGGTGACGGTCATGCCTTCCGGCAGCCGCGACTGTGCCGCGTCGGCGATCGCCTTCACCTGCTCGACGGTCTCGACCAGGTTGGCGCCGGTGCGCTTCTTGATCTCGAGCGCGATCGCCGGCTCGCCGTTGAGGCGGGTGATCGTCTCGGCGTCCTTGTAGGTGGAGCGGACCGTGGCGAGGTCCTGCGCACGCACGACGGCGTTCGGCGTCGACACGATCGGCAGGTTGGCGACGTCCTCGACCGTCTCGATCAGCGACGGCACCTTGACGGCGTACTTGCCTTCCGCACCCTCGATGTTGCCGGCCGCGACGAGGCTGTTGGAGGCGGTGGCGCCCTGCACGAGCTGGTCGAGCCGGAGCCCGTAGGACGACAGCTTCATCGGGTCGATGAGCACTTCGACCAGGTCGTCGCGCGAGCCCTGCAGCGAGGCCTCGAGCACGCCCGGCACCTCCTCGAAGCGGTCGCGCAACTGGCGCGCGGCGGCCGTCAGCGTGCGCTCCGGCACATGGCCGGACAGCGTCACCACGAGCACCGGGAATTCCGAGATGTTGACCTCGGTGACGGTCGGCTCCTCGGCGCCCTGCGGCAGGTCGCGCTTGGCGTCGTTGACCTTGTTGCGCACGTCGGTGAGCGCCACCTGCAGGTCCTGCGAGGGGTCGAACTCGATCAGCACGTAGCCGCCGCCCTGGAAGGCGGCCGAGCGCATCTCCTTGACGCCCTTGAGGCTTTTCATGCGCGTCTCGACCGGGCGCAGCAGCAGCCGCTCCGAATCCTCGGGCGAGATGCCCTGATAGGCCAGGCTGACGTAGATGATGGGGATCGCGACGTCCGGCTCGGCCTCCTTCGGGATCGACTGGTAGGTGACGGCACCTGCCAGGATCAGGAAGAGGAGGACCGATAGGGTCAGCCGCGAGTTGCGGATGGCGAGTTTGACGATGTCCATGCGCTACTGCGTCCCGCCCGCGGCCTCGCCGGCGAGCTTCTTAAGGGTTTCCGCGTCGGCCTCGACCGGCTTGACCGTGTCGCCTTCGGTGATCAGCTCCTGGCCGGCGACGATGATCTTCACGTCGGCCGGGATGCCGCCGAGCACGAGCCCGTTCGGCGAATCGTCGACGATGTCGATCGGGTAGAAGACGACCTTGTTGTCGGCATCCACGGCGCGGATGCCGAGGTCGCCGCCGGCGCTCAGCGTGATCACCGAGCGCGGCAGCACGGTCGCCTCGACCGGCTCGGCCCGCAGCGTGATCTCGGCGGTCATGCCGGCCGGGATCCTGCCGTCGTCGTTGGGCACGGCCACCTCGACCCGGTAGGTGCGGGTGGCCGCCGTGGCGTCATGGCTGACATAGCGCACGGTGCCCTTCACTTCGAGCCCGTTGACGAGCCGCACGTCGGCTTCGTGGCCGGTGCTGACATGGGAGAGGTCGCGCTCGCTCACCTCGCCGATCGCCAGGATCGGGTTGAGGTTGAGCACGGTCGCCACCGGCGAGCCGACCTGGATCGAGCTGCCGAGCTCGACGGAAACCTTGTCGACGACGCCGTCGAACGGCGCCAGCACCTCGTTGCGGGCGAGGTCGGCCTGCGCCGCCTCGAGCTGCGAGCGCGCCGCGGCCAGCGCCGACAGCGCGTTGTCGAGCTGCAGCTTGGCGACGCTGCCCGACTGCGCGAGCTTCTGCACCGCCGCCGTCTCGGCCTCGCGCTGGGACAAGAGCTGCTTGGCCGTCTCGACCGCCGCCTGCTTGCCCTCGGCGTCGAGCCGCATGATCAGGTCACCCGCCTTTACGCGCGTGCCGAGCTTGACCGGCAGGTCGGCGATGATGCCGGCCGCCCGCGCCGCGAGGCTCGCGCGCTGGTTGGCATCGGTGTAGCCGGAGACCTTGATGGCGCGCGCATGCTGGAGCCGCGGCGGATCGATCACCGCGACGGTGCGCACCGGCGCCGGCTTCGCTTCCGGCTTGGTCGGCGTGGCGGCCTCTTCCGTAGCGGCGCTGCCGACGGAGGTGAACTCGCCGGTGGCGACCCAGGCGGCAGTTGCTACGAGCACGGCCACGGCCGCGACCTTGTGGAACTTCAGTTTCGACATGTCTTATCCCAGTGGGCTGGGTCCAGTTCGGCGGCGGCGGCCGAAGCCGCAATCGCGTCGATATGGGTGGACCCGTCTTTCGGTTCAATCCCGCTCAGTCGGCCCGGTGCCCGAGGCATGGCCTATTACCTCATTTTTGCACCGCACAAAAGCCGCTATCGGTTCACTCCTGTCATGCAAGGAACGCAGCGCCTGCCCGCGTCCCGACATCGCGCCGCACGAATTCTGCACGGCCACCGCCGATCGAACGCGGTTCGTAGCGCACGGGCCGTGAAGTTTCGGTGAAGCGGCCGCCTCGCCTTTTCCGCGTCCCGGTCATGCGAACGCCACCTCCTCCGACAGCGGCAGCCGGCGCACGCGCCGTCCGGTCAGCGCGAAGACGGCATTGGCGAGCGCCGGCGCGGCCGGCGGCGTGCCGATCTCGCCGACGCCGCCCATCTTCGGCGCGTTCTCCAGCACCGCGACCTCGAAGCGCGGGCATTGCGGCATGCGCATCGCGTCGAAATCGTGGAAGTTCGACTGCACGACCTTGCTGTCGGCGAAATTGATCTGCTGGCCCATCGCCGCCGACAGGCCGAAGATCGCGCCGGAAAAGAGCTGGGCCTCGATAATGCGCGGGTCGAGCGCGATACCGACATCGGCCGCGATCGACACCTTTTCCAGCCTGATGCCCTCCGGCGCCTGCGAGATCTCGACCACCTCGGCGACCCAGCTCCCGAAACTCGCCGTGAAGGCGAAGCCGCGCGCATGGCCCTCCGGCGCCGGCATGCCCCAGCCCGCCATCTCGGCCGCCTTGCGCACGACGCCGGCCGCCACCGGCCAGTCCGCCATCAGCTTCAGCCGCATCTCGACCGGGTCGAGGCCGCCCAGATGGGCGATCTCGTCCATCAGGCACTCGTGGAAGAAGCCGTTGACCGAGTTGCCCACCGAGCGCCAGATGCCGACCGGCACGGGCGTCTGCACCTTCACCGCCGCGACGCGGTAGTCGGGCACCGCATAGGGCTGGTTGAAGGCGCCGTCGAGCATCATCTTGTCCGGCCCGATCGCCGCCAGCCGCGGATAGAAGCGCGGCAGCAGGCTCGCCATGATCGACGGGGTGGCGACCTTGAGGTCGACGGCGACCGGCATGCCGTCCTCGCCGACCCGCGCGCGGACCCGCGCCAGCGCCGCCGGCCGGTACATGTCGTGGCCGATGTCCTCCTCGCGCGACCAGGTGACCTTCACCGGTCGGCCGTCCGTCTGCATGGCGACCAGCGTGGCGTAGAGCGCGCAGTCGATCTCGGCGCGCCGGCCGAAGCCGCCGCCGAGATGCGTGGTGTGCACGGTGCAGCTCGCCGCGTCGATGCCTGCGGCGGCCGCGCAGGTGTCGCGCACCATGGTCGGCGCCTGGTTGGGCGCCCAGACGTCGAGCATCCCGTCGCGCAGCCAGGCGGTGGCGTTCATCGGCTCCATGCAGGCATGCGCCAGCCACGGCACCCGGTATTCGGCCTCCAGCAGGCTTTCCTGCGGCGCGTCGGCAAAGGCGACCTCGACGTCGCCGTCATTGCGCATGGCGGAGCCGGCCGAACCGGCGGCCTGCTCGAACAGCGCCCATAGCGCCGCATCGTCGGCCGGGCCGGAGCCGGTCTCCCACTCGGCCTCCACCGCGTCGGCCGCCCGCAGCGCATGCCAGGTCGTCCTGGCGACGACCGCGAAGCCGTTGCCGACATGCGTAGCAATCGGCACGACCTTCAGCACGCCCGGCATCGCCAGCGCGGCGTCGGCCTTCATCGAGCGCATCGGGCGGCCGAGATGCGGGTTCATGCGCACCGTGGCGTAGACCATGTCCGGCAGCGACACGTCGATGCCGAAGATCGGCGCGCCGGTCACCTTGGCGCGCATGTCGGTGCGCTGCTGCGGCTTGCCGAGCAGCTTCCACGCCTCGCGCGGGCGCAGCGCCACGTCGCGCGCCGGCTCCAGCGCGGCCGCCTCGGCCGCCAGCTCGCCATAGGTGGCGGTGCGCCCGCTCGCGGCGTGGCTAACCGCGCCGTCCGCCGTCGCCAGATCGGCCGCCGCGACGCCCCAGCGCCGGGCGGCGGCGAGCTTCAGCGTCTCGCGCGCGGAGGCGCCGGCCGCGCGCATCTTGTCGAAGGCGTCGATGATCGAGGAGGAGCCGCCGGTGATCTGCAGGCCGAGCAGCTTGCCGGCGACGCCCGCCCCGGCGCGCGCCGCCTCGGCGAGCGCCGAATCGTCGAACTGCGCGAAGGGAAGCCCGTCCGCCAGCGCCGCGATGTTGCCGTAGGCGGCGGAGGCCGGCCCGTGCTCCACCGTCACCTGGTCGAGCCGCAGGTCGAGCTCCTCGGCCACCAGCGCGGCCAGCGTCGTCTCGACACCCTGGCCCATCTCGGCGCGCGGCGCCACGATGGTGACCGCGCCGTCGCGGCCGATCTTGACGTAGGGATTGAAGGTCGCCTCGCCCTCGGCGAGCTCGTCCTCGAGCGGGTTGGCGACCGGCTTGCGGTAGGCGTAGTAGCCGAAGGCGACGCCGCCGGCGACCGCCGCGGCGCCGACGAGCAGCGCCCGCCTCGTGATCGTCGCGGCGCGGCCCATCAGGCCCCCGCCTGCATGCGGGCGGCGCGGTGGATCGCGGCGCGGATGCGCGGATAGGTGCCGCAGCGGCACAGATTGCCGCTCATCGCGTTGTCGATGTCCTCGTCGCTGGGGTCCGGAATGTCGTTGAGCAGCGCGATCGCCGACATGATCTGCCCGGCCTGGCAATAGCCGCACTGGGCCACCTGCTCGTCGAGCCAGGCCTGCTGGACCGGATGCAGCCCGCCGTCGGACGCGACGCCCTCGATGGTCGTCACCTCGCCCGCCACGTCGCCGACGGAAATCGAGCAGGAGCGCACCGGCGCGCCGTCGAGGATCACCGTGCAGGCGCCGCAGGCGCCGATGCCGCAGCCGAATTTCGGTCCACGGATGCCGGCGACGTCGCGCAGCGCCCACAGCAGCGGCATGTCGGGCTCGACGTCGAGGTCGAGCGTCTTTCCGTTCACGGTGACTTGCACGACCGCTCGCCTTCGGTGGGGGCCTGGATGCGCCGAGGCGCCGCACGGGCCGTTTTGGCCGGCGGCGTCGAAAACACATTGACAAATTCCGTCATTTTGTCAACACCCTGTCCCCATGCTTCCGAATTCCACCGCCGCAACCGCTGCCGAGGCTGCCGAGACCGCCGAGGAGGCCCGCCGCACGCGCATCCTCGACGGCGCGATGGGCGTCTTCCTCGCCTATGGCTTCCAGCGCACGACGATGGACGACATCGCGCGCGCGGCCGACATCTCGCGCCCGGCGCTCTACCTGCAGTTCCGCAACAAGACCGACATCTACCGCGCGCTGGCGCGCCGCTTCCTCGAAGGCGTCTTCGCGATGGCGCGCGAGGCGATGGCGCGCGAGACCTCGCTCGCCGGCCGGCTCGGCGGCGCCATCCGATTGACCTGCGACACGATGCTGGAGATCGAGGCGTCGCCGCACGGCGCCGAGATCCTCGACATGAGGAACAGCCTGGCCGCCGACATCGTCGCGGCCGGCCGCGACGAGTTCCACGCCATGGTCGAGGCGGCGATCGTCGCTGAGCTGAAGCAGCGCCGCGCCGACGGCCCGGCGCCGGGCTTCACCACGGCCCAGCTCGCCGACTGCCTGCTCGACGCCATAGACGGGCTGAAGCTGCGCCGTCCCACCCCCGACGAGCAGCGCGCCGCGATCGACGCCTACATCGCGGTCGTCACCAGGGCGGTCGCGGGCTGAGAAAAGGGGCAGGCGCGGCAACGATGTCGGGAGATTTCCGGCATCGGGCGCCGGAATCAGGAAAGGCGTCGGGATTTCTCCCAACGCCCCCCTGTCACGTCTCGGCCTTTCGGCTGCGCGCCACCAAGGCGGCTGCGTCTTGCCTCGGCCTTGAACGTCGACGGCCTCGTCCGGTTCGTTTCCGAAGTGGTTCGTTTCCGAGCACGCCGGACACGTCCTTATCAAGACCCCGCCGACGCAGCCCGTGAGGGTTGCAACCGGCGCACCATCGAAGGACTTCAACCGGCCTTCATGGCAGCATCGGCGTGCCGTTCGGCGGTCGCGACCGCCCCTGGCATCCCCGCCGGACTTCCGGGCCTCGTCCTCGTATCCGCCTTGCGGCGGCCGATCGCTGGCCGGTGCGGGCCTCGGGCGATCCTCCGGAGCGGTTCCGCTGTCCTTGCGGGCTCCTCGGGCGTCCGAGTTGTCCCAAGGTTAGCCCGCACGGGCCGGATTGGCCACCGCGCGGGGCCTGTTAACTCAGTGGATTGCGGTGATGCGTGCAAGAAAAGCGGGTTCAGCCGCCCCGGCTGGCGCTCTGCGGCCGCTTGCGGCTCGACAGGAAGCTGCGCACGCGCTCGCCCATACCGTGCCGGGCTTCGGTGCGCAATCCCGGCGCCAGCATTCCCGAGATGTCGAGCGTCGCCCGCTGGCCGACCGCCTCGAAATTCTCCGCCAGCCAGTCCTGCGCGGCCGAGCGGCCGAGGTCGCGCAGATATTCGAGGAACGCCCATTCGGCATTGACCTTGGACGAGGCCGACAGGTCGCGAAACGCCTCGTCGGCGTCGATGCGGTGCATGCGGATGCTGCGGTAGCGGTCGCGCTCGATGCTGCCGGCCTCGATCAGCTCGTTGACGAAGGCGATCGCGCGGAATTCGCGCAGCAGCCCGGCATTGAAGGTGATCTCCTCGACCCGGTTCTGGATCTCGCGCGCCGAGCGCGGCGCGCCCTCGCGCAGCACCGGGTTGATCTGCACCAGCAGCACGTCCTCGGTCGCCGTGGCGTAGAAGAACGGGTAGAGCGCCGGGTTGCCGCCGTAGCCGCCGTCCCAGTAGGGCACGCCGTCGATCTCGACGGCCTGGAATATCTGCGGCAGGCAGGCCGAAGCCATTACCACCTCGGCGGTGATCTCGTGCGTCTCGAACACGCGCAGCTGCCCGGTCTCGACATTGGTGGCCGACACGAACAGCTTCGGCCCGTGCGCGTCGCGCACGCGCTTGAAGTCGATCTCGCGGCGGATCACGTCCGCCAGCGGATTGTGGTTGAACGGGTTCGCCACATAGGGCGATACGATCCGCGACATCGCCTCGAACCAGAGATAGGACGGGCTGTTCTCGATCGACCAGTTGCCCCAGACGACGTCCCAGGGCGAGCGCTGCACCGGGCTGAACATGCCGCTGCGCCCGACCGCCCGCCAGAAGTCGTGGAGCTTGGCGCGCGCGCCGTCGCGTCCGCCGCGGCCCCAGCCGTCGGCGAGCGCCACCGCGTTCATGGCGCCGGCGCTGGTGCCGGAGATGGCGGAGAATTCCAGCCGCCCGTCCTCCAGCAGCGCATCGAGCACGCCCCAGGTGAAGGCGCCGTGCGAGCCGCCGCCCTGCAGCGCGATGTTGATGGGCCTCGTCGGGGAAGTCCTTGCATCCATGTCCGTTCGTCCGGTTTCCATCCTCCCGAACCTCCCGGGCATGTCCCTCACGCCGCCGTCCAGCCCCCGTCGATCGACAGCGTCGTGCCGGTGATCTGCGCGGCCGCGTCGGAGGCGAGGAAGGCGGTCGCCGCCGCGATCTGCTCGACGGTGGCGAACTGCTTCGACGGCTGCTTTTCGAGGATCACGTCGCGGATCGTCGTCTCGCGGTCGAGGCCGAGCTCGGCCATGCGGTCGGTGATCTGCGTCTCGACCAGCGGCGTGAGCACGAAGCCGGGGCAGACCGCGTTGCAGGTGACGCCGAGCCCCGCCGCCTCCAGCGCGACCGTCTTGGTCAGCCCGACGATGCCGTGCTTGGCCGCGACATAGGCCGACTTGTTGGGCGAGGCGCGCAGGCCGTGGGCCGAGGCGATGTTGACGATGCGGCCCCAGCCGGCCGCCTTCATGTGCGGCAGCGCGACGGCCGTCGTGTGGAAGGCGGCGGTGAGGTTGATGGCGATGATGGCGTCCCACTTCTCGACCGGGAAATCCTCGATCGGCGAGACGTGCTGGATGCCGGCATTGTTGACGAGGATGTCGACGCCGCCGAAGCGCGCCACAGTCCGCTCGACGAGGTCGCGGCATTCCGCGCCCTTCGACATGTCGGCCTTGAGGTAGACCGCCTCGACGCCGTGCTCCTTCGCAAGGCGGGTGGCGATGGCGTGGTCGGCCGAGCCGTCGGTGAAGGAGTTGACGACGATGTTGGCGCCGTCGGCGGCGAGCGCCTCGGCGATGGCCAGCCCGATCCCCGAATTGGAGCCGGTGACGATGGCGGTCTTTCCCGAGAGCATGGCGGCAACTCCTTCTCGCGCGGCGGCCGCGCGGCTCCCCCCATATATTGCAGTGCAGCAAAATTGCCAATGCCGGGAGAATCGGTACGCCGCCGGCAGGTCAGGCCGGCGGCTTTATAGGAGTCTTCTCCGCCCTATCGACCGCTCGCCACGGCATAGGTCGTCAGCACGCCGCCGGTCTTGAGCGGGCGCGAACTATTCAATCGCATCGCGATCTTCCGGTCGTGCGGCTTGAACAGCGGGTTGCCTGCGCCCAGCACCACCGGCGCGACGCAGATCCGGTATTCGTCGACGAGCCCGGCCTGAAGCAGCGAATCGACAAGGTCGGCGCTGCCGAAGATGAAGACGTCCTTGCCGTCCTCGGCCTTCAGCGCCCTGACGCCTTCCACCGCCTCGCCCTTCAGGAGCCGCGTGTTGTTCCACGTCGCCTCGTCCAGCGTGCGGCTCGCCACCGCCTTGCCGATCGAGTTCATCATGTCGGCGATCGCCCCGGTCTCCTTCTTCCAATAGGCGAACATGCCCTCATAGGTGCGCCGCCCGAACAGCAGCGTGCCGATCTCCTGCCCCTGGTCGAGCGAGAATTTTTCCAGCTCCTCGCCCCACACCGTCTCGTGGAAGGCGAGGTCCCAGGGTTGCGTGCCCTCGAAATAGCCGTCCAGCGTCATCACGTTCCATACAACCAGCCGTCTCATGGTTCGTCTCCTCGTCGGGCAATCATAGCTGCGCAGTTGCGCACCGGCAGGATCGCCGGTAAATTGCGATTGCAAAATGCAACTGGTTGCAAGCTAGATAATCCGATTTCATTTTGCAACCGGTTTTTTGGAGCCTTCATGGAAGAGCCGCACAGGTCCGGGTGCCCGATCAATCTCACGCTCGAGGTGCTGGGCGACAGATGGAGCCTGATCGTCGTGCGCGACATGATGTTCGGCAACCGCCGCCATTTTCGCGAGCTGCTGACGCAGAACGAGGAGGGCATCGCCTCCAACATCCTCGCCGACCGCCTGAAGCGGCTGCTGGCCGAGGGCGTCATCACCAGGGCGGACGACCCCACCCACCGGCAGAAGGCGATCTACAGCCTGACCGAAAAGGGCATCGAGCTGCTGCCGGTCTTCGCCATGATCGGCGCCTGGGGCCGCAAATGGCTGCCGGTGACGGAGGCGCTGTCGATCCGCGCCGAGCTGCTGGAGAAGGGCGGGCCGCAGATGTGGGCGGCCTTCATGGAGGAGCTGCGCGCCGACCATCTCGGCGCCCCGAAGCCCGCCCGCTCGGTAAGGCGGGAGCTGTTCGAGGCCTATCGCGCGGTGGTGGAAAAGCAGGCGGCAGAGGTGGGTTAGCCTTCCATGGCCCCGACGAAAAAACCCGGCGTCGCCGCCGGGTTTTCCATTCGTGCCGGAGCGGAGCGGCGGCTTATGCCGCCTCTTCCTGCTCGGTCTCCTCGTTGTCGGCCTTGGCGCCGCGGCGCGGGTTCTTGGCGAGGTTGGTCTCGATCAGCCGCACGGCCTCGGTCTCCGAGACGCGGTTGACCGCGGCGATCTCGCGCGCCATGCGGTCGAGCGCGGCCTCGTAGAGCTGGCGCTCGGAATAGGACTGCTCCGGCTGGTTGTCGG
>ERZ778021.2224-NODE-2224-length-18192-cov-6.298726_pt1 | contig 18192 bp, 21 predicted proteins | sample MGYA00375751_ERZ778021 | MGnify/ENA primary metagenome ERZ778021 (study PRJEB29350, sample SAMN05389814) | bioreactor metagenome | isolation source: Thiocyanate stock bioreactor | place: South Africa: University of Cape Town | collected 2013-08-29 ... | reverse complement strand
CCTAGATGAGTAGTTCCACGAATCCTTCGGCGAGAAGGCGACGGCAGGGGTAACGAGCAGCGCGGTCGAAGTCGGCGGTGCTCGGTAATCACCGCCTACCCCAGGAGGGCCACGATGCTCGCCGACCTCGACCTGCTGCTCACTGCGGTGTTCTGCACCGCCGACGATCTCCTGCCCGAGAGGAAGAAGAACGCCAGGAGAAGGCTGACCGACGCGGAGGTCGTCACCCTCTGCGTGGCGCAGTCGGTCATGGGCGTGACCTCCGACGAGCGCTTCGTCCGGACCGCCGCGAGGCGCCTCCGCCACCTGTTCCCGGGCCTGACGATGCGCTCCGGCTTCCACCGCCGCCGCGACCGGCTCGCCGACGTGATCGAGGCGTTGATCGCCGTCTTCGCGAGCCGCTCCCCCGGCTACCACGACGATCTCCTCCTGGCCGACTCCACCCCGGTGGAGTGCGCCCGCTCGCGCGAGACGGTGAGGCGGGGCGGGTCGAGCTGCCTGGCCGACGCGCTCTCCGACGCCGCCGACTACGGGTATTGCGCATCGCACAGCCGCTGGTTCTTCGGCTTCCGCCTCCACACCCTGATGGCGCCCGACGGGACGCCACGGCAGATGGCGCTCACCTCGCCGAAGGAGGGGGAGCGCGAGGTCTGCCTGCGGCTCCTCGGGCGGGTCAACCGCACCGGCCCGCTCACCGTCCTCGGCGACAAGGGCTACGCCGGGGCCGGCTTCGAGGCCGACGCGGCCGAGCTCGGCGCGAGGGTGATGCGGCCCCGCCGCAAGGACGAGCCCGAGGGCGGTCCGCACCTCGCCCCGCTGCGTCAGCGGATCGAGTCGATCTTCTGGACCGCGAAGGACATCCTCGCGCTCGAGCGCCACGGGGCCCGCACGCTCCGCGGCCTACGGGTCCGCATCGCCGCCCGCTTCCTCGCCCTCGCCGCGGCGGTCTCCCTGAACCACGAACTCGGGCGGAACAGCCGGGCGCTGGTCGACTACGTCGCCTGAGTCGTGGAACTACTCATCTAGACCCGGATCGTGACCACGTCGCCGTCTTGGATCAGGTAGTCCCTGCCCTCGACTCGCAGCGCGCCCTTGTCTCGCGCCGCGACATAGCCACCGAACTCGACCAGCTCGGCCCAGCCGATCACCTCGGCTTTGATGAAGGCTTCCATGATCTCGGTGTGGATCGTGCCGGCGGCTTCGAGCGCCGTGGCGCCGCGGCGGAGCGGGCGGGCGACCGCCTCCTTGCCCTCTCCGGCGGTGAAGAACGTGATCAGTTCGAGCAGGTCGTAGGCGGCGCGGACGAGGCGCGCGAGGCCTGATCCCTCGACCCCGTAGGACTCGCGCATCTCGGCGGCTTCCTCGGGATCGAGCTCGGCCAGCTCGCCCTCGATCCGGGCGCTCACCGCGACCGACCCGGCGTCCACCGAGTTGGCGTGGGCGGCGACCGCCTCCGGTACCTCCGCCGTGTCCTCGTCGACGTTGGCGACGTAGAGGATCGGCTTCGAGGTGATCGCGCCGAGGTTGCGGACCGCGTCGGGGGCCGCTTCCGGCACCGGCACCGAGCGCGCCGGCTTGCCCGCCGCGAGGGCCTCTTTCACCGCTTCCAGCCAGGCCTGCTCGGCGACGGCGGCTTTGTCGCCCGTCTTCACCTGCTTGCCGACCCGGGGGATGCGGCGCTCGACCTGCTCGTAGTCGGAGAGGATCAGCTCGGTCTCGATCGTCTCGATGTCGGCGATCGGGTCGACCCGCCCGTCGGGGTGGATGACGCCGGCGTCCTGGTGACAGCGGACGACATGGCAGATCGCGTCGGTCTCGCGGATCGAGGCGAGGAACTGGTTGCCGAGCCCCTCCCCCTCGCTCGCGCCTTTGACCAGGCCGGCGATGTCGTGGAAGTCGATCGTCGCCGGGACGAGCTCGGAGCTGCGCACGGTCTTGGCGACCGCCTCGAGCCGCTCGTCCGGCACCTGGGCGACGGCGACGTTCGGCTCGATCGTCGTGAACGGGTAGTTGCCGATCTGCGCGCCCCCCGAGGTGAGCGCGTTGAAGAGGGTCGACTTGCCCGCGTTCGGCAGGCCGACGATGCCGACCTTCATCGGATCGCCTCGGTGACCGCTTCGGGGGCGGGGATCGGGTGCCAGGCGCCCTCGTCCTCCGGCTTCGGCAGCGGGACGAGGAGGCCGAGGAGCGTTCCCAGGACCACCCCGACGGCGACATCGGAGGGGTAGTGCATCCCCAGGTAGGGACGGCCGGCGGCCATCGCGACCGCCGGGACGAAGGCGACCGCGGCGCGGCGGTCGACCCGGGTCATCGCGGTGGCGACGGCGAAGGAGGAGGTCGAGTGGGCGGAGGGGAAGCTGAGCGAGCTGGGCGCGCCGCCGAGCGGCGGCAGGCCCTCGAGCACCGGGCGCGGGCGCCTGACCACGAGCTTGACCCCGTAGTTCAGCCCGATCGCGACCGGCCCGAGCGCCGCGCAGGTCGCCCAGGCGGGGCGGCGGCGCGCATCGGCGGCGGCCAGCGCCCCGCCCGCGAGCAGCCAACCGAGGCCGTTGTTCCCCGCTTTGCCGAGGAACTTGGCGGCGCGCTCCGCCGCGGGCGTGTGCCCGCGCGTGCGCATCGCGCGCAGAAGTTTCCGGTCGAGGTCAGCCATCGGCGGCGGAGGATACGGCGCCGCGGCCCTCGACTGCGTTCGCACTTCTGGCCGGTATGCGGCCATAAGTGCGAACGCATCCGCCGCTACTTGAATTCGAAGCTCGTCAGGTCCTGCCCGAAGGTCGGGTTGTAGATCACGTTTTCGAGGTTGATTTCGTCGGAGACGAAGGTCGAGGCGGTGCTCGACCCGTACGGCGCCATCGGCGCCTGTTCCATGAATTCCTTGTCCAGCTGCGCGTAGGCGGCTTCCTGTTCCGGTCCCAGCGGTTCTTCCCCAAGTTCGGTGATCTTCTGCGACAGCTTCGGGTCGGCGAAGCGCGAGAGGTTGGTGCCGTTGGTCGCAGCGATCGATTCTTCGGACAGCAGCGGCTGGAAGAAGTCGTTCGGGTGCGGGTAGTCCTGGAACCAGTTGGCCCAGCCGGTGTCGAGGTCCGGGGTCGAGGAGTTGCCGATCACGGTGAAGTAGTTGTCGGGGCTGAGGATCTTCAGCGACACCTTGAAGCCAAGTTCCTGCAGCACCCCCTGGTAGTAGGCGCCGACGTCGTTGGAAGGCGGTTCGGTTTCCGTCCAGACCGTGATTTCGCGGTCGCTCGGGTCCGCTTCGGCGATCAGTTCCTTCGCCTTCTTGAGGTCGTGCGGGTAGAGGTCGACCTTCTCGCCGCCCGGCATTTCGGGTGGCAGGATCTGCTGGTTGCCTTTGAGCCGGCCGGAGTAGATCCGTTCCAGCGCCGCCGGGTTGATCGCGTAGTTCACCGCCTGGCGCACCTTCAGGTTGTCGAAAGGCGCCACCGTCGTGTTCATCCAGAAGAAGTAGGTGCTGACCGTCGGCTCGACCCGGAACTGGGTCCCCTCGTATTTGGTGAGGATTTCCTGGTAGCGGTCCGGCGGCACCTGGTTCGCCATCCAGTCGAGCGAGCCGCTGATGACTTCGTTGACCGCGGTCTGCGGGTTCCGCTGCACCTTGATATCGATCTTGTCGACGTGCCCCGCGGGGATCTGCGGCATCAGCTTGCCGTTCACCTGCGCCCACTGCGGGTTGCGTTCGTATTCCCAGCCGGAGCCGGGCTTGGAGTGGGTGATCATGTAGGGGCCGGTGGCCGGGGGCGGATCGGCGGAGAGGTCTTCGTCCGGGGTATTCGCCGGGAGGGGGGCGGCGAACGGCAGCGCCAGCTCGTTCTCGAAGGTGCCGCGCGGGCGGGTCAGGTGGATCGTGATCGTGCCGGTCTTGTCGTCGGTTTCGATCCCGGAGATGCCACCCTTCTTCGTCTTCGCGAACTTTTCCGCGCCGACGATGTCGTCGTAGAAGGGCGAGCCGCTGGAGTTGAGGATGTAGACGCGTTCGAGCGAGTGGAGGAAGTCGGAGGCGCGGACCGGTTCGCCGTTGGAGTACTTCAGCCCTTTGAGCAGCTTCAGCGCGTAGGTCTTGCCGTTGTCGGTGACTTTCGGCATCGCTTCGGCGAGCCCGGGGATCACCTTGCCCCCCGCGGCGCCGTTCGCGTGGGCGTAGGTGAGCAACGGGATGTAGGTGCTGTACATCGCCGTCCAGCCTTCGCCGGTGTGGGACAGCGCCGGATCGAGGTAGTCGGGGAAGGCCGCGTAGGCGCCGGTCAGGGTGCCGCCTTGGTTGCCCGAATCGCCGATCGCGCCGTCGGTGCCCCCGCCCTCGGCACTCGTTCCACCGGTCGATCCGCCCGTCGAGGACCCCCCCGAACCGCAGGCGGCAAGAGCGAAAGCCGCAAGCGCACACGCCGCGACACACAGAATTATCTTTTTGATCCCCACCCGGCCCCCTTCGACAGCGAGGGCGAAATCCTTTAAATCTGCGAAGGCGCGGCCGTTTCGCCGTCGTCGAATCCGGTCGCCCCAGGGGCCGAGCGGGCGGCGTCGGCCTTGCCGAGGCGCTCGGCGATCTCACCGCGGATCCGCCGCACCAGTTCGACGGTCGCGTCGCGCAGCCCGTCGAGGTCCTCGGTCAGCGTCTGCCGTCCCAGGACGCTGACGCAGAGCGTTCCTCCCACGTACTCGAAGGCGAAGCCCTTCGGTGACTGTTCGACGAGGAAGACGATGAAAGCGGGCGAGAAGAGCTCGTGGAACCAGATGTCTTCGCGGTCCGGCGAGGCGTAGACGCGGTAGCACCGATCGAGTTCGGCGCTCCCCAGTTCGACCCGGTTGCCGTCGCCGACCAGGGCCGTGAAGGCGCGACCGAGCAGGTGCTCGTCCTCGGCCCGGCGGCAGAGCATCCAGGGGACGAATTTCTTCGCCTTCGGCACGTGGGTGACGGCGACCGTGAAGTGGGCGTCGGCGCGGTCGATCAGCGCCACCTTCGCTTCGATGTATTTGGAGAACCAGCCGCCCGCGAGCGCGTCGACGCTGTGCACCTCGCCCTCGGCCAGCAGCGGCGTCGTGCGCGGCAGGTGGACGCCGTCTTCGATCGTCATCCCCCGCGCCGTCGCCCACGCGGCCAGTCCCTCGTCCCCCATCGCTTGCGCCATGTCCCCTTGTACCGCATCGCCAGGATCCCGCCTGCGCCGCGCTCATAATCGGCCGCGTGACGAGGCGGAGGCCGGTCAAACACGCGGGACACGAGGTGATGGCGGTCGCCCGCGGGAAGACCAATACCCACACTCACCTGCGCCGCCGCCTCCTCATCATCTTCGGCGCCACCGCCGTCTTCTCGGTCCTCTGCACCCTCGTCGTCTACCTCACCGAGCACGGCGCGAAGGGCACCGAAATCCACAGCATCTTCGACTCCTTCCTCTTCACCACCTCGCAACTCCTCACCGGCTCCTCGGTCGCCAACCCGGCAACCAACCTGGGCAAGATCCTCGAGCTCATCTTCGACCTCTGGGCGATCACCGTCGTCGCCTCCCTGGCCGGCTCCTTCGGCGCCTTCTTCCACGCCCGCAGCAAAGAGATGAACGAGGAGATGGCCAGGGCCGAGGCCGCGCTGAAGCGGAGTGTCGAGGGCAGCGCAGCTTAGGCGGGCGCGAAGGGACGGTGAGAGCCTGTCCCGTGCCGGTCGCAGCAGGAGTCATGACGATCTGCGCAGGTCCGGCGCGGAACTCCACGTTCCCCGAGGAGGTCCGGACGCGCTCGGGGGCCCGAACCCCCACCCGTTGATGGGCCGAAAACTCAACGTGTGCTCGGCGCGGCGGGCGGCGGCCGACGAAGAAGAGGCCGAAGATCGTCGCCGGCGCCGAGGGCGGCGCCGAGGAAGATCAGGTGCTCTCGCATCCCGGCACGGATAGCGGACCGTCCGGCCGGCAATTTCGACTGCCTACGATCGAACGGTGCCCCTGGCCCTGGGACAGCGCCTCTTCCTTCACCACGTCTTCGGTCGCGGCATCGTCGGCCTGATCGCCGTCGCCGCGATCATCCTGCTGATCCGCTTCTGGCCGGTGGTCCTCGACTGGTGGCAGCGCCGGCGCTAGCGGCGGTCGGCGAGGGCCGCGGCGGCGCCGGCGGCTACCGCGGTGACGGCGAAGACTGCGGGCCAGGCGCCGATCTTCCTCGCCAGCGGATGGGAGACACCGAAGGCGCCCGCGTAGGTGAGGCCGAGGCCGATCGCCAGGCCGGGGCCGCCGGACCGGGCCCACTGGCGGGCGCTCCAGACGCCGCAGCCGGCCAGAAAGAGGCCGCCAAGCTCACGCCTGCCGCTGTAGCGGGCGATCGCGAAGCCGCCGACCAAGCCGGTGGCGACGACGGGCGCGGTGGGCGGGGTCGGCACCCCGCCATCTTCGCAGGCGCACACCGGCGGCGGCCCTGCAGCCGGCGCTCGCGCTAGCCTGATGCGATGGCCGCGCCGAGCCGCGACGAAGCGTGGGAGCTCTTCTGCGAGTGGACCGAGTCCGAGTCCCTGCGGCGGCACGTGCTCGGGGTCGAAGCGGCGATGGTCGCCTACGCCGGGCGCTACGGCGAGGACGCCGAGCTGTGGGCGGCGACCGGGATCCTCCACGACCTCGACTACGAGAAGCACCCGGACCTCGAGACCGGCCACCCACGGGTGGCGCTGGAGCTGTTCGAGGAGCGCGGGTACCCGCCGGAGCTGATCGACGCGGTGGCCGGACACGCACCCTACCTCGGGGTGCCGCGGGAGTCGCGGATGTCGCGGACGCTCTTCGCCGTCGACGAGCTGAGCGGCTTCATCGCCGCGGTCGCGCTGGTCCGGCCGACCGGGATCGAGGGGATGACCCCGAAGTCGGTGAAGAAGAAGATGAAGCAGCCGAGCTTCGCCGCCGCGGTCAGCCGCGAGGACATGCGGTTGGGGGCGGAGGAGCTGGGCGAGGATTTCGACGCGCACCTGGCGTTTGTGATCGCGGCGCTCGAACCGCGCGCCGCCGAGCTCGGCCTCGGCGGCGAGGCGGCGGCCGAGAACGTCGCGGGCGAGGCATAGGATCCCCCGATGGCACTGTTCAACGTCTCCGTGCGCGCCCACCTGAGCGAGACGACGGTCGACGATCTGATCGCCGGCGGCGTCTACTTCATGCAGGGTGCCGTCGACGAGGAAGGCTCGACCCGGCGCCGCCACCACCTGCGGGTACAGGCGGACAATTGCGACGACGCGGGGGAACGGGCGCGGCAGAAGGTCGTCGACGCGGGCGGCGACGCCTCGCAGCTCGGGTGCGGCGGGCCCGTCTACACCTGAGCTGCGGGCGATGCGGCCCGCCGGCGCAGGATCCCGCCCGCGAGCGCATCGGTCCCTCCGCAAGTGGGTTAATGGGTACATGACCTCGATGAGGCCAGGTCGCCGCGCCCTGATCACCGTCGTGACGGTGATCGCCGCGCTGCTGCCGGTCTCGCTGATCGCCGCGGTCTCCGCCTTCGGCGACGCGGGCGGGCCGGGCGGCAACGGCGGGGGCGGGCCCGCGATCGTCGGCTTCTCCCCGCAGGAGGGGACGATCGGCGGCGGCACCGCCGTCCAGATCAGCGGCGGCGGCTTCGAAGGCGCGACCGCGGTGACGTTCGGCGCCCGGCCGGCGCGCTCGTTCGAGATCAAGTCGCCGAACCTGATCGAGGCGGTCGCCCCTGCCGTGCCGCGCGGGGACAACGTGCGCATCCACGTCACCGCGCCGGGCGGCACCGCGAGCACGAACCGCAACTTCACCTTCATCGGTTGCCACGTGCCGCGGGTGCAGGGCGAGCGGATCCGGCGGGCGTGGAAGACGGTCGTCGCCGCGGGCTGCAAGAGGGGCGAGCTGAACTTCGTACGGACCGCGCGCAGGCCGCTGCGGGTGGTCGGCGAGTCGCCGCGTCCCGGCACCTGGCTCGACCCGGGCTCGCCGGTCGACCTGCTCGTGCGCTGAGGCGCGCCTCACGCGCGACCTCACGCCTGGCGCCTTGCGTGGTTCCTTATCCGCCGTATAGCCGGAAAACGAACCGCGCAGACGCATCCCCGCCGTTTGGATGGGCGGGCCTGTTTGGTGGCCTGGGGGCCGGGTACGACCCAGCGTCCGAGGGAGAGAACCTCGCCCGTGCCGCGACCCGCGGCGCGTGAAGACCCCCGTCAGAAGGAGGCCTTGCCCATGACCATCGTCTGGATCCTCATCGTCATCATCCTGGTGCTGTTGGTGATCGCGCTGGCCCGTCGCGTGCTCTAGGCCGGGGGGCTCAGCGCTCCCTCCCCGGTCTCCGGCCTTCCCCTATCGGGCCATTTTTACCGGCCCTTCACTTCGTACCAAGAATCGCGCGCCACCCTCGCTTCACCACCCAACGAGAGGAGGCAGGCGATGGCGCAGATTCTGGTTTTGACCGATCCGTCCGAGACCGACGGCGAGGTCGTCTACAGCGAGAGCGTGGGCTCGGTCCACCTCGAAGGACACGCGGGAGATCAGCTGGTCGAGCGGCTGCGCTGGGCGGTCCGGGACGCCCAGGTGGCCGAGCACCGGGCGGTGCTGCGCGCCGCAGCGGCACCCGAGGAACGCCCCGCCGCGGCCTGACCGCCGGCTGCGTTCGCACTTTCCCGTAACCGGTAGGGGGAACTGCGAACGCCCCGGGGGCGGCCGGGTGGACATTTTAATTCGCGTCACGTATAGTGACGCGAAATGAGTACCACGCGCACCTACCGTCAGACGCGCCGGGCCGACGCGACCGAGCGCACCAAGGCGACGATCCTCGCCGCCGCCCAGGCCGCCTTCCGCGCCGACCCGGCGGGCGATCCCTCGCTCGAGGCGGTCGCCGAGCGGGCCGGGGTCAGCACCCGCACCGTGATCCGCCAGTTCGGCTCCAAGGACGGGCTGATGCAGGCGGCGATCGAGGACGGGATGGCGACCAGCGCCACCGACCGGCGGGTCGAGGCGGGCGACGTCGCCGGCGCGATCCGCAAGCTCACCGCCCACTACGAGGCCGACGGCGACGAAGTGATCCGCTGGCTCGCCCTCGCCGACCGCCTCCCGCACGTGCGCCGGATCACCGAGCGCGGCGCCGCGATGCACGTCGAATGGGTCGAGACGGCGTTCGCGCCCGACCTCGATGGGCTCCCCCGGGCCGCCCGCCGCGCCCGCGTCGGCGCGATCGCCACCGCCCTCGACGTCTACACCTGGCACCTGCTGCGCCGGCGCGAAGGGCTGGGCGCCGAGGCCACCCGCAGTGCGATCCGCAACCTGGTGGACGGGGCGCGCACGGCGGGGCAGCCGGCCGAGGCGGCCGCCCGATGAAGGTCCTCGCCTACACCTCGCCCGCCCGCGGCCACCTGAACCCGATGATGGGACCGCTGCTGGAGCTGCGCCGACGCGGCGCCGAGGTCCACGTGCGCACGCTCTCCGCCGGGGTCGAGTCGGTCCGCGCCGCCGGGCTCGAGGCCGAGCCGCTCGCCCCCGCGATCGAGGCGATCGAGCACACCGACCACCTCGCCTCCAACCAGATGGCCTCCGGCGCCCGCTCCTACGCGACCCTCGGGGCGCGCGCCCCGCACGAGGTCCCCGACTTCGAAGCCGCCCTCGACGCGATCGGCCCCGACCTCGCCCTGGTCGACTGCACCACCTACGGCGCCAAGGCGGTGGCCGAGCGGGGCGGCATCCCCTGGGCCGAATCGCAGCCGTTCCTGCTCCAGGAAAGCGCCCCCGGGGTGCCGGCGGCAGGGCTCGGGATGCGACCGCTGCGAGCGCCGCTCGGCCCGCTTCGCGACCGCCCGCTGAGCATGGTCGCGAGCCGCTTCGACTCCCGCTTCCGCCTGCCGCCGGTGAACGCCGGGCGCCGCGCCGCCGGCCTGCCACGGCTCGCCCACATCGCCGAATCGCACCACCGCGCCCCGCTCACGCTCTACTACACCGCCGAGCCGTTCGACTATCCGCGCCCGCTGCCGCCGAGCGTGCGGATGGTCGGGCCGGGACTCTGGGACCCGCCCGCCGCGGCGCCGGTCGAGCTGCCCGCCGGGGACCGTCCCCTGGTCCTGGTCGCCTGCTCCTCGGAGTTCCAGGACGACGGCGCGATCGCCGCCACCGCCCTGGCCGGGCTGCGCGACCGCTACCGCCTCGTCGTCACCACCGCGGGCGTCGACCCGGCCTCGCTTGGCGATCACGGCGACGCGCTGGTCGACCGCTTCCTCCCCCACGGCGAGATCCTCCCCCACGCCGACGTCGTCGTCTGCCACGGCGGCATGGGGGTGACCCAGAAGGCGCTCTCCTTCGGGGTGCCGGTCTGCGTCGTGCCGTGGGGACGGGACCAGCTCGACACCGCCGCCCACGTGGTCGAGGCGGAAGCGGGGACGCGAGTGTCGCGCCGCAGGCTCTCCCCCGCCCGGCTCGCCGTCGCGGTCGAGAAGGCGCGCACCTGCCGTCCCGGCGCCGCCCGGGTGAAGGCGGGCTACGAGGCGACGGGCGGCGCCTCAGCCGCGGCAGACGCCCTCGAAGCCCTCCTCTCCCCCGCCCCCGCGCGGTGAGTTCGCACTTATGGCCGCTATGCGGCCATAAGTGCGAACTCACTAGGGGCGCTGCAGGAGGGCGGCGTCGGCGATCGCGGACTCGCGGACGCGAAAGTGCATCTTCTTGCCGGTCGCGGTCATCGGCAGGGAGTCGACGAGGCGGTAGGCGCGGGGGCGCTTGTAGTCGGCGAGCATCGGATGCTCGCGGCAGTGAGCGTCGAGGGAGGCGGCGGTCAGCTCCTCCGCGGCGTCCGACGCGGGGACGACGTAGGCGACGATCAGTTCGCCCCAGCGCTCGTCGGGCAGCCCGACCACGCAGGAGTCGGCGACGCCGGGGTGCTCGTTCAGCACCTCCTCGACCTGCACCGGGTGGACGTTCTCGCCGCCTGAGATCAGCATGTCGTCGCCGCGCCCGACGATCGTCACGAAGCCTTCGGCGTCCCAGGTCGCCAGGTCCCCGGTGTGGAACCAGCCGTCGCGGAAGCGCGCCGCCCCCTCCTCCGCATTGTTGACGTAGGCATACCCCGCCTTCGGCGTGCGGACGACGACCTCGCCGACCTCCTCCCCGTCGCGCGCCACCGGATTGCCCGGATCGGCACCGTCGCCCTCTCCCGGCCCGGGCCGCGCGACGACCACGTCGTCGTCGGTGCAGGCCCGCCCCGCCGAGCCCGCGTGGGCGGGCAGGTCGGCCGGGCGTAGGAAGGTGTTCCAGAACGACTCGGTGGTCCCGTAGCCGTTGAAGATCCGCGGCGTCAGCACCTCTTGGTAGAGCAGACAGGCCTCGCGCTCGAGCGGCGCACCCATCGTCACGATCCCGCGCAGGCTGGCGAGGTCCCGCGGCGCCCGTCGCTGCTCCTCGGCCAGCATCGCCAGGTTGGTCGGCGCGCCGACCAGAAACGTGAGCCCGCGGGCGGCGACCAGGTCCAGCACCGCCGCCGAGTCGAACGCCCGCAGCGACACCGCCGCCGCGCCGACGTAGAAGACCGGGTTCGGCCCGCCCGAGTAGAGCCCGCCGCGATGGAACCAGGGGGTCATGTTCAGGGTGACGTCGTCGGGGGCGAGCGGGAAATGCATGATCACGTCGTGGGCGCTCATCACCTCGACCACGTCGTTCAGCGAGACCCCCTTCGGCAGCCCGGTCGTCCCCGAGGTGTAGAGGCGGGTCGTCTCGCCGTAGACGTCGCGGTCGGGGAGCGGCGGCGGGGACGCGTCGGTCGCCAGCAGCGCGTCGAAGTCCTCGCCGACCACCGCGGTCCAGTCGGGGCTGTGGGAGGCGAGCGCGAGCGCCTCGCGCGCCGCCGGCCCGAGCTCGGCGTCGAAGATGAACGCCGCCGGCGCCGAATCGTCGAGGACGTGGGCCGTTTCGCCGGCCGAGAGGCGGAAGTTGATCGGCGTCGCCACCGCCCCGAGGCGCATCGCGGCGAGCCAGGTGAGCGCGAACTCGGGCCCGTTGAAGAGTTGGAAGACGACCGTCTGCCCGGGCCGGACGCCGCGCGCGGCAAGCTCCCCGGCCAGCCGCTCGACGTCGGCCCAGAGCTCCGCGTAGGTCCAGGTCCGCTCCCCCTCGGCCTCCCCCAGCGCCGGGCGGTCGGCGAAGCGGCTCGCGTTGCGGGCGACCCCGGCCAGGTAGCCGAAATCGCGCTCGAAGACGCCGCGGAAGGGGGTTGGGTCGTACTCGTACAAAGGGCCGGTGCTCCTCGCGGCGAACTCTATTCGGCGCTACCTTGCGCTCCGCTCCCCCTTCCCCGCGTCCCACGAGATGGAGAAGACCTTGCCCGCACGCCGCCGCCCGTCCCCGCTCCTGGTCCTCGCCGTAGTGCTCATCGCCCTCGCCGCGCTCCCCGGCACGGCGCTCGCGGCGGGCGGGACGATCACCGGCACCGTGCCGCGGACCGGGATGGACGTCGCGCTGATGGCGGCGACGCCGGGCGCGAAGGCCCCGGTCCGACTCGGCGGCGCCCGCAGCGGCAGGGGCGGCGTCTTCAAGCTCCACTACCGCGGCAACCGAGGGGGGAGCGTCAAGTACCTGCTCGCGACCCGGCCCGGCGGGGGCGCCGAAGCGGGCTTCCCGGTCGGCGGCCAGAGCTACCGCCTGGGGGCGGTGTTGGGCGAGGGTGACGTGCCCTCCGCGGCAGTGGTGAACGAGCGGACCACGGTCGCGATGGGCTTCGCGATGGCCCAGTTCATCGGCGCGGGCGACCGCGTCGCGGGGCCGACCCCCGGCCTGGGCAACGCGGCGGCGATGAGCGGTGACCTGGTGACGATCACGGGCGGCCTCAGCCAGGTGCTGCGTCAATACCCCAACGGCCGCTCGACCTCCACCCTGCCGACCTTCAACTCACTCGCCAACCTGCTGGCGGCGTGCCGCGCCCAGGACGCCGCCTGCAGGCGACTCCTGTCCCTGGCGCGGACTCCCGGCGGCGCCCCCGCGCCCGACACCCTCGCCGCCGTGGCGAACATCGCCCGCGACCCCTGGCACAAGGTCCGCGACCTCTACCGGCTCTCGCTCGCCCCGGCGGTCGCCGCCCGCTGGCGACCGGCGCTGGGGCCGCGGCCGGGCGAAGCCCCCGACGGCTGGACCCTGGCCCTGCGCTTCGAAGGCGAACCGAAGACCCTCGACGGCCCCGGCAACTTCGCCATCGACGCCGAAGGCAACCTCTGGGTCGGCAACAACTACGCCTACAGCCGCCGGTCGCGGCAGCCCGCCTGCGGCAGCGAAGTGCTCTCCCGTTTCACCCCGACCGGGCAGACCTACCCCGGCTCCCCCTATAAGGGCGGCGGCCTCAGCGGGGTCGGCTTCGGCGTCGCGATCGACCGCTCCGACCGCGTCTGGGCGACCAACTTCGGCTTCGAAGGCAAGGGCTGCCAGACCGAAGCCGACCACTTCACCGCCTCCGTCTTCGACCTCGACGGCACCCCGCGCTCGCCGGAAGGTGGCTGGCCCGTCGGCAGCATCAGCTGGCCGCAGGGGACCGTCGTCGACCAGAGCGAAAACGTCTGGGTCGCCAACTGCGGCAACGACAGCGTCACCCGGATCGCCGCGAACACGACCCCGCTGCGGCCGACCGGCCCGCCGCCGAGCGCGGTGAACTTCCCCGGCTCCCAGATCACCGCGGGCAGCAGCGTCGGCTTCGAACGCCCCTTCGCCGACGCGATCGACGCCGAAGGCCACGTCTTCGTCACCGGCAACGCCAGCAACTCGGTCGCCGAGCTCTCCCCGAGCGGCGCGCCGCTCGACCTGATCAGCGGCGGCGGCCTGCACCTGCCGATGGGCCTCGTCGCCGACGACAACGGCTACGTCTGGGTCTCCAACTCGCGCTGGGTGGTCGCCCCCTGCCCCGGCGTCCGCACCGGCAAAGAAGTGTCCGAAGCGGAGCCGAAGGGCGGCGGCAACGTCACCCTGATCAAGCCGGACGGGACGCCGGTGGCGAAGCCGATCACGGCGGGCGGGCTGCGCAATCCCTGGGGGATCACGGTCGACGGCGACGACCACGTCTGGGTCGCCAACTTCGGCGGCCAACGGCTGACCGAGCTCTGCGGCAGCGACACCGGCACCTGCCCGCCGGGCAGGCAGCAGATCGGCGCCCCGATCTCGCCGCCGAGCGGCTACGGCTTCGACGGCCTGGTCCGCAACACCGGCGTCATCGTCGATCCCTCCGGCAACGTCTGGCTGGCGAACAACTGGAAGAACCTGCCGATCCAGACCAACCCCGGCGGCTACCAGATCGTCGCCTACCTGGGCCTCGCCGCGCCGGTCAAGAGCCCCCAGATCGGCCCGCCGCAACGGCCCTGACGGCCTGAGGCCCTAGGCTGGGTCCCTTGGCACCGTTCTTCGCACGCGGTCAGGGCGACGGCTCGCGCCGCAACCGCTGGACCGACCGGATCATCGGCATCGTCGTCGGCGTCGTGCTCGGGCTCGGTGTGCTCGTCTACTTCGTCTTCGTCCACTCGGAAGGGACGATCGACGCGCCCAAGATCCACGAAAACGGGTCCGCCGAAACGCCGCCCCCAGCCGAATCCGGCACGCCGGAACTGCCCGCCGAAGGCGAACCCGCCGGCAAGCCCGCCGAAGAAGGAGAAGGCAAGGGCGGCAAGTCGGCAAAGCCGGCGAAGAAGCCGATCCCGGTGGTCGAAGTGTTCGGCGGCGCCCCGCCGCAAGAATCCGGCCCCAAGCAGCTCCACTTCGTGAAGGGCGAACGCGCCCAGTTCATCGTCGAAACCAACGAACCCTTCTCCTTCGAAATCAAGGGCCTCGGCATCACCGAGTCGATCGAACACACCGCGACGATCTCCTTCAACGCGACCAGGACCGGCCAGTTCCCGGTGGTCGCGACGGCGACGCTGATCGGCGTCGCCGACATCCAGATCACGAAGAAGTGATGGGACGATGAAGGTCGGCACCCCGTTCGGCGAGTTCCCCTTCGAATACCGCCGGGTCGAGCGGCGCCCCGACGGGATCGTCGTCATCGGCACCGTCGCCGGGCTCGAGTCGAGCGTCGTCTTCGACCGCGAGGACGCCCGCCGCGCGGGCAAGGTGCTGGCGGTGGCGGCGGCGCTGGCCTTCGTCGGCCGACGCCTTCGGCGCCGTTCCTAGCGCTTGACGATCTCGTATTCGGCGCATGCCGAAAAATGTCCCGAGCAGATCTGAAATCCTGCGCGGGTGCTGGTGGGGCGCGACGATGACCTGGGCGCGATCGAAGCGGAGCTGGCGAGGCCGGACCGCGTCGCTGCCGTCTACGTCCACGGGCCCGCCGGGATCGGCAAGACGACGCTCCTGCGGGAGGCGACCGAGCGCGCCCTGGCGGCGCGAGAGTACGACCTCGTCTGGATCGACGGGCGCGACATCGCGCCGGTCCCCGACCAGCTCGAGGACGCGCTCGGGGCGCCGGCCGAGCGCGGGCGCCCGCTGGTCGTACTCGATACCTTCGAGCACGTCGAGGTGCTCGGCGGCTACCTGCGGCGCGTGCTGCTGCCGGCGCTGCCCGCCGGCGCCGCGGTCCTGATCGGCTCGCGGCGGGCGCCGGGGCCCGAGTGGGGACCGCGCGAGGAGTCCGGGTTCCTGTCGCTGGCGTTGGCGCCGCTCGACCCGGAGGCGTCGAACGAGGTGCTCCGCCGGCGCGGGCTCTCCGGCGGCGCGGCGGCGCGCGCCCGCGACTGGGCGCACGGCAACCCGCTGGCGCTGGAGCTCGCCGCGATCTCCGCCGCCGGCGACTCGGGCTCGGCGGCCGCCGATACGGGGCTCGACGAGGATCTGGTCGCGCGGCTGGTCGCCGAGCGGCTCCAGGGTCCCCACCTGGCGACGCTGGGCACCGCCGCGATCGCCCGGGTGACGACGCCCGAACTGCTTGCCGACGCGCTGCTCGGCGCCGACCCGCAGGCCGAGTGGGAGTGGCTGCGGAGACGTGATTTCATCGAGCCGCGCGGGCAGGGGGTCGCCCCGCACGAGCTGGTCCGCGAGGCGATCCGCGCCTGCCTGCGGCGTGACCACCCGCTGGTCGAACGCGAACTGCGGCGACGCGTCGCCGACCACCTGTACGCGGCAGGCACCGGTGCGGCGGGGCCGCTGGCGGTCACCGACCTGGCCGAACTCGCCGACAGCCCGGCGCTCCACTGGGGCTTCTCCTGGCGGGCGTCGGAGCGACTGCGGGTCGACAGCCTTCGTACCGGGGACCTCGAGGCGGCCGACGCGGCCGTCGCCGGGCACCGCCACGCGGTCGTCTGGGAGGGCTCGCGGGAGCTGCTCGAGGCGGCGCCGGAGCACGCCACCGTCGCCCGCGACCGCGATGAGCGGCTCTGCGGGGTGACCGTCTCGCTCACCCCGGGGACGGCGCCTGCGATCGCCGACGACGACCCGATCCTCGGCCCGCGCCTCGCCCACGCGCGCCGGCTCGACCGACCCGACACGGTGATCTGGCGCGACATGATCGGGGTCGCCGCCGACCGCGATCCGGACCTCTTCGGCCTGCTCGGGATGGCCGGGCTGCTGGCGGCGACCTCGGGCAGCCCGCGCTACGGCTACCTGCCGATCAACCCGGGCCTGCCCGGCGCGCGGGACTTCGCCGCCGCCGGGGGCGCGGTTCACGTGCCCGAGCTCGACGCCGTCGTCGGTGGCGAGACGATCGAGTGCCACCTGCTCGACTGGGGACCGGGCGGCGTCCTCGCCGCGCTCCACGCCCACGTCTACCGCGAGCTCGGCCTGGCGGAGCCGGAGCGGCCGGTCGCCGCGCGCGCCGTCTCGGTGGCGACCGTGCGGGATGCCTTCCGCAACTTCGGCGTGCCCGCCGACCTGGCGTCGAGCCCGCTGGCAAGCGGTAGGAGCGTCACCGAACGCTCCAACTCGGTCCGGGACACCCTGATCGACGCGGTCGATCGCGCCTTCGGCGAGACCCCCGGCGACCAGCTGACCCAGACCGCGTTGCGCCGGGGTTACCTCGAACGCAACGCGACCCAGGAAGCTGTCGCCGAAGGCCTCCACCTCAGCCGCGCCGCCTACTTCCGGCGGTTGCGGCGCGGCTGCGAGCGGGTCGCCGCCTACCTCTCGGCGATCGGCTGAGAGAGGGGGGGTTGCTCAGCCGGCGGCGCCCCAGACGAGCAGCGACTGGGGATCGTCGGGGTCGATCTTCACCGCGACGGTCGCTCCCTGCGCGACCCCTTTCAGCGTCTGCTCGTGCATCGACTGGCTGGTCGCCACCTGGTAGTCGGCGCCGCCGCCAGGGTGGACGGTGAGCTGGAAGTCGATCTGATGGCCGCCGCCGAGCTGCGAGCCGACCTCCTCCATCGAGTCGACGGTGGCGGTCGCGTCGACGCCGGAGGCGTTGATCTTCTGGATCTTGTCGCGTTCCTTCATTGATCCACCGGGGTTGACCGCCTGCTTCGCAGTGCCCTTGACCTTGTCCAGGAATCCCATCCGTCCTCCTTCTTCGCGAAGCGCGACTACGGGGTCGCTTCTTCGATCTGCTTGTTGACTTCTTCGGTGATTTCTTTGGACATTTCCTTGCCTTCTTCAATGCCCTTCTGCGCCTGCGAGTTCGCTTCTTCGATCGCTTCTTCCGCCTTCTTGGCGGCTTCCTTGCCCGCCTTCGAGTCCGATTCTTCGCCCGCCTTCTTCACTTCTTCCTGCGCCTGATTGGTGGCTTCGCCGACGATCTTTTCGGCCTGTTCGTTGCCCTTTTCGATCTGCTTTTCCACCGTGCTCGCGACGTCGCTGCTGTCGCTCCCGCACCCCGCAAGCACCCCTCCCGCAAGCGATGCCGCGACGACGAGCGCAAGCACCGTCGCCTTCGAGCCGTACTGACTGAGCCAACGATTCATCTCTTCTTGTTCCCCCTGCTGAGTTCGAGTGGACTGGGCCGACCGGAGTCGGCGTGCGCGCGCGAACGTAGTCCAGCCAGACGGGCCCGACCCGAAAACGCGACCAAGGTGAGACCGTTTCGTGGACGCTTGGCCGGGAGACGATTCGTGGCCCCTGCGGCGGGGACGGCCCACTTCGCGGCGCCTGCGGCCGGGGACGGTCGCGTCCTGGGCGTCTCGTGGCGGCCCGGGCAGGCTGTGGCCGCCGCGAGACGCCCAGGACGCGAGGCTTTAGGGGGGAAGCGCGCGGGTTCCGGCGCAGGTCGGGACGGTCGCGTCGCGCTCTCGACTTTCACCTTGCCAGGGCAGGGTGAAAGTCGAGAGCGCGTCCG
>ERZ778021.2223-NODE-2223-length-18208-cov-6.973062_pt1 | contig 18208 bp, 17 predicted proteins | sample MGYA00375751_ERZ778021 | MGnify/ENA primary metagenome ERZ778021 (study PRJEB29350, sample SAMN05389814) | bioreactor metagenome | isolation source: Thiocyanate stock bioreactor | place: South Africa: University of Cape Town | collected 2013-08-29 ... | reverse complement strand
TGCAGACGATCGGCGCCACGACGCTCGACGAGTACCGCAAGCACTTCGAGAAGGATGCTGCGCTCGAGCGCCGCTTCCAGCCGATCCAGGTCGCCGAGCCGAGCCTGCCCCACGCGATCAACATCCTGAAGGGGCTGCGCGACCGCTACGAGGCGCACCACAAGGTGCAGATCACCGACGGCGCCATCGTCGCGGCGGCGAACCTCGCCGACCGCTACATCAGCGACCGGTTCCTGCCCGACAAGGCCATCGACCTGATCGACGAGGCCGGCGCGCGCCTGCGTCTGTCGATCCTGTCGAGCCCGCCGGAGCTGCGTGAGTTCGACGAGAAGATCGCCAAGGTCCGCGAGGACAAGGAGGCGGCCAGCGAAGAGCAGGACTTCGAGAAGGCCGCGGCCCTCCGCGACGAGGAGAAGTCGCTGCTCGCCGAGCGCCTACGCCTGGAGAAGCAGTGGCGCAGCGGCGACGTCGCCAGCCACGCGGTCGTCGACGAGGGTCTGATCGCCGAGGTGCTCGCGCAGGCCACCGGCATCCCCGTCTTCAAGCTCACGGAGGAGGAGACCAGCCGTCTCGTCTTCATGGAGAAGGCGCTGCACCAGCGGGTCATCGGCCAGGAGGAGGCGATCGCCGCGCTCAGCCGTACGATCCGTCGTCAGCGCGCCGGCCTCAAGGACCCGAAGCGTCCCAGCGGCTCGTTCATCTTCGCCGGCCCCACGGGCGTCGGAAAGACGGAGCTGGCCAAGGCGCTCGCCGAGTTCCTGTTCGACGACGAGGGTGCGCTGATCTCGCTCGACATGAGCGAGTTCGGCGAGAAGCACACCGTCTCGCGGCTGTTCGGTGCCCCTCCCGGGTTCGTCGGTTTCGAAGAGGGCGGCCAGCTCACCGAGAAGGTGCGCCGCAAGCCGTTCTCGGTCGTGCTGTTCGACGAGATCGAGAAGGCCCACCCCGACATCTTCAACTCGCTGCTGCAGATCCTCGAAGAGGGTCGCCTGACCGACGGTCAGGGCCGCGTCGTCGACTTCAAGAACACGGTCATCATCATGACCACCAACCTCGGATCGTCGGCCATCGCCGGCGGCCCGGTCGGGTTCCAGGTCGAAGGCAACTCGCAGACGACCTACGAGCGGATGAAGGGCAAGGTCGACGAGGAGCTGAAGCGTCACTTCAAGCCGGAGTTCCTCAACCGCGTCGATGACGTCATCGTCTTCCCGCAGCTCAACAAGCAGGAGCTCCGCCAGATCGTCGGTCTGTTCACCAAGCGGTTGAGCGAGCGTCTGCTCGACCGTGACATGACGGTCGAGCTCACCGACGCCGCCAAGGACCGCCTCATCGAGATCGGGTTCGACCCGACCCTCGGTGCCCGCCCCCTGCGCCGCGCCATGCAGCGCGAGGTCGAGGATCAGCTGTCCGAGCGGATCCTGCACGGCGAGCTCAACCCCGGTGACCACGTCAAGGTGGATGCCGAGAACGGCACCTTCCTGTTCGAGCACGGTCCCCGCGGCGAGAAGGTCGCGGTGGGTGTCGGTGCCGCCGGCGCGATCGAGGCCACGCCGGACATCGTCGCCGGAAGCTGACCCGGTTCGATCACTGTACGAAGGGGCGGATGCGGCGGCATCCGCCCCTTCGGCGTTCGCGGGGGCGTGGGGCGTTTCGACTCGGCGCTGCGCGCCTCGCTCAACGACCGGGGTGTCCTGTCCGGTCGTTGAGCGAGCGCAGCGAGTCGAAACGTCTAGCGGGCGGCGCGGAAGCGTCGGGCCGCGGCGACGAGCGCGGCGAACAGGCGCCGGTCGGCGGCATCCTCTTCGGGGTGCCATTGCACCGCGACGAACCACGGCCCTTCGATCGTCTCGATCGCCTGCGGGAGACCGTCGTCGCTGCGGGCGCTGACGACGAGACCGTCGCCGACCCGGTCGATGCCCTGATGATGGTAGCTGCGCACCGACAGGTCGCCGGCGCCGACGATGTCCGCCAGTCGTGTGCCGTCTTCGACCGTCGCCGTGTTCGTCGCGAACACGCCGCCGCCGAGCTGATAGCGGCGCGTGCCCAGCGCCTCCGGCAGATGTTGGTGCAGTGTGCCACCCGCGGCGACGTTCGCCAGCTGCAGACCCCGGCAGATGCCGAAGACGGGCATGCCGCGACGACGTGCGCCGGCCAGCAGCGCCAACTCCCACGCATCGCGATCGGTGCGGGGCTCGTCGGTCTCGGGGTGGGGCGCGGCGCCGTAGAGAGCGGGATCGACGTCGAGGCCGCCGGTGAGGACCAGCCCGTCCAGACCGTCGAGCACCGCGTCGGCGGCAGCATCCGGGTCGGGCTGCGGTGGCAGCAGCACCCCCGCGCCGCCGACCGCGGTGGTCGCGTCGAGGTAAACCTGGGGCAGAAAGGCCGCGCGCACGTCCCACACACCCTGCTGGGCGCGCTCGAGGTAGGTCGTGAGGCCGATGACGGGTCGTATGTCTCTGGCGGGGGCGCTCATGCGGTTCCTGTCGCCGCGGGAGGAAGTGACGCAGCGGTCGCCGCCGCATCGAGCGGAGCCACGTCGACCGAGACGCGCAGCGTCGAGTTCTTCGCCTTGGTGAAGATGATGCCGCGCACCGGCGCGACGTCCCCATAGTCGCGACCCCACGCCACCGTCACGTAGCGGTCGTTCGCCCACTGGTTGTTCGTCGGGTCGATCGCCAGCCACTGGTCGCTGCCGGGCAGCCACACGGCGAGCCACGCATGCGACGCGTCGGCGCCGAACACCCGCTCCTTGCCGGGCGGCGGCTGCGTCGCGAGGTAGCCCGAGACGTAGCGGGCGGCGACCCCGTGCGAGCGCAGGCACGCGAGCGCCACGTGCGCGAAGTCCTGACAGACCCCCGCCCGCGCGCGCATCGCATCGCCCACCGTGCTGGTGACGGTGGTCGCCGTCTTGTCGTAGTCGAAGTCGCGGTAAATCCGCTGCATGAGATCCGTCGCGGCCTCACCGATGGGTCGACCGGGCGTGAGCGACACGGCACCGTACGCCGCGGCCTCCGGCTCGTGGCGCACCCGCGGCGACTCCAGGGCGTACTCGACGGCCCGCCACGCCTCGGGCAGATGAGTGTTCAGCATCGGCCGAGCCTGCTCCCACGGGAGTGCGAGCGCGTCGGCGTCGTATGTGGGCGTCTCGACGGCGGCGACACTCGAGGCGGTGATCGTCAGCGCCTCGTGCGGGTCGGTGAGGTGGAAGTAGGTGGCCGAGTTGCCGAACGCGTCGGTGTCGGGCGCGATGTCGCCCGGAGCCGGGTCGACCTGGACGCTCGCCTCGGTGACCTCCTGCCAGGGCAGGCCGCGGGGTACGAGATGGAACTGGCCGACGCTGTCCTGGACGGGCTTGCCGTACGTGTAGGCGGTGCGGTGCCAGACGCGGTAACGCATCACGCGCGGGCCTCCATCAACTCGACGAGGGACAGGTCGGTCATCGCGACGGCGGGCGGCCCGCTCTCGAAGTGGAGATGGGTGACGGCATCGGAGAGCTGTTCGAGCTGCGCCGTCACATCGGCCATGAAGGCGACGAGCGTGGTGCGTCGACCGTTATCGACGACGTCCAGCGCGGCGACGTCGATGGCGGCGAGTTCCGTTTCGAGATGATCGAGCAGGCGCTCCGCCCGGGTCGACCCCGTGGATGCCGGCATGGCGGCCAGATGCTCGCGCAGACGCGCGAGCGCGAACGCGAGCGAGCGCGGGTTGCTGTGATCGAGCAGCAGCAGATCGAGGACGTCGGCGGCCCGCATCGATCCGCGGTAGCGACGGCGGTGGGTCACGACGCTCTCGGCCGCCAGGAGGACGGCCTCCAAGACGCTGCGCTCGGCGCGGGGCGCGTGGCGTTCAGCCAGACCCGTCGACAGCAGTTCGGACAGCTGCAGTCCGCGCTCCAGGAAGCGGCCGGCTTCGATCATGTGCCAGCCGGTGTCGCGGATCATGTTCGCCGTGATGCCGTACAGCGACAGCATCGCCGAGAGCATGCGCCCTCCCGACTCCGCCGTGCGGTGCGGGTGGGACGAGCCGCGCAGCGCGCGGGTGGCCCGATCGATCGTCGCGAAGACCCGCCACGTGTCACCGGAGAGCTGGTCGCGGACGCCTTCCATCGCTTCGCGAAGCCGCGCGATCGAATGCGCGGCGGAGCCGGGACGGCGAACGTCCAGCAGCAGCGAGCGGAACTCCGCCTCGGGATCGAGCGAGCGCATTCCGGCCAGGCGTCCGAGCACATCCAGCAGAACGCGGGGGCTCTCCGCCAGCCGGCCCGCCACGTGGGCACGAGGCTGGTCGAGCTCGGTCTGCGCCGTCAGCAGCAGCCGCAGAAGGTCTTCCGCGCGCTCCGCGTAGCGGCCGGTCCAGAACATGTCGGCGTGCGCGCGGGGAGCCAGCGGCGGGACGCTGCGGGCCGTCGGTGCAGGCGCGATCTCGGTCAGGTTCTGGTCGGGGTCGTCCTCCGAGGCTTTCAGCACCCACACGTCCTTCGTCCGCGGGAGCGCATCGGGGCTCTCTCGCACGGTCGCCAGACCTCCGACGAGCGGACGGTATGCCGAGCCGTAGCGCAACGCGAACGCGCGGAGCGTCAACGGCAGCGCGTCGATACGCGCACCGAGATCGTCGGTGCTCGACCAGACCGGGGTTTGCGAGAGTGGCAGCAGGTCCTGCCCGACGAACCGGTGCGGAGCCGACTGGATTCGCGCGATCAGGTCGTCGGCCGACATCTCGCTGAACGCCTTGCGCGGTTCGTCGATCGTGCGCACGATCAGGCCCCGATCTCCCGCGCGCACGCGCGACAGCACCCGGTCCCTCGCCTCCGGATCGCCGCACCACACCGTCGGCACCGACGGAATGCGCAACTGCTCGCCGAGGAGGTATTCGCACGCCGCGGGCAGATAGGGGAGCAGCCCCGGGTTCTCCAGCACGCCGGCTCCGAGGCCGTTCACCAGGCGCACATGGCCGCGGCGTACGGCCTCACTCAGCCCGGCGACGCCCAGCCGTGAGTCGCCGCGAAGTTCCAAGGGGTCGCACCACGCGGCATCCACTCTCCGGATGATGACGTCGATGCGGTCGGCGGGACGGGTGCGGGGCCAGCCGGCGGGCTTCATCCAGACGAACCCGTCGCGGACGACGAGGTCGCTGCCCTGCACGAGGGGGAAACCGAGCGCGCTCGCCAGGAACGCCTGGTCGAACGCCGTCTCGCTCAGCGTGCCGGGAGTGAGGATCACGACTCGCGGGTCATCGATCTCGGCGGCCACCGACGACAGCAGCGCCGCGCGCAGCGCCGAGAAGTAGGGGTCGATGCGGTGGAGGTTCTCCTCCTGGAACAGGTCGGGCAGCACCTGCGAGATCACCCGGCGATTCTCCGCGGCGAAGCCCAGACCCGACGGTGCCTGCACGCGATCGGCGAGGACGTGCCATTCGCCCTCGGCGTCGCGCCCGAGATCGGTCGCCGCCAGCAGCAGCGGATGAGGGTCGACGGCGCTCGCGCGGGCCAACGGGCGAGTGAAACCGGAGTGGCCGAAGACGACGGCCGACGGCACAATCCCTTCGCGCATCAGATTCTGCGGTCCGTACAGGTCGACGAGCAGCGCGTTCAGCAACTCGGCCCGCTGCGCGAGCCCGACCTCCAACGGCGACCAGCCGGCCGCGTCGAACACGAACGGCACCGGGTCGAGCTGCCATGGCTGCGGCCCGGAGTCGCCACGCAGGTACGAGACGCCGTCGTCCGCGAGAAAACGCGCGATCTCGCCGTCGACGCGCTGCAGATCCTCGCCGGTGAGGCTCAAGGCGTGCGCCGCCAGCGCCTTCCATCCGGGGCGCAGCGAGCCGTCGGCATCCACGAACTCGTCGTAGCGAACCGCCTCGGCCGACGGCGACAAGGGCAGCGTCGGCTGCGACACCGTCGCGGCATAGTCGCGCAACACACTCACGGCGAAGTCCTTCCCGGCTCCAGCGTAGGGGGCAATACAGTGGGTCGGTGACCCTTGCCGACCCCACCGAAGGCACCAGCCCGGCGCGCCCCGTCGTCCGGCCCGCGCGGACCTCGGATGTCCGCGGCATCCTCGCCCTTCTCGAGCCGTGGGTGCAGCGGCGGATCCTGCTCGGCAAGGAGATCGTCACCCTGTACGAATCGGTGCAGGAGTTCGTCGTCGCCGAGCAGGACGGCGAGCTCATCGGCTGCGGCGCCCTGCACGTGATGTGGGAGGACCTGGGCGAGATTCGCACGCTCATCGTCGCGGAGAACTGGCTGCATCACGGTGTCGGCGGCGCGATCGTGACGCAGCTGGAGGCCCGCGCGGTCGACCTCGGTCTGTCGCGGCTGTTCTGTCTCACCTTCGAGGTCGACTTCTTCCGTCGTCGCGGTTTCACGCCCATCGGCGAACAGGTCGTCGACCCCGACGTGTACTCGCAGCTGCTGCGCAGCCCCGACGAGGGTGTCGCGGAGTTCCTCGACCTCGCGCACGTCAAACCGAACACGCTCGGCAATACCCGCATGCTGAAGAACCTCTGAGCCCCGCGCGCCCCGGCAGGAGACGGGGATGCCGCGGCCTAGCCTGGAGGAGTGAGCACCCCGACGCGCCGTTCGCGACGCCCCAGCCCCGCCGTCTACCGGCGGCGCCGGCTCGTCGCCGTGCTGATCGTCCTCGTCATCATCGCGGCGATCGTCCTCGTGATCTGGCAGCCGTGGCGCGGGTCACAGGCTGCCGCACCCGTATCGAGCCCGTCGGTCACCACGCCCGTCGCGTCGGCGTCGACTCCTCCCGCGTCGGCGGCGCCCGCGGAAGCCTCAGCGGCGCCGGTGGCACCGAACCTCACCCCCGACGCGTCGGGGACGGCGCCCACGGTTGCGGCGTGTTCGACCGCGGCCATCTCGGTGCAGGCGGTCACTGATCAGGACGTGTACAGCGCCGGCGAGCTGCCCAAACTGTCGATCACGCTCTCGAACACATCGGGTGCGCCGTGCCTGATGAACGTGGGAACCGCGACACAGTCGTTCGTGATCACCAGCGGCACCGACACGTGGTGGCGCTCGACCGACTGCCAGTCGGAGTCGAGCGATCAGGTCGTTCAGCTGGCAGCGGGCCAGACGGTCTCGAGCGTGACGCCGCTGCAGTGGGACCGCACGCGATCGTCGGTCGACACCTGCGGATCGTCGCGGCCGCAGGCCTCGCCCGGCTATTACCACCTGTCGGTCTCGATCGGCGGCATCCAGGCAGCGGACACGAAGGTATTCGAACTGCGCTGAACCCGCGATCATTACTGGTAGGTCCGATTGTTGAAGAGTGCACTTTTCGCGCCTTTTTCGTCGATGATGCGGAGGTTCACGCGCGAAGGGTGTTGGCGGCCATGCCTGAGCACGGTAGGTGAACATCCGGTGACAAAGCCATCGCGAACTCGCGGATTGATTCGATAGATGTCAATATAGAAGCATGTCGAATCAAGAAGTCGAACTGGTCATCGTCGGGTCCGGTCCCGCCGGATACACGGCGGCGGTCTACGCGGCGCGTGCGGGTCTCGCGCCGGTCGTGATCGCGGGCTCGGTGACCGCGGGCGGTGCGTTGATGACGACGACGGAGGTGGAGAACTTCCCGGGCTTCGTCGATGGCGTGCAGGGACCGGAGCTGATGGAGTCGATGCGGGCGCAGGCCGAGCGATTCGGCGCTCGGATCGTCTACGACGACGCGATCCGCCTCGAGCTCGACGGCGACGTGAAGACCATCGAGACCGGTGCCGGGGCGACGTACCGGGCGCGGGCGGTGGTCCTCACGATGGGTTCCGCGTACCGCAAGCTCGGCCTCTCCGAAGAAGAGCGGCTGTCGGGGCACGGAGTGTCCTGGTGCGCGACGTGCGACGGGTTCTTCTTCCGCGAGCAGGAGATCGTCGTGGTCGGCGGCGGGGACTCCGCGATGGAGGAGGCCCTGTTTCTCACCCGGTTCGCGTCGAAGGTGACCGTCGTGCACCGCCGGGACGAGTTCCGCGCGTCGAGGATCATGGCGCAGCGCGTGCTGGAGGACCCGAAGATCGAGGTCGCCTGGAACAGTGAGGTCGGTGCGATCCTCGGCGATGAGCAGGTCACCGGGCTCACGCTGCGCGACACCGTCACCGGGGCCGAGCGCACGCTCGACGCGACGGGGGTGTTCGTCGCGATCGGGCACGACCCGCGTTCCGAGCTCGTGACCGGGCAGGTCGACACCGACGCGGACGGGTATGTGCGGGTCGCGCACCCGTCGACGCGGACGAACCTGCCCGGGGTGTTCGCGGCCGGGGATCTCGTCGATCACACGTACCGGCAGGCGATCACCGCCGCGGGCACCGGCTGCGCGGCCGCGCAGGACGCCCAGCACTACCTGTCGAACCTCGAACCCACCACCGTTCCTGAGCTTGCTTTGGAGGTCTCCGCATGAGCATCGTCACTCCCGTCACCGACGCTACTTTCCGGGCTGAGGTGATCGAGTCCGAGCTACCCGTCGTGGTCGACATCTGGGCGACCTGGTGCGGCCCGTGCAAGGCGATCGCCCCGATCCTGGACCAGCTCGCCAGCGACTACGCGGGCCGGGTGAAGATCGTGAAGGTCGACGCCGACCAGAACCCCGAGACCGTGACCGCGGCCGGCGTGACCTCGATCCCCACCCTCGGGTTCTACCGGAACGGAGAGCGGGTGGACGTGCTGATCGGCGCGCACCCGAAACCCGTCTACGTCGCGAAGATCGAAGAGCTGCTCGCATGACCGACACCCTGACCCGCACCGCCCCGAAACGGCTCTCCACCCTCGACAAGTGGCTTCCGCTGTGGATCGGCTTCGCGATGGTCGCGGGCCTCTTGCTCGGTCGTTTCGTGCCCGCACTTTCTGACGCGCTCTCTGCGATGGAGGTCGGCGGGATCTCGATCCCGATCGGGCTGGGCCTGCTGGTGATGATGTACCCGGTGCTCGCGAAGGTCCGCTACGACAAGGTCGCCGCCGTCACGGGCGACAAGAAGCTTCTTGTCTCCTCGCTCGTGCTGAACTGGCTCGTGGGGCCCGCGGTGATGTTCGCGCTCGCGTGGATCTTCCTGCCCGACCTGCCGGAGTACCGGACCGGGCTGATCATCGTGGGTCTCGCGCGCTGCATCGCGATGGTCGTGATCTGGAACGATCTCGCGTGCGGTGACCGGGAGGCGACCGCGGTGCTGGTCGCGATCAACTCGGTCTTCCAGGTCGTGATGTTCTCGGTGCTGGGCTGGTTCTACCTGACCGTGCTGCCGGGCTGGCTGGGGCTGGATGCGCAGGGGCTGGAGATCTCGGTCTGGCAGATCGCCTTGAACGTGCTCGTGTTCCTCGGCATCCCGCTCGTCGCGGGCTTCGCGTCCCGGTTCATCGGCGAGAAGCGCAAGGGGCGCGACTGGTACGAGGAGAAGTTCCTCCCGAGGATCGGGCCGTGGGCGCTCTATGGGCTGCTGTTCACGATCGTGCTGCTGTTCGCCCTGCAGGGCGAACAGGTCACCTCCCACCCGATGGACGTCGCCAGGATCGCGCTGCCGCTGCTGGTCTACTTCGCACTGATGTGGTTCGCCGGCATCCTGCTGGGCAAGGCACTCGGTCTGGGCTACGCGCGCTCCACGACGCTCGCGTTCACCGCCGCGGGCAACAACTTCGAGCTCGCCATCGCGGTCGCGATCGGCACCTTCGGCGCGGCATCCGGCCAGGCCTTGGCCGGGGTCGTCGGCCCGCTCATCGAAGTGCCCGTGCTCGTGGGCCTGGTCTACGTCTCACTCTGGGCCGCGAAGGCCTGGTTCCACACCGATCCCTACGCCACCGAATCGAGGACGTCATGACCGACACGACCGTCATCTCTGACGCCGACGCGTGCGCACCGTCCACGGCGCACGCGATCGGCACCGAGGCCGCCACGACCGTGGCCGGGGCACTGAAAGCGCTCGCTGACCCGCTGCGGCTGCGGATGCTCTCCGCGATCGCGACCGACCCGCGCGGCGAGTCCTGCGTGTGCGACCTCGCGGACCTCGCCGAGGTGTCGCAGCCGACCGTTTCGCACCACTTGAAGGTGTTGAAGGAGACCGGGATGCTGCTGTCCGAGCGCCGCGGCACCTGGGTCTACTACCGCATCGCCCCGGGCAAACAGCGCGCCGTCGCAGCCCTCCTCGACGCGTTCGCTCCCGCCGCGGCCGTCACCGACGACCCCGAAGACACCGCGGCACGGACCGCGGCCCTGCAGCAGATGGACGCCCGAGTCACCAGGCTCGCGGAGGAGCTCGCGGACGAGCTGGCCGGGCTGAACCGGGACCTCGTGATCGCGATCGTGCGCGAGTCCTACGCCGGCCTGGTGCGTTCGGCGAAGCTGACGGCGCACATGATCCCGCTGACCGAGCGGTTCGCCCGGCAGCGCCTCGCCGACCTGACGCGGGACCGCTCGGCCGGGGTGCCGCAGGTGTTGTTCGTCTGCGTGCAGAACGCGGGCCGCTCCCAGCTCGCCGCCGCGATCGTCAACCAGCTCGCCGACGGCCGCGTCGTCGCACGCTCCGCAGGATCCGCCCCGGCGTCGGACGTGCACCCGCACGTGCGCTCGCTGCTCACCGAGATCGAGGGCGCGCAGGAGGCCGAGACGGCGTTCCCGAAGCCGCTCACCGACGACGCGGTGCGCGCCGCAGACGTGGTGGTCACGATGGGCTGCGGCGACGTCTGCCCGATCATCCCCGGCGTCCGCTATGAGGACTGGGCCGTGGGCGATCCTGCGCTGGCCTCGCCCGAGGGCGTCGAAGCGATCCGCCAGGACATCGAGGGCCGCGTCCGCGGCCTCCTCGCCACCCTCACCGACTGAAAGAAGCGAACAACCATGACCGACCAGAAGCCTTCCGTCCTCTTCGTCTGCGTCCACAACGCCGGCCGTTCCCAGATGGCCGCCGGCTATCTCCGCGAGTTGGCGGGCGACCGCGTCGAGGTCCGCTCCGCCGGGTCCATGCCCGCCGACCAGATCAACCCGGTCGCCGTCGAGGCGATGCGCGAGGAGGGCATCGACATCACCGCCGAACAGCCCAAGGTGCTCACCACCGAGGCCGTGCAGGCCTCCGACGTGGTGATCACGATGGGTTGCGGCGACGCTTGCCCGTTCTTCCCGGGCAAGCGGTACGAGGACTGGAAGCTCGACGACCCGGCGGGGCAGGGCATCGATGCGGTGCGCCCGATTCGCGACGACATCAAGGCCCGCGTCGAGACCCTCCTCGCCGAACTGCTCGTCTGAGGAGCTGCGAGCAGCGGAGGGGCAGAGGCCAATGGCCCTACCCCTCCGGTGTGTTTCCGGGTCCGCGAACTTTACGGCGAACACCGTTGTGCCGTGAGGTGTGACCCAGTGATCGCGTCACCGGTCGTTCTCGCTCTACCGGGATGCGCCTCGCATCGCTGCTTCGATCTGCTCCTGCGTGGGCGCTCCGGCGTACCCGCTTTCCGTCGCGTAGACCCGGCACGCCAGCGAGCGAACCGGGGCCGTCGGGAACAGGTCGACGTCGTCGAGGAGGATCGTGGGCGAGCCTCCGAACTGGGTGCTCGCCGCCTCGGCCTCGGTTCGGATCGTCACCAGCTCGACAGGAACGGCCCCGAGCCCGAGAGCATCCAGCGCCGCGCGTGCGTTGGCTTCGGCGATTGCCGTGTTCGGGCAGTCGACGATGTGCAGCAGTTCGACCTTCATGCGGTCGGCTCCTTCCGAGTCCGGGCGGCGCGCAGTCCGTTGAGGATGACGACGACCTCGGCGATCTCGTGCACCAGGACCACGGCGGCGAGGCCCAGGACGCCGAACAGGGCCAGCGGGAGCAGCGCGGTGATGATCAGCAGCGACAGGATGATGTTCTGGTTGATGATGTGCCGCCCCCGACGGGCGTGGGCGAACGCGCGCGGGAGAAGCCGCAGATCGTGACCGGTGAAGGCCACGTCGGCCGACTCGATCGCGGCGTCGGAGCCCGTCGCGCCCATCGCGATCCCGATGTCCGCGGCGGCCAGCGCAGGGGCGTCGTTGATGCCGTCGCCGATCATCGCGACCGGCCCCTTCGCACCGAGCTCTGCGATCGCGGCGGCCTTGTCTTCGGGGCGCAGCTCGGCGCGGACGTCATCGATCCCTGCTTGCGCAGCGAGGGCGCGGGCGGTGCGGGCGTTGTCGCCGGTGAGCATGGTCACCCCGATGCCCTGGGTCGCGAGGGTGCGGACCACTTCAGGGACCTCGGGGCGCAGCTCGTCGCGGACGCCGATCGCGGCGACCGGGACGCCGCCGCGGTGGACGATCACGACTGTCATGCCCTGCTCCTCCAGCCCCGCGACCCGGTCGCCGAGGGTCCCGGCGTCGAGCCAGCGCGGGCTGCCGACGGTGATCCGCGCGCCGGCGAGCTCGCCCTCGATGCCGTGCCCGGCCTGCTCGGTCACGCCCTCCGCCGCAGGGGCATCCGGCACAGCGGCGGTGATCGCGGCCGCGAGCGGGTGGGTGCTGTGCTGCTCCAACGCGGCCGCCCACGCCAGCGCCTCCGCCTCGCTCACACCGTCTACGGTGAGGACGGCGGCGACGGCGGGCTCGTTGCGGGTGAGGGTGCCGGTCTTGTCGACGGCAACGTGGCGGATCACGCCGAACCGCTCGAACGCGGCACCCGACTTGATGATCACGCCGAACTTGCTCGCCGAGCCGATCGCGGCCACCACAGTCAGCGGGACCGAGATCGCCAACGCGCACGGCGACGCCGCCACCAGCACCACGAGAGCGCGGGCGATCCACAGCTCCGGGTCGCCGAACAGCGACCCGATGATCGCGACCAGGGCGGCGAGGATCAGCACGCCCGGGACGAGGGGGCGGGCGATGCGGTCGGCGAGACGGGCGCGGTCGCCCTTCTCGGCCTGAGCCTTCTCCACCAGGTCGACGATCGTGGTCAGCGAGTTGTCGGTGCCGGCCGCGGTCGTCTCGACCTCCAGCGCCCCAGCGGTGTTGATCGCACCGGCTGAGACCGTGTCGCCGGGCTCGACCTCGACCGGGATCGACTCCCCGGTGATCGCGGAGGTGTCCAGGCTGGAGCGCCCCGTGCGGACGATGCCGTCGGTCGCGATCCGCTCGCCCGGCCGCACCAGCATCAGCTGCCCCACTTGGAGATCCTTCGCCGGGACCTCAACCGAGGTACCGTCGCGGCGGACGGTCGCGGTCTCCGGGACGAGCTTGAGCAGCGCCCGGAGTCCGCCGCGGGCGCGGTCCATGGCTTTGTCTTCCAGTGCCTCGGCGATCGAGTACAGGAACGCCAGCGCTGCGGCCTCCTCGACATAGCCGAGGATCACCGCACCGACCGCGCTGATCGTCATCAGCAGCCCGATGCCGAGCTTACCCTTGAACAGCTTCCGAATCGCGCCCGGGGTGAACGTCGATGCACCCAGCAGCAGGCCGATCCAGAACAACACCAAGGCCGGGGTCTCCATCCCAGACCACTCCAGGACCAGGCCAGTGAGGAAGGCGATGCCGGAGAAGACCGGGACCATGATCCCGCGGTCCCGCCACCAGGGGTGTTCCGCCTCCTCAGCCTCTTCGCTGATGGTGGTCTCGAGCTCGTCGTGCTCGCAGCCGCACGCCGCGCTCACTCGCTCGCTCCCATCCCGCAGCAGCCCGGCACCGTGCACGCCGCGTCCATGCAGGGCGCGTGCTCGTCTACCGCGAGAGTCACGTCCACCAACGCGGTCAGCGCCGCCGCCAGGTGCGGGTCCGCGATCTCGTAGCGCGTCTGCCTCCCCTCGGGCTCAGCGACCACGATCCCGCAGTCGCGCAAGCAGGTCAGGTGGTTCGAGACGTTCGAGCGGGTCAGTTTCAGCTCGCGCGAGAGCACGGCGGGATAGCTCGGGCCGGCGAGCAGGGTCATCAGGATCCGGGAACGCGTCGGGTCCGCCATCGCCCGGCCGAGCCGGTTCATGACGTCAAGACGCGAAGCAATAGTCAGCACACACTGACTATACAGCCAGCACTGACATGAACCGAATGGGTAGTGAACCTACGAGGCCGAACCCACGCCGAGCTGGATGAGCTGCGGGGCCGGCGCGCAACACGATCCCGTGCTGGCAGACTCGTCCGGCGCGTCGAAGAGGCCGGAGCCTCCGCACACGCCGGTGTCCGGCAGAGCGAGCTCCACGCGCTCGGCGGCCTCGTGGTCCCCGGCGATCGCGGCGACGACGCTGCGCACCTGCTCGAACCCGGTCAGAGCGAGGAACGTCGGCGCACGCCCGTAGGACTTCGCACCGACGATGTAGAAGCCCGACTCGGGCTGGGCGAGATCAGCAGCGCCCGTGGCCCGCACGGAGCCGCACGAGTGCACGTTCGGATCAACCTCCGCAGCGATCTTCGACGGGGCCTGCAGGCGCATGTCGAGGTCGAGACGGATCTCCGAGAGGAAGGACAAGTCTGGGCGGAAGCCGGTCGCGACGAACACCCGAGCGGCAGGGTCGAGCCGGCGGCCGTCCTCCGCGATGAGCACCGCCTGACCGCCATCGATGACGACCTGCTCCGTGCGGAATCCAGTGACGAGATCGACGAGCCCGTCCTCGACGGCCTTCTTCGCCCGCTGTCCCAGCGCGCCGCGCTCGGGCAGCTCGTCGGCGCTGCCGCCGCCGAAGGTGTTGCCGACCGCGCCGCGCCGGAGCACCCAGGTGATCCGCGTCCCCGGCTCGCGCTTGGCCACGCGAGAGAGCGTACCGATCGTCGTCGCGGCGGAGTGGCCGTTGCCGACCACCACGATGTGCTGGCCAGCCAGCGCGGTCGCGTCCTCGATCGCGGGCATGCGATGCTCCAGGAGCTCCGCATCGACTGCAGCGCGTTCCCCGAGCGCGGGCAGCCCGTCAGCTCCGGCAGGGCTCGGAGTGCGCCAGGTGCCCGAAGCGTCGATCACCGCACGCGCTTCGATCCGCTCCTCGGTGCCGTCCGCGCGCTCGACGTGGACGACGAAGGGCTGCTCGGCGCGGCCGGCGTCGACGGAGAGGTCGCGGCCCTCCCGGCCGACGCCGACGACCCGCGTCCCGTAGCGCACGCGGTCGCCGAGCACATTGCTGAGGGGCGCGAGGTACCGCTCGATCCACTGCGCGCCGGTCGGGTAGCCCTGCGTCGGGGCCGACCATCCAGTCGGCTCCAGCAGACGTCGCGACGCGGGGTCGGTGAGCTCCGTCCACGGCGAGAACAAGCGCACGTGGCCCCATTCGGCCACAGCCGAAGCGGCGGCGTCGCCGGACTCCAGGACGAGCGGTCCGAGTCCCCGCTCGATCAGATGGGCTGCGGCGGCCAGTCCCTGCGGACCAGCACCGATGACGACGACAGGGTTCACTGCGACCTCCATGCATTGACGTTCTTCGATGTGAGACAAGACGATCCTGACGCTCATATCGACAGATGTCAATACGTCGGGCAGAATAGAGCCATGAACGCACTGCCCGTCACCATCGACACCAGCGCCGACTCCTGCTGCACCCCCGGCCAGGCGATGGACGACGGCACCGCCCACGACCTCGCGAAGGTCTTCAAGGCCCTCGGCGACCCGACGCGGGTGAAGCTGCTCTCGATGATCGTCGGGAGCAGCGCCGGCGAGATGTGCGTCTGCGACCTCACCGACCCCGTGGGCCTGTCGCAGCCGACGATCTCCCACCACATGAAGCTGCTCGTCGAGGCCGGCCTCGTCACGCGCGAGCAGCGCGGGAAATGGGCGTACTACCAGCCGACCACCGGCACGCTCGCCGACGCGGCGAAGGCGCTGCTGGGCTGAGCTTCGTTGTCAGTCGGACACCGAGCGGATCTTTGGGTAGTCGGACCAGTCCCCACTGGCGAGGCGCGACCACGCGGCGGCCGACGCCGGCGTTATGCCGAGCAAGTCGGACACGATCCGCGGGTGCATCTGCCGGGTGAGTTCGATGAGGGCGGTCGTCCGGGCGCTTCCGGAGCGGAGCCCTTCGGCGCGGAGGCGGCGACTGATCGGCCCCGGGGTGAGATGGAGCCCCGGGTTTCTGCCGGGGAATAGCCATCCTTCGGGATGGCGCATCGACGCGTCGACCAGGTCGATGATCGCGTCTCCGAGAATCTTGGGGAGCTCGATAGGTTCCGCCCCGATAGTGAGCTTCACGGGCTGGGAGGTCGCGTCGACCTGATCGCGGGTGAGGGTGATGATGCGGGTGAGCTGAATGCCGTAGAGGAGAACGAGCAGGCCCGCAGCACGGGTCTTCGAGTCCATGTCCGAATCGGTGAGGAATCGACGGGCCATCTGCCATCGATGGTCGGACTCGTAGTGCCGGCCCTCGAGGCGACTCGGCCGGAACTCGACGCGTAGGGTGCTCAACTGGTGGCGTCGCAACCAGCGGGTGAATGGTGCCAACGCGTCCCGCTGACTCGGGGAGTCCGTGAGGAACGCGTCGAGGCGGCGTTGGGGGAAGGTGGCGAGCGTCTCGCGCTGCGATCGGATTTCGTGCAGGAGCGCGGCACAGTACTTGAGCGCTGCGCGTTGCCGTTGGAAGCCAGCCGCAGGGCTCGACGGGCCGCGAGACACCGCCCGGAATGCGCGCGTCGAACGGAGCAACTCCCAGGTGCAGTACCGGCGCAGGACAAGCCGGTCTTCGGCGTGCCCAACCTCCGATAGCCAGTTCTCGAGCCAGTGGTCGAAGCGCGCGGCCTCGACGTCAAGCTCCGGCAGTACGCCGGAGCGAACCAGCAGCGAAAGGAGGAATGCCACGGACTGCCCCGACTGGGCTCTGGTCATGATCGCGTCGGCGGCGAGAGGCAGGGTTCCCTCGGCGAGTTCGCGGAGCACGGCGGCACATTTGCTCTTGTGCTGCCACCGCTCCAGAGAATTCGCCTTGCCATGGTGCGTGAGCAGGTAGTCAGCAAGAGGCTGAAGCTCCGGGCGGATATCACCGGCCTCATCGCAGAGGAGTCGCTGGATGGTGATCGGGCGGCGGCACTCGGCGCAGAGGCGATGCTTGCGCACTTCTTCGATTGAACCGCAGCCGGGACACGCCATCGTGATCGGCGTGCCGGCGCAATCCGCGCAGACCTTCTGGTCGTTCATGAACCCGGTGAGGAACACCTTGCGCCCGCATTCAGGGCAGGGTTGCGGCGTGCGCATCGCGTAGTAGCAGCGGGCGCAGACGCGTCGCCCGTCGAGATGGGATGCGACCCGGCCGGGCTCTCCGCAGAGCCCGCAGGTCTTGACTGGCGCGGTGTAACAGGCCAGGCAGACGAGCTCGGGGCGACGGACGACGATGGTCGCGTGCTGACCGCACCGGGAGCAATGGTCGAAGGAACGGGGATCAGCACGCCAGCATTCACGGCAGTACCGCTTCCCGTCGATGGTGCGCTGCACCGGCCTCACCTGGCCGCAGGTCGCGCATGCGACGGATCTGGCGTTCCGTTCGCAGCGGGAGCAGCGACGTCCGCCGCTCGGCGTCTTGTGCGGCATGCGGACAGCACGGCCGCACGACTCGCACGTCGGCAGGACAACCCGACTCGCGCCCTCGGCGACGAGCGCGTGCGCAAGGTCCTGAACCGTCACAGGCACATTCGCGTGACGTCCTTCGAGAACTCCGGGTTGCTTGAGGAGAGCGAGCTCGAGCAGGCGTTGCGTGAGCGGCACCGGAGCGACCGTGCTCACGATCTCAACGAGACGTTCCGTCGGGATCTCGATCGCGACCCACTGGATGAGCATCACGACCTCTGCGACACGCGGCTCCTGCGGCGGCTTGGCCACGACGGTCTACTTGGTGCGTGGACGGCGGATGGTGGCGCGAACGGGCCTGAGATCGCCGATCGACCCGCGAGTCGCTTCTTCGCCCACGGCGATCGGGGTCGCGGCCTCGCGGCGGGTGATCGTCACAAGATCGTCGAGGGAGCACTCCAGCGCGTCGCAGAGTGCGGCGAGGACGTCGAGACGCACCCGTTGCGGCGGTTGCGTCACCAGCCGATAGACCTGCTCTCGGGAGAGGCCGATGCCGCGCTCCTCAAGCAGAGGTCTCAGCTTGGAGGTCTGGAAGATGCCGCGTGACGCCATCACGCTGCGCAGGTTCCATCCGGTCTCAAGTTCAACGGTCATTCCGCTTCTCCTTCGATGAGGGCCTTCAATGCCTCTGCAAGCACCCGGTTCTTGTAGTCCGAACTGACGGAGGCGTAGATCGACGTCGTCGACGCGTGCATGTGCCCGACCTGCTCCTGGACGAATCGGTCGGCGTAGCCGAACTCGAGCA
>ERZ778021.2218-NODE-2218-length-18247-cov-4.945745_pt1 | contig 18247 bp, 29 predicted proteins | sample MGYA00375751_ERZ778021 | MGnify/ENA primary metagenome ERZ778021 (study PRJEB29350, sample SAMN05389814) | bioreactor metagenome | isolation source: Thiocyanate stock bioreactor | place: South Africa: University of Cape Town | collected 2013-08-29 ... | reverse complement strand
GCCGCTGGCATCACCCCGGCATCGCCGAGCAGCGCCGCGAATGGGCGATCCGGGGCGGCCGCAATTCGAGCACCAAGGCGCGGCTCAAAAAGCAGGTGCATGACGGGGCGATGACGACGCCGGAGCTGCACGCCTTGCTCTGCGCCGTCTTGAAAAGCACGCTCAGCGGCCGGGTCGACAAAGGCGTCGCCAACGCCGTCGCGAACCTGGCCCGCGCGATCAAGGACGTTGGCGGCGTGGCGGATCTGGAAGCGCGGATCGCTGAGCTCGAGGCGCTCGCGGGACGGCGGTCGGGATGACGGCGACGATCGAGCGCCGCCTCGCCGCCCTGGAAGCGAGCATCGCCCCGCCCGTGGCCCGCCGCTCGCCGGTCGAGGTGGCGCACGCGCTGGGCATGACGCTCGACGATTGGCAACGCGAGCTCGCCCTCGACGACTGGACGCAAGCTGCCGTCTTGTGCAGCAGGCAGGCGGGCAAGAGCACGGTCGCCGCGCTGCTGGCGACGACGGTCTCGGTCTACACGCCGAACAGCACCATCTTGATCGTCTCGCCCTCGGAGCGGCAAAGCGGGCTGCTCTTTCGCAACGTGCTGAAGACCTACCGCGCCCTCGGTCATCCCGTGCCGAGCGAGGTCGAAAACCGCCTCTCGCTTGAACTGGCGAATGGCTCGAGCGTCCACGCCCTGCCCGGGTCAGAATCGACCGTGCGCGGCTTTTCGTCCGTCTCGCTCTTGATCGAAGACGAGGCGAGCCGGGTCGACGACGACCTGCATGCGAGCGTCCGCCCCATGTTGGCCGTCAGCCGCGGCCGCTTGCTCCTGCTCAGCACGCCGGCGGGCAAGCGCGGCCACTTCTGGCGGGCCTGGAGCGACGGCGGCGAGGCGTGGCGCCGGACGAAGATCACTGCTTTCGACGTGCCCCGCATCGATCGCGCCTGGCTCGAGGCCGAGCGCGCCGCCGTGGGCGACTTCTGGTTCCGGCAAGAGTTTTTGTGCGAGTTCCTTGACGACGATTCCCAGCTCTATCCAACCGATCTGATCGACGCGGCGCTTTCGTCCGACGTCGCGCCATTCTTCCCGATTGGAGCCGCGGCATGACCGGAATTCCCTTGCCCCTGCCCGCGCAACGCGACCTGATCCTCGGCCTCGATCTCGGCCAGCAGCGCGACTATTCCGCGCTCGTGATCGCCGAGCGGCGGATGACGGACGGGCAGGCGCACTACGACGTCGGCCATGTCGAACGGTTCCCCTTGAACACCCGCTATCCCGCCGTGGTCGAGCAGGTGCGCCGGCGGATTGACGCGCTGAACGTCTTTCCGTTGGCGGGCGGGCCCAAGCCGCGGCTGGCGCTCGTGCCGGACCAAACCGGCTGCGGCCGCCCGGTCATTGACCTCTTTGTCGAGGCGCGCCTCGGCGTTCCCGTCGAGCCGGTCACGATCACGGCCGGCACGGCGGCGGCGCGGGCGCCCGACGGCTGGCACGTGCCGAAGGCGGAGCTCGCCGCCGTGGTCCAGGTGATCCTGCAGTCCGGACGGCTGCGCATCGCCGATCAGCTCCCCAACGCGGCGGAGCTGACGACCGAGCTCAAAGGCTTCCGGGCCAAGATCAAGCTGAGCGGCCACGTCTCGTTCGAAGCGGGCGAGGACTGGCGCAGCGCCCCCCATGACGATCTCGTGTTGGCGCTGGCGATGGCCCTCTGGTGGGGCGAAAACCGCCCGGCCGAGTGGTCGGACATCGCGGCTGACTTCGATCTCGCCGCCTTCTTTCGCGGGCTTTGATGGAAAGGATGACGATCGCATGACCGTTCCCCTGATGACCGGCCTGGTTCGGGCCCGCCGCCACGAGGCCGAGACGGAATTGACGGAGCAGGCGAACCGCCTCGCGAAGCGGCTGAATCTGCCGCCGCTGGCGCCGGTCGACCCGCATGAGCAAGCCGTCTGGGCCGGCGCGCCGCTTTTGGAGAACGTCGCCGAGTTGTTGGAATGGTCACTGAATGAATTGAACGCGCGCACGCTCGATGCGAAGCCGCACTCGCCCATGACGAAAGGACAGAAAGCCCATGCTGCTGCCTAACGACGCCGACCAGAACGGCGCCACGATCGGCGACCTGCTCGCCCACGCCTCCCCCAAGCGGCAGGCGCAATGGGCCAAGGTGCTGGCCGCGCTTGACGATGATCAGGCCGCCAAGGACGCGATCCTCGATCGGTCGCCCCTTGACCTGTCGCGCGTGATCGTGGCCCCACTCGAAGCTGATCGCTCCATGCTGACGCAACGACGAAAGGTGAATCGATGAGCGTTGAGACGATGACGGAATCGCCGGCCCTCGGTGACGCTCCGCCCGAACCAGCGGCGGCGCGCCGGCCGATCGGCCATGTGCCGCCGCCGCGGTGGATTCGCACGACCGCGCGCTGGCAGGAGGAGACCGACCAGTCGCTGCCCTTCAGCGCCGAGCTCGACGTCGCCGGTTTGACGATGGCGAACTCCGGCTGGGTCTTCGACGCCGACGTCACGCTCGGCGACCTGTGGGCCTTCTTCGCGACGCGCGTGCGCAATTGGAACGCGACCGCGATCGACCGCAAGACGGGCGATTGGGTGACGGCGCCGGGGCCGGAGGAGATCGGCTGGAAGGCGTTCGCGCTCGTCGACCTGATCTACACCACCTATCTCGTCTTGATGCTCAACGACGCCATCAACGGCGGCGACGCCCGGGCCGACGAAAAAAAAGCCTCCGCGTCGCCGGCCGCACCTGGAAGCGACGCCAACTAGGAACGGATCAGCCCAATGACGAGCCGAAGCCACGCCATGAGCCCATCGACGACGCCAAGCGGCGCATCGGGATGCAGCGCCTCAGCCGCATCCTCTCCTTCGACGTCAGTCCCATGCGGCCCAGCGCCTTTCAGCATGAGCCGCTTTTCGACTTCATCGAGGCTGAGGACTTCCAACGCGCCTGGCATGAGGGCGTGCAGGACGCGCAAGCGGAGCACGACGCGCGGCAGCGGCAACGCTCTGCTTGAGCGCGATTCCCGTTCCCATCGTCATCAGGAGACGCGCTAGCCATGGCGGACCGCAAACTGCAAATCGAGATCACCGCGAAAGACGGTGCCAAGCAGGTGTTCCAGCAACTCAGCAGCGAATCGGCCAAGCTCGGCACGGCGCTGGAGCAGTCGAGCGCGAAGGCGAACAGCGCCTTTTCCGCGCTCCAGAAACATGCCGCGGCGCTCTCGAGCCTGCTCGGCACCTCGCTGGCGCGCGGTCTCGAGGAGATCGCGCACGCGGGCGAGCAGAACGCCCAGGCGCAGCGCCAATTGCAGCAGGCCGTCGAGAACACCGGCGCGAGCTGGGAGGAGTACGCCGCCGCGATGGAGCAGGCGGCCGCCTCCGCCGCGCGCTTCGGCATCTCCGACGACAAGGCGACGAACGCCCTCCAAGCCCTGACGGACGTGACGGGCAACGCGGGCAAGGCGCTTGACCTCTTGCAGACCGCCGAGGATCTCGCCGCCGCCAAGCACATGGACCTGGTGACGGCGGCGCAGCTCGTCGGCAAGGCCTTCGACGGCAATACGCAGATGCTGGCGAGGTATGGCATCGTCCTCCAGCAGGGCGCCACCGGCGCGGAGGCCGTCGCCGAGATTCAGGCCAGGTTCGCCGGCCAGGCCGAAGCCAACACCACGATCCTCGCGCACTACGCGGCCGTCATCGAGGACTGGGCCGGCGCGGCGGGGCAGGCGATGGGGCCCTTCGCCGGCCTGATCACGCTGCTTCCCGGCATCTCGACCGGCATGCAGCTGCTCGCCACCGCCGGCGGGGTCGTGGTCGACATGTTCCGGGCGCAGCAGGCCGCCGCCGAAGAAGCCGCGGTCGCCTTGGAGGCCGAATCCGCCGCCAGCGCCGCGGCGTCGGTTGCGGGCGAGGGCGCCGTCGCGGCGGAAGGCGGCCTGCTCGCCGCCTTGACCGGCCCGGCCGGGCTGGTGATCGCGCTCGGCGCGGCGGCAGCCGGGATCGGCTACCTGATCGCGCGTCACCACGAGCAGGCCGACGCGCTCAAGACCGTCACCATCAACGTCGACGAGCTGCGCAGCGCCTACGCGAGCCTGTCGCGCTCGTCGGTCGGCGTCACCAACCTGGGTCAGCTCTTCGGCGTCACCCAGAACGTCGGCTCGCTGCAGGATCAATTCAACAAGCAGATCGACGCGATCAAGGCGGCGCAGCAAGGCCTCAAGGATCTCCAGGACGCCAAGGCGCGCGAGATCAACGCCTATTACGATCCCGTCACCGGCCAGACCAACGCCCAACTCAACGAGAGCATCGCGATTCAGCAGGGGCTGATCGCCTCGATGGAGAAGCAGCAGGGCACCGCCGAGAATCTGACCAAGTCGGTGGGCGAGGTCCAATTCATCTACGCCCACTTGACCGACTCCGGCGTCGACGCCACCCGCGTCACGAACGAGCTCAACACCGCCTTTATTCGCTACAACCAGTCCCTCGCCGACGGCCATCCCAACTTCGTCCAACTGGAAACGGACATCGCCAAGATCAAGGCGGGGATGTACGCCAATACGCAGGCGGCGACCGACGCGACCGACGCCTGGACCAAGCTGACCGGCGCGACGACCGGCGCCTGGAAAGGCGTGATGGACCCGCTCGCCAACGCCGACGCCCAGATCAAGCACATCGGCTCCTCGATGGACTCGGCGGCGCTCGGCGCGCAGAAGACGGTCAACGACGCCCTCGCGCTCTTCCACGAGACGATCGCGCACGGCAACCCCGACCAGATCGCCGCCGCCTACACGACGCTTGGCGCCGCCATCGCGGCGGCCGACCGCGAGGTGACGAGCAGCGAGAACCTGCATAGCTTCCTGTCGTCGCTCGGCGATCTCGTTCATCCCGTCACGGACTCAAGCCAGCAGATCAGCGACGCGGTCGCGAACATCATGAAGGCGACGGGCACGGTCGCCGAACAGCAGAAGACCGTCGTCAGCCGCGCACTCGATGAGCTCAACGCCGAGCTCGCGATGGACAGCGGCGACGCCGACGCGGCCGCCGCCAGCTGGGCGAAGTTCTGGACCACCGTCACCGGCGCGCAGGCCGCCGTCAATGCCGCCTCCGCCGGCAAGAGCGCCCGTGATCGCGCCTACAACGAAATGAACACCGCCTCGATCAACAACGGCGAGGCGGGCAGCGCCTACTTCGCCGCACAGACGGCCGCGGCGCAGGCGGCGGACGAGGCGATCCGCAAGTACATCAGCGACCTTGGCATGACGCCGAGCTTCGCCGATCTGATCGGCGCGACCGGCAATCAGGCCGCCGCCGCTGCTGCGGGCGTGACGCAGGTGACAACGTCGCTCAGCGACATGACGCGGGTCGTGATCGACAACACCGATTCAATCGCCAAGAACAGCGACAAGCTGAAGAAATGGGCCGACGATCTGATCGGCGCGGAAGGGACCTATTCGAAACTCGACGATCTCGTCAACAAGCATCTCATCAGCGGGAAGTCGGGCGTCTTCACCGGGAACAGCGAGTATGCGAAAGCCCAGCAGGCCTACAACGCGATCGCCGCCGACAATCTGCGCATCCAGGAAGCCACGGCTGTGATCCAGGCGAAGCAAGCCCCGATCCTGGCCGATCTCGCCGACAAGCAAGCCGCCTATCTTGAGAAGGTGGAGGCGATGAAGCCGGCGCAGCAACTCGCCGCGCTCGGCTTCATGGATGACGCCGAATCCGCCAAGGCGATGCAGCTGCAGTCCATGGCCGCCGCCGCGGCGATGGGCGAGCTTGGATCGAAGGGCGAAGCGTCGACGACCAAGATCATTCAGGGCGCGGCCGAAGCCGATCCCGCCCTGGCGGCGATGCTCGCAAGCATGGGCCTGATCTCCCAAGGCGCGGACGGCACGATCACGGTCAATTTCCCCGCCGGGCAGAGCGTGCAGGACGCGATCAACGGGCTGCAATCGAGCATCAACAACCTGGTGGAGTTCGAGTACTTGCTCCACGTCGGCGCCGACACGTCGGATTTTTGGGACCACATTCACGGCTTGGACGGCGCGCACGTCGGCTCGGTCTGGGTCGATGTGCTCGCGGCCTACTCCGCGCCGCTCCTGCCCTACCAGGACCCGAATTACGGCCTCTATGGCGGCCGCCTGGGCGGCGTGGTTCCCGGTTATGCCTCGGGCGGCACGATCGCGCGGCTTGCCGAAGCGGGACCGGAGATCCTCGACTTTCCGAACGGCGGCCGCGGCGTGGCGCCGACGGACGGGGTCTATAGCGTGCCGGTCGGGACCTTCGTGCATACGGCGCCCGCGAGCAAGGCGATGGGGCTCGGAGCGACGCGCACCTACATCCACAACGGCCCGATCTATCTGCAGCCGATGTCTGGGGAAGATGCCCGGGCCGCCTACAACCGGGCCCTGATGCGGGAGCGGGGCTGATGGGCGGGGATGACGACAACGTGTTCGATCGGTTCGTCGTGGCGGACTCGCCGCTGCGCGTCGTCGACCTCGTCTCGCCTGAGGAGATCGCGGCGCTCTTCCCGAAGACGGGCTGCGCGGTGGTTGACCTGTTGATCGACACCGGCGCGGTCTGGCGTTGGCTCACGCAGCCGCACGATCCCCGCTTCGCCCTCGAGGCGGAGCTGCGTCGCAGCGTGCGGGAGTTGGCGCATGTAATCGCGCTCAGGCGGCTCGCCCTCGGCCTTGATTGCCGCAACCGGCCGGCGTCCTATCCCGCGCGCGAACGCCGCCTCGCCGCCGAGACCTTGCGGGCAAGTTGGACGATGCGGCACGACCCGATCGCGGCGACGGCTTAGCAGCGATGAACGACCACGAGATAGCTCGCTGAGGGCACCGGCGCTTGCCATTCGCAGCCGTCGCGATGAGCAACGAGCGCGCGCATGGAGATCAATCCTCTTCGGCCAACTGCCGCCTTGTGACCGCCGCTTTCCATGCGTCGAGCACGAGCAGAATCAAATCGCCCTTGGGATCGGCGGAGTCGATGATCGCGGAAATGTCTTCGTCGTCGGCTGATCCTTCGTACGACGAGGCCTGGGCATAGAGCGAGAACCCAGCTGAGTTGGCCTTGGCGCGAATGGCATAGGCCAGGATTTGTTCGCCGCGACCGTCATAGAATGTAATCGCGGCGCGCGTCTCATTCGCCACATTGAGCGCGGCATCGGCGGCCGCCGCAATTCCGCGCTTTCGGAATCCTGCGCTCATCTCCTGAAGGGCGGGAATGACCACGCGCTCAAAGAACGGATTGACCCGCGTCTCGTTCGCAACGCGGCGCGTTCGCCTGCCCTCGAGCTCGTGCTCCAGCTCGTCGAGGAAGGCGTCGAGATCCTTGGTCCAGGCGCTCACGAAGGTTCCTCCATTCGTTCGGGCACGGTGACGATGAGCGAAGCGTAGCAGCACGCGCTCATGGTGAATGGGCGAATGGCATGAGCGACTGAATTGATGGGTGGAGGGGGATGACGGCCCGGGCAAAACGAGCTGAAGAAACTGTTCTACGAGAATCAACGACCTGAAGGGCCCGGGCCGTCGGAATCACCCTACTCGGAATCGCCCGCCGAGCGCGCCCGGTTTGCGCCAATCTCCGGCGCTGATGCCGGAGCTGGCACGTGCAGTGCGCCGCAGCCGCCCATGGACAAGCTGCGCCCGCCGTTTCCCGCCCGCTATCGGGTCGAGCATCACGCGGAGGACCTCGCGCCGCTCATCCTCGGCCTCTACCTGCGGGAGCGGGCGGCGCGGGCCGCCTTCCAGATCATGTTCACGCGCCATCGCGTGGCGGGGCGATCGGGCTGGATCGTGCTGATCGACCAGGGCGCGAACCCGGAGCAGGAGCTCAGACGGCGTCCGCTGCCCATGCCTACCGCGATCAATTGAGACACCGTCTCAAAGTCGGATAAGCGCGGTTCACCGCAAAAACCGGTCGAGTGGGAAACATGCTTCCCACTCAAAACGCGGCCGCTCGTGCGGGCAATGGCTTATTCGCGAAGGCGAAGACACGAGAAAACCCGTGCGGAGTTCGCACGGGTTTTCGTCACTCTAATTCCGATGGTTCTGAGGTTGGCTCAGTCGAACCGGACCCCTTCTCTTTTGCCGCCACGCGCCGCCATGGGCAACTCTTGCCCAGGCGCGCAATCATCATAGAGGCCGTGAATCGCGATGCGTCCGACTGAACGATCGGGGTCCTTCACCTCCGAAATCGCGATGTCGACGTCGAGCTTGAACCGAGTCAGAAACCCCATCAGACGATCGACAGAGAAGCCGCGCACCCGGCCGCGCACGATGTCGGAGACGTTGCCTTGACTGATGCCGAGGATTTCTCCTGCTTGCTTTTGGGTTAGGTTGCGGGCTTCGATTTCCTGACTCAAGCGAACTGCGAGTTCTGCCTTTCGCAGTGCGACGTCCGGTTCAGGCAGATTGAGATCGGCGAATACATTGCCGCTGCCGCGGGTGAACTGAATGTCGTTGCTCATGGCCGCTTTCCTCCTGTTGGCCGTCCTCCTGTGGTCGATTGCGCCGAGAGCGTCTCCGCTTCCTTGAGCCGCTGCCTTATGAGATCCATGTCGCGCTGAGATGTCGCGATGCCGCGGGTCGACTTCTTTTGGAAGGCGTGAAGCACATAGACCGCGTCTTCCAGTTTGACGGTGTAGACCGTCCGGTACGTGCCGCTCGCGTCGTCAGCTCGGATCTCCAGCACACTCGCGCCGCCGAATCCTTGCATGGGTGTCGCCGAGACATGTTTGCGGCCGCACTGCGCCTCAAACAGAGCATGGCCAACCTCACCGCGCACGTCTTCCGGAAACGCGCGCAACTCCTCGAGCGTCGACCCCAGCCAAACGATCTCCCGTCCCATGTCTGGCCTACTATCCTAGTTTTGGGATACGCATGCAAGATGCCAGGACTAGTACTTTCGGTATGGTTGTTCGCTGACTGGCGCTTAGCCCACCATCATCCGCCGAAGATCAAGCGCCGCCGCCCAGTCAGCCCCGCAGGGCGAAGAGCGCCGCGCCGGTGGCGGCCCCGAGCGTGAGGCCCATCGCCAGCCCGTGAACGGCGTTGCCGAGCGCCGCCCCCGCGAGCAGCCCTGCCGCGGCACCGAGCGCCATCACGGCGATCATCAGCTGCTGGGGCGGCAGTTTGTTCATCCGCCGTACAACAGCCTGCGCCACCAGCTTTGCCGGGACGGTTTCTCGGGCTCGGACGGCCCGGCAAATGACTCAGGGTGCCGGTCCTCGGCTTCCGTCGCTCCTGGGCCGTCCTGCGCGCTCTCAGGGGCATCGCCGGGCGCGGGGTCCGCTTTGTGGGCGGCCTCGGCATGGAACTGCGCCTCCGCCTCGGCCAGCCCGTCGGTCAATGCCTGAATGCGGCCAAGCGCCTCGCGATGGATGATGTCGAACCGTTCCCGCTCGGTCGCCAGCTCGCGCCGGCTGTGGTCAAGCTGCTCGCGCAGATAGTGAATTTCCTCACGCTGGGCTGCGATCAGTTCCTCGGTGCGATCCGGTCGCGTCGTGTCGCTGTCGTGTCGGTCGACCGTCGCTGTCGTGTCGGCGTCGTGTCGGTCATCGCGCGGCGTCGTGTCGCGGGGCAGGAAGACATGCCAATCGCCCTCGACGCGCTCGCCGGAAAGCGTGCCGCGGCGCAGTCGCGCCCGCACGGCATCGGGCGTAATCCCGAGCCGTTCAGCCGCGACGATCGGCGACACGACATCGCGGTCGGTCGTCGTGTCGGCATCGTGTCGCCGTCGTGTCGGTGGCTTGTCGGTCATGCCGCAGATGATCACCGAACCGTGACTAAAGAGGCAAGTCACAACGCAAAGGTAGCGTTACACTCATTTTCTCAGGAGGGGAAAATGGCTCGCTTTCTGCTTTCCGTGTCGATTGCGCTCTCGGCGGCGCTCCGCTTCATGATCGCGGCCGTCGTCGTCGTGTTCGTCCTGAGCCTGCTTCACCTGACGGCGTGGCGAACCTTCGGCTTTCCCGTCGTCCTCTTGGTTGTGCTCTGGATTGTCGCTGGCGTGCTGCTGCAGATTGCCAAGCGCGCCGTCCTGACGGCCGCCAACCAGGATCGGGCACGATTGGGCCTCGAGCCGCTCGCCAGATTCGACGACATCGTCGACGACCTCTGATTCTCCGCCGGACAAGCCAACGGGTCGGACCACCGCATGAGGTCCGACCCGTTGACGTGCGCCCGGCAAGACTAGCGCGATCTCAGCATAGCGCAGACGCGTCGAAGGCCCGGCGGAGGATCAGACCCCGGGCCCCCGAGCGCGCGTGGAGAAGACGCGCCGGCAGTCTAGCGCCAAAAGAAACGGCCCGCCTGGCGCTTCCGGCGGGTCGGAGACATGGGAACTAGAACGCGAGGTCAGGATCGTCCGGCGCCAACGCGCATTGAACCAGCCGCCCGAACTGCGCCGCGTCAAGGCGGATAGTTCCGATTTCGCGCTCAGGGTCCGGGTCACCACCCGGCTCGAAAGGCGGCACGTCGTGGATGATGAGGTCGGCGATGCCGTACCGGAAAATGACGGGTCGCTTCATGTACCTGCGCGGCTTCGCGGACGGCAGCGGCGACCGGCTCATCCAGAAGCCGTAGCCCTTGAACGTGATCTCCCGCTCGGGCTCAAGGGCCGGCGCCGTGATCGTGGACTCCTTCATCGAACCGTCTCCATTTCCATCGCGGCCGGCGCCTCGTCCGCGAAGAGCTCGTCCCAGATCGCCAGCGCCCGCGACGCCGGCAGCCACCGCTCCCGGGCCTCGCCGTCGTCCGTCCAGCGCAGCCGCGCCCGGCCGTTGTTGAAGACGGAGAGCCGAAGCAGGTCATCGTCGTCGGCGCCAGCCGCGTCCCAGCCGAGGCTGTTCAAAAGAAAACTGTGATGCACGCACGCGCCGTGCTGAACGAAGTCGGGGCAGGTGCAACTCCACCCCGTCACGTACCGGGTCTGGTTGTCGAGGCTGTCCTTCACGAGGTGGTCGACGCGGCCGCCGCGTTCGGCGATCAGCAACGTCAACATGCGGCGCTCGGTTTGTGGGGTCCATTTGAAAGCCATCGTGATTGCTCCTATGGGGAAGGGCTCACTTGAAACGGTTTCAAGTGAGCCCGCTCGCTGACTAGGCGGCGCTCAACGGCTCGGGCGCCGGGGCGACAAACCGCTCGTAAAACCGGGGAACCACGAGATCGAGCCGGCCGACGATGTCGAGCAGCGCGGCCCGGTGGCGGCACATCATGTCGTTCTGGCCCGCGAGGCAATCGCAGGCGAAGGGATGCACCTGGTAGAGCTCGCCATGGCTGCCCGCGCACATCCCGAAGATGATGCCGTTGTCGAGCGCGTGAATGAACCGCTCGTGCGTGTGGTCGCGCTTCGCTCGCGCCAGCGCCCGCAAGACCCGCGATTCGGCGACGGTCGCGCCGCCTTTCAACGTGCCGCAAAAGAGGGTTTCGTCCATGACTTTCCGTTCCTCCTGACGATGACACCGAACAATCTATGCGAAGGGGTCCAGCCTTTCGCATTCATACTGTATCATGGTGCATCATGGTGTGCAAGAGGTTGGACGGGATTCGTGTATCTTGCTCGCTCATGGCGTGCTATGATCCGCGCAAGAAAGGAGAGATCATGAGCGAGTTCTTGACGGTGAACGAAGTCGCGGAACGGCTGAAAGTGACGCCGCTCACGGTGCGCCGGTGGATCAATGCGTCGGATTTGATCGGAATTCAGCTCGGCGACCGGGCCGGCTGGCGGATCAAGGAATCCGACCTTGAGGCCTTCCTCGATCAGCGACGGTCAGGCGCAGAAACGGGAAAAGCGGCCGCGTGAAGAAGCCACGCTAGCCGCTTTTCCTTGGACCCCTTCGCTCGTCGGTGTCATCGTCGAGCGAGGTTGAGCCAAGTTTATCGCCTGACTAAACCAGCATGATGCTCATTTACCCCGCGCTTCCCATGGAGATGTCTTTAGAACCGCAAAACGCGCAATTTACCGCGTGCGCCCGCGGACTAAACCAGCATGATGCTCATTTGCTCGGCGGCGATCGAGGACAAGGCATGACGACGGCGCCCGACAACAAGAATGGCTTGATTCAGCCGTTGCCCGGTTGGAAGCGGGTCGAGGGGATCGGCGGTCCAGCGAACATCTTCGAACTGGATGAGACTCGGCCCGAATTCCCCGAGAAGTGGCGCGCTCGATCCGAGGCGCGGGATCTCAAGCGTCTTGAGCAGGATTCACGCGTGCAGGAGGAGATCGCGCGTCTGCGCGCGGAGTTCGGCAAGATCGACTGGCGCAGAGCGGCCGCGTTTATCGAACGCGGCGCTGAGATCCGCGAGGCGGGCGGCGATGATGAGATCTTTCGGAACAGCGCGCTTCTGATTGAAGCGTTCCGCGTGAAGATCCGCGAGGCGGTCGACCGATCACGACCGAAAGAGGTCGATCACCGCGTTGCGCTTCGCTACTTCAGCGAGCAATTGCTGCCAGTCGAAATCACCTTCTACGTGAATGACACCCTGCCTGAACGGCCTTCGCCGGTCGAGATCCTCGTCAACGCCGACCCAGACAAGAAACTGCTCATGGGCGTGCTGCCCGGCGACATCGTCATCCGCGCCCGCGGCATCGTGCGGCGTGACATCGATCGCCTTGGCCGCTTCATCACCGAGGCGATTCGGCAACAATCGCCGGACGACGCCCCTGAAGGCCCCGGCGGGCGCCGGACGATCGACGAACGACCAGACGACGCTGCGACGGCCGAGCTCATTGCTCGCCTCTTCCACTGGGAGGGATGGAGCCAACGCCGCATCGCCGCCTTCCTCGGCTGGATGAAGCCGACCGACGATTGGAGCGATCCGAAGACGCGCGCCCGGATCGAGCAGCGCGTGCGCCGCTGGCTGCGCGCCGGCGAAAGCGAGCTCAGGAAGGCGGCCGGAGACGACTCGTGGAGGGCTCGGCCCGCTCAGATCGAGGCGGCCGCGCTCGCCGAGCAAGACGGACGCGGCCGGCGTGAACGCTGAAATGTAGGGTGTTTACGGTTTCTGTAGGGCGTAAACGCCTAACTGTAGGGTGAAAACGAAAAATCAATAGTATTTGCCAGATCGGTAAGTCGTTGATTTGGAGTACAAGTAGGTTTACCCTACGGAAAAGCATGCAATCGCCTGAACCGGAGGCGCGCACGTGGACCAAGAACCGCAGCTCATTGGAATTGGCCAAGTCGCCGAGCGTCTGAACTGCTCGACCTCCAATATCCGCAAGTTGGAACGCCTCGGACGGCTGCTGCCGGCGATGCGTGTCAGCGGGCGGCGAATCTTTCGCGTCGAGGACGTTGATGCGTTTCGTGAGCGGTTGGAGCGGCAGCGGACGAAAGCCGCCTAACAAAACGAACGACCCGGGTGATTGCTTGGCGGCGCTCCCGGGTCGATCGAGAAAGGGTCTTGTTGATGCGCACTTTATTCCATCGTGGTGCAACTAGCAACACGGTATCTGCATTTGCTGATACGTACACCTCAGGCTCGCGGCCATGACCTCGCCCTTCGCGGCGCGAGCCGAACGCCTCACCGATCGCAGTCTCAAAATCACATTCAAATTCAGGCGGGAAGTAGTCGACGCGATCAAGATTCAAATCCCGGCTGACTGCCGCGCCTACGATCCAATCGAGAAGGCCTGGATCATTCATCCGATCTGGGCAAACGGCGCCGTCGGCATCTTGCGCTCGTACTTCGATGTCGTGGACATGATCGAGCCGCCGTCGCCGACTTTGATTCGCGAGAGCGACCGCAACTTTGCGACGCTGCACCTTCTGCCGAGCGCGCCGGCGTTCTTGGTCGACACGGTCTACAAGGCCCTGGCCAGGCAGCATCACCCGGACGCCGGCGGCGATCCCGAGCGAATGAAGGCCGTCAACCTTGCCTATGAAGCGATTCGAAGCGGAAAGCGAGGCGCGGCATGAGCGGCCTCGGTCCCGGGCGGCGATCCAGCCGCCGCGAACATTGCCCCGTCTGCGACAAGCCGGACGGCTGCTGGATCTTCGATGACGGCTACGTGCTCTGCCTGCGCGTCGAGAGCGAGCGCCAAACGCAATCCGGCTGGCACATTCACTGGACAGGCCTCGGCGAGCAGCCGGGCGGCGATTGGCGTGACCGCGTCCGCGTCTTCAATGCCGCCCCGCCGCCCATGCCGGACGGCCAGCTCTGCGATCGCGCGTATCGGGCGCTCCTAGCTCGCTGCCCGCTGAGCGAGGCGCATCGTGACGATCTTCGCCGGCGAGGGATGCGTGACGCGGAGATCGAGCGCAACGGCTATGGCTCGCTGCCTGCGGACGGCCGCGACGACCTCGCGGCCGCGGTCATCGCCGAGGTCAGCGTCGACGTGCTCGGCCAGGTGCCGGGCTTCCATCTGCGCGACGGCGTTCCGACCCTGCGCGGGCTGCCGGGCCTGCTGATCCCGGTTCAGGACGTCGACGGCGCCATCCAGCGCCTGCGCGTCAGCCCGGACGACCCGGCCAAGCGCGCCGAGGGCAAATACCGGTGGATCTCATCGTCCGACCTTGACCGCGGCATCGGCAGCGGCGCCGTCGCGCACATCGCCTTTCCGAAAACGCGCCAGGAGCGGTACGCCCGCGTCGGCGTGACCGAAGGCGAGATCAAGGCGGCCATCGCCGCGCGACGGACCGGTATGCCATTTATTTCCATGCCTGGCGTAGGCGCGATCGGCGCGCTGGCGAAGATCCTGCCCGCCGTGCGCGCGCTCGGCGCGACTGAGGCGCTGATGGCCTTCGACCACGACGCCGCGACGAATGCGCACGTCGCCAGCGGTCTGCGGCGAGCCGAAACGCTGCTCGAGGATGACGGCTTCACGGTCCTGCAAATGACCTGGCCAGAGGAGTTCAAAGGCATTGACGACGCGCTGGTCGCCGGCGTGCTGCCGATGATCGAGCGCCCAGTTCGCAGCGCCGATCCTGACGACATGACGACGGCCGAGCTGCGCCGGCGATACAAGGAACTGAGCGAGATTCACAGCTCGGTGATGCAGACCCTCAAGAATTCCGCCCTCAACCCGACGCAGAGGATCGTCGGAATCAGCGTGATGAAGAACATCAACTTTGAGCGCAGCCGCTCGGACGGCGCCGAAGAGTTTCACATCCCGGCCGCGCGCATCGCCGAAGACGCCGGCGTGAGCGAGAGCACCGTCGCCTCGGCGATCAAGACGCTCGAAACCGGGCTCGTGCTGCCTTCCGCCGGCGAGGCCGAGGACGCGCAGCCGATCCGCCTCTTCGAGCGCAAGGTCAAGTTCGCGAAGAACGTCCCGAACAAGCTGACCGGCGAGATTCGCGACGTGAAGCAGAGCTTCTACGCGCCTCGAGTCGAGAGCATTCGTGACGGCCTGGCAATGCTGGCGAGAGCGGAGACGGTGAAGCCGCGGGCGCATGGCGGCAAGCGCGTCATTGTCTGCCCCGATCACCCGGACGCCAACATCGTCGTTCGCCGCCAGTTCCATTGCGGCGAGTGCGACCGTCTGCTCGATCGCGACGAGCGAACCATGTCGCCGCGAGCGGCGGTGATCGAAGCCGACCTTGCGGGACTAAATGAGCAAGATGCTCATTTAGTCGAAGACGCTTCCGTTGAAACGTTCTCTAGAACCGTAAAAAGCTCAATTTTCCATAATCCCGCGCCGGAGCCCGATCCCCGCTTCTGGGAGGTCGAGAACCCGATCATCGCATCCTGGATGCCGCCGCCGCGGCCGAAAGACGAGCGCTCACCGAAGGAGCGGGCTGAACGATGGCTGGACTAAGCGACGGGTTTCGCCAGTTCCGTCATGCCATCTTCGCGTGGGCGACATACCCCTTGAGCTTGAGCTTCTGTGATATGTCGCCCGGCGATGCTGTCCATTTTGTCCAGTCCATCTCCGCGCGCGAGAAACCAACCGAAAACCCTGAAAACTCGAGCGAACGGGCCGCGGCATGAGCTGGGACGATCTTCCAACTGATTCCCTGTCCGGGTGGCCGCTGACGCCCTTGCGGCGGCGCTTGCTCGGGCTGCCGCCGGATGACGAAGCCCTTCGCGCCGAGGCGCGGGTGTTGCTTGAGGACCTGGCCGATCGCGGCATCGCGCTTCGGCTGGGTGATGACCATATCCGATGGTCGACCTGGCAGGAGCCGCTCACCCTCGGCGAGATGCGGCAAATCAAGCGCCTTGCCCCCGCGTTGATGGCGATCCTTGGAGGCGAACCATGACCTTCGATGACGTGGTGGAGAAGCGGGACGCGAAGCGAAAGCACGTGCGTGAGGCACGCTTGCGCGCCGAGGCGCGAAGCCTGCTTGATCGTCTCGCGGAGCGGGGCGTCGCGCTTCGGCTCGAGCATGGCGCGATTCGGTGGTCGAGCACCGGCGCGGACGACCTGACGGAGGCTGATGTCAGGGCGATTCGCCAACTAGCGGCGACCATCAAACGGCTCCTCGCGGAGGGAGGCGAACCATGAGCGAGCTGCGCGAGCGGCCATCCGATCCGCTGCGGCGGCGGGCGGAGGCGGCCAAGCTGATGGCGGCCCTTGCCCATAAGGGGGTCCGCCTGCAGCTGCGCAACACCCTCGTGACCTGGACGGCTATCGATGAACCGCCGACCATCGCCGAGCAGTGGCAGATTCATCAACTGGCGGCGACGCTGCGGACGATCCTCATGGAAAGGGGTCAGAGATGAGACGCGGACGGCATCGGATTCGGACCCGGGCGCGCGGCCAGCGCCGTCACACCGAGCACCAGCAGCGCGCCGAGCGGCGGCAGCTCACGCGCGGGCTGCCAGAGGTGCTGGACAAGGCGTTGGCGCGGGCGCAGTTGGTTCCGGAGCGCTTGCACGCGTGGCGCTCCCGATTGACGGGCGACGGAGCGACGGAGCCATGAGCCGGGAGGATCTCGCGGCCGACGATGCGTCGCCGATCCTGCGAACCGCGGCCGAGGCATTGCTCGCCGAGCTCGCCGCCGACGGCATTCGGCTGCGGCTCGAGGCGGGCGTCATCCGCTGGACGGGCGGTGATCGCCTCACCCTGCCGCAGCTGCGCCTGATCACGACGCTGACGCCGGCGTTGACGACGATCCTGAGCGAGAACGGGGGCACGGCATGAACGAGCGTGAGATCCGCGCCTGGGGCTTGTACGTGGCGGCGATGGACTCGCCGTCGTGGCGGTGGCGCTACCAGGCGGGAGCGCGGGTGCGGCCGCGCAAATATCGTCGGCGCGGCACCATCGTCCGCGTCACCCGGCGGGACCACGCGGGCGCGCCCTCCCACGTCGAGGTGCGCTGGGACGCGTTCAAGGGTCGGGGCGAGGAGTGGTCAATCGACTTCCTCGTGTTGGTCGAGGACGAAAGGACGGAGCCATGAGCCGATCAGAACTCTCGTGTTCCGGCTGCCATGGCGCGCTCGGCTTCATCAACATGCCGTCGCGGATTTTTCGCCCAGGGGCCGGCGTGGAGATCGTCTTCATCGATCGCGACGCGGACATCGTGATGATCGCCTGTCCGGTCTGCGGGACGGAAACCAGCGTGCGCGCGAGGAGGATCAGCCGACGCCAAACCCATTGACCGCCTAAGGTAGTCTGGACGTAGCAAATCAAAGAACGCGCTGGTCATCACGCCGGCGAGGCAGGAGCGAACGAATCGCTCCGCTTCGTCGGCGTTTTTGCATTTCCGAAAGGCTCACGACCATGACCGACACGACCAAGCTGACCGACCTCAAGCAGATCAAACAAGCCACCGACCCCGAAGCTTCCTTGCACGATCGAGTGATGAAGATCGTGGTCGAGCAGCGCGCCAACCCGCCGAAGCCGCCCACGCCGGAGCCGCGGCCGACCGCCGAGAGTCATCCGCACTTTTCGCCGCATGGCTTGAAGCAGGCGCAAGCCGCCTGGGATGAGCAGCGCGAAATCCGGCGCATCAGCGCGGAATGGGCGGCTGAGAAGGCGAAGGAGCGCGAGGCCAAAGCCAAGGACGCCGAGGCGCTTCGGGCGAAGCTCGCGGCCGAGCAGGAAGCCCGTTTGCTTGAGCCGGCGCGGCTCGCCTTTCTCGCGACCGGCGCCAGCGAGGCGGATTGGCTTGAGCAGCGCGACCGCATCGCTCGGGAGATTCGCACCCGGCGCGCGGTCGAGGCCGGCATCGCGAACCCGATCCGCTCGCTGATTCCGAGCAGCGCGGCCTGAGGTCGACGCGAAAGGCGGGACGGCAATCCGATGGCTAGCGAACAGCAACCACGCTGCCAAGCGACCAACGTAACTGGCGAGCCGTGCGGC
>ERZ778021.2214-NODE-2214-length-18305-cov-4.734192_pt1 | contig 18305 bp, 17 predicted proteins | sample MGYA00375751_ERZ778021 | MGnify/ENA primary metagenome ERZ778021 (study PRJEB29350, sample SAMN05389814) | bioreactor metagenome | isolation source: Thiocyanate stock bioreactor | place: South Africa: University of Cape Town | collected 2013-08-29 ... | reverse complement strand
CGTCTACCTGGAGGAGAACATGGAGAAGGCGCCCGCCCTCCTGATCCCCTGCATCGCCGAAGACATCGCCGACAAGGACCAGACCGGCAAGATCGTCGCCCTCGGCTCCGTGGTCCAGGCCGCCTGGAGCTTCCAGCTCGCCCTGCGCGCCCGCGGCCTCGGCTCCTGCTGGACGACGCTCCACCTTCGCCACGCGGCCGAGGTCGCCGAGTTGCTCGGCATCCCGCCGCACTACACCCAGGTGAGCCTGATCCCGATCGCCTACACCAAGGGCACGAACTTCAAGCCGGCGAAGCGGCCGCCGGTCAGCGAGATCACCCACTTCGACCGCTGGGACGCCGGCGACGCCAGGTAGCGCCGCCGGCCGCCCGCGGCCTCAGAGGCACCAAATAATTGGACGCACTCTCATCTGTTTGTAAGGATGCCGCGGGATGAACGGCGCGCCGCTCCGCTTCCGGGTCTTCTGGCCGCTCGTCCCGGCGGTGGCGATGGTGATGATCGACTTCACGATCGTCTCGATCTCGGCCTCGACGATCCAGGACGACCTGCATCTGTCGGAGACCGCGGTCCAATGGCTGGTCACCGCCTACGCGCTCTCGACTGCGGCGTTCGTCGCCCTCGGCGGCCGCCTCGGCGACATCCTCGGGCACAAGAAGGTCGTCGTCGCGGGCGTGATCGTCTTCGCCGGCTCCTCGCTGATGTGCGGCCTCGTCCCCGATGGCTCGATCTCGGTGCCCTGGCTGATCCTCTTCCGGGTCCTGCAAGGCCTCGGCGGCGGCCTGATGATCCCCTCGGCGACGGTGTTGGTGCTGGACGCCTTCCCCGGCGACGAACGCGGCAAGGGCCTCTCCGTCTTCTTCATCGTCGCCGGCCTCTTCACCGCGATCGGCCCGGTCGCCGGCTCCTATCTGACCCAGTTCTGGACCTGGCGGGCGATCTTCTGGATCAACGTGCCGGTGGCGCTGCTCTCGCTCTGGGAGTTCCGCAACGCGCGCATGAACGACGTCAAGCGGCCGGCGAAGCTCGACGTCCAGGGCTCGGTCCTGATCGTCGTCGGCATGGCGCTCACCGTGCTCGGCATCCAGCAGTCGACCGAATGGGGCTGGGGCGACCCGGCGACGCTCGGCTCGATCATCATCGGGCTCGCCGTCCTCGCCTGGTTCGTCGTCGTCGAGCGGCGCACCGAGGACCCGCTGATCGACGTCAACGCGCTGCTCGCCAACCGCCCGTTCGCGGTCGACAACCTGCTCACCTTCCTCGTCTTCGCCCCCTGGCTGGCGGTCTTCTTCTTCGGCTCCGTCTACTTCCAGGTGGCGGTCGGCCAGGAACCGACCCAGGCGGGCTTCTCGATCCTGACGATGTTCTACTCGTTCTTCGTCGCCGCCCGCGTCGGCGGCGCCTGGATGGACAGCGGCGGCGCCAAGAAACCGGTCTGCATCGGCTTCATCCTCGGCGGCGTCGGGATGGTCGTCTGGGCGGGCAACCTCTCCGAACTGAGCCAGAGCGCCACCCTCTGGGGGATGTTGATCACCGGCGCCGGCTTCGGCCTCGTCTTCTCGCCGCTGAACGCCGACGCGCTGAACCGCCTCCCCGATTCGCTGCGCGGCCAGGGCTCCGGCGTCACCCAGACCTTCCGCAACTTCGGCTCGGCGATCGGCATGGCGATCATGGGATCGATCGTCGCCTCGGCCACCGACCTCGCCGGTGCCGAAGGCCCCGGCAACTTCGCCGCGGCGATGGAGAAGGCCTGGTACGTCGGCGCCGGCTTCCTCTTCGTCGGCTACATCGTCGCCCACCTCTTCATGCCGGACGGCAAGCAGGAGGGCATCGAGTAGCCCCTGCGCGCCCTGGCGACCTCATCTAGGGTCACTGCATGGCGGACCTCGCCGAGCACGTCGCGACCAATCGCGCCTTCTGGGACGAATTGGCGGGCCGCTACGTGGACTCGGGCCGGCGCAACTGGGAGAGCGAGGAACCGAGCTGGGGGATCTTCTCGATCCCCGAGTCGGAGCTCGGCCTGCTGCCCGCGGAGATCGACGGCCGCGACTCGATCGAGCTCGGCTGCGGCACCGGTTACGTCTCCGCCTGGCTCGCCCGGCGCGGCGCCCGCCCGGTCGGCATCGACAACTCGGCCCGGCAGCTGGAGACGGCGCGCACCTTCCAGCGGGAGTTCGGGATCGAGTTCCCGCTCCTCCACGGCGACGCCGAGCACGTGCCCTACCCCGACGCCTCCTTCGACATCGCGATCTCCGAGTACGGGGCGAGCATCTGGTGCGACCCCTACGCCTGGATCCCGGAGGCGGCCCGCCTGCTGCGCCCCGGCGGTGAGCTGGTCTTCCTCGTCAACTCGATCTTCACCATCCTCTGCGGCCCCGACGACGAGACCGTCCCGGCCGGCGACCGGCTCCTGCGCCCGCTCTTCGGCATGCACCGGGTCGAGTGGCCGGGCGAGGACTCGGTCGAATTCCACCTCCCGCCGGGCAAGATGATCGGCCTGCTCGGCGACTGCGGCCTCGAGGTGACCGAGCTGATCGAAGTCCGCCCGCCCGCCGACGGGCAGACGAGATCCACCAGCGTCGCCCTCGACTGGGCGCGCCGCTTCCCCTGCGAGGAAGTCTGGCGCGCCCGCAAGCGCGGCTAGCGACCTTGCCGATTTAGCCGGACCTATGGCGAGGGTCCCGTCAGGGAATCGGTAAACGCGGAGGGTGCCTCCTGCGGGTCGAGATCGATGATGCCGGTGTTCACCCCGGTGCCGGAGGCAAGGTGGGCGGGGACGGTCTCGCCGCAGTCGGCACTCGGACCGCTGAAGCCCCAGGCGTTCCAGAGGCCACGCAGCACTCCTTCGCCGCCGACGAGGTAGTGGAACGAGCCTCCGGTCGCGATCCGGTGGCGACCGAGCCAGGCGCGGACCGCCGCGCGTGAGTCGACCTTTGGATCGCTGGAGATCGCCAGGATCGCGGCGCCCGTGCCGTTCAGTTCGGCGGTCGCGCGAGCCAGGAAGCCGCCGATCGCCTCGCATCTGGTGGAGATGAAGACGACGGCGTAGGGGGTGCCCTCGAGCGCGGCGCTATCGAAGGGCCGCCCCGTCGCCCCTTCGACGAGGCGGACTCGGGGTGCCTGCGAGCCGATTGCGGCCGGGGCAGCGCCGACGCGGCGCTGCGGTTCGTTGCGCGGCGGTGGGCTCGCGGTTTCGTGGCCGAAGAAGTGGGCGACGGCGAGCAGGGCGACGCTCGCCAGGAGCGGCAGCACCACGGTCAGGGTGGCGATCCGTCGGCGGCGTCGGCGCGCGTCGTCCATCAGCCGGTCGCCGTCGTCACTGCCGAGAGGATCCAGAGGGCCAGGCAGGTGAAGGCCACCATCACGAAGAGCATCCACTCCTGCGCCCGGATCGACTGGCGCGCCGAGGAGAAGGTGTCGAGGCCGCGCTCATGCGAGAGGACGATGCCGCCGACGTGCCCGCCGACGATCGCCAGGATCTGGACGTACCAGATCGCCGCGAAGGAGATCAGGTTGTAGTTGACCAGCCATTCGGCGGTGCCGAAGAGGTTCGAGCCGTGGCCGAGGGGGTCGGAGATCAGGTAGCCGACCGCCTGCCCCTGGAGGACGAGCAGCGAGAAGTAATGGGCGAGCATGTAGCCGAAGGCGATCGGGACGAGGGTGTGGATGAACTGGCCGCTCAGCTCGGCGATCGGTCGGCCGGTCGCCCGCGCCATGCCCGCGATCCCGAGCCGGTAGAGCCCGGCGACCAGCCCGATCCAGAAGGCGAGGCCGATCGTCCCGGCGCACTCATAGGCGCCGATCGGCCCGAGACCGAAGTGGGTGAAGAAGGTCTGCAGGTCCGGCCCGACCGCAAACCAGATGTCGCCGTTGGAGAAGCCGTCGAAGCTGGTCGACCCGATCAGCGCGAAGAGGACAGCGGCGGTGCCCGGGAGCAGCTCGAGCTCGCGGGCGCCGAGGGGCGGCGGGCGCAGTGAGAGTCGCCGGCCACGCCATCCGAGTGGCGCCAACGAGGCGATGAAGGAGAAGTAGACGGAGAAGCCGTCGGCGCGGGAGGTCCAGGTCTCGATCCCGTATGCGGCCATCCCGACGAGCTGCACCGCGCCGTAGCCGAGGGCGAGGATCGCCAACAGGCTGGGGTCGTCTTTGCTTGGGTAGACGAGCTCCAGCCAGGCGAAGCCGACGAGGGTGAGTGCCGCCGGGTAGCGGCCGAGGCGTTGCCGATAGTCGCCGAGCAGAGGACGTGGCTCGACTCCCGCCGCGCGCAGCAGGGCGGTGCCCGCCCGGGCCATAGCGCGCCACGGATTGAACGGCCGCCAGAGATCGCCGACGAAGGCCGAGACGATCGGAATCCCGACCCAGAAGACGACGTAGACGGCGGTCGGGGCCAGGTTCGAGGTGAAGTTCTGTTCGCCGCGCAGACCGGCGTAGACGACGACCGCGAAGAGGCCGACGCCGAGCGCCCCGCAGAGCCATTCGAGCACCCGGGGCACGGTCAGCAGCTCGCGGCGGGGCAGCGCCCCCAGGCGCCGACCGCGCAGGCGGAACATCGCCACGAACGAGATGACGATCACCACCGCCGCCGCCCAGGCGAACAGCCAGGCAGGGATCGGCAGGTCGGCCCGACCGACGATCCCGTGCGCGGCGGCCGCCCCCGGGAACACCAGGGCGACCGCCGCGAGGGCGGCGAGGAGCCCGGGCGCCCGCCTCACGACGAGGCGCCCGGGACGACGCGCGTGAGCGTCGATCTTCACTTCACCTCGACGTCGCCGCAGAGGATCCCCGGGTTCTTGGAGAGTGCCTGCATGAACGCGGGCGAGGCCGGGGCCGTGCCGATCTGATCGCGCTCGGCGGCCGGCGTCGGTTCTTCGTGGACCATGATGAAGTAGCCCTTTTCGACCACGTCCTGGTGGACGGTGAAGTCGACCTTGGCGGTCGCTTCGCCCTTCGAGTTGGCTTCCAGGTCGGGCAGGACCACGGCCATGTTGGTGACCATCTTCTTCGGTTTGCAGGAGCCGTCGGGGCCGTGCAGGTGCTCGGCGTGGTCGCTGTTCGGTTCCAGCCCGGAGACGGTGATCGTCCCGGTCAGCTTGTCGCCCTTCTGTGTGAGCGTGGCGGTGCCGTGGGCGTTCGAGGGGGCCATCAGCATCCCGGTCGGCCCTTCGGTCGGTTCCGCGGAGGAGGCTTCCTTTTCCCCTTCGGACATGCCTTCCATTTCACCTTCCGACATGCCTTCCATCGAGCCCGACTTCGACTCGACCGGCTTCAGGGTGACGGTGGCCGTGGTGGCCGAGCTGCTCGATCCGCCGCAGCCGGCGACGGCCAGCGCGAGGAGCGCCGCGACCGTCGCCAGGACGAAGGGACGCCTGACGGGGGTGATCATCGGGTCGCCTCCGTGCTCCTCCGGGCGACGACCAGGGCGCCGCCGCCGACCAGCAGGCCGAGCGCGCCGACGATCAGGGCGATGATCGCCAGGGTCTTGTCGGAGCCTTCGCCGGAGCCGGACGATGATTCTTCCCCCGACATCTGCATCTGCGCTTCGCCCGCGCCGGTCGAAGCTTCCCCGGAGGGCACTTCCGAGGCGGCCGGCCCGGCCTCGCCGCCCGCGACTTCCTCGATCAGCCCGCCTTTCGCGGTGACGTTGATCGTCGGCGCCGGTTCTTCGGCTTCCGGCGAGCCGATCCAGCGGGCGACTTTGCCGTTGCTGTAGTACTCGAGCGTCTTGAAGGCCAGCGACTTGCCTTCGTAGCTTTCCGGGATCGCCACCGAGAGCGGGAACTGGACGAAGGTCCCGTCTTCCAGTTTCCCTTCCTTTTTGTCGCCGGTCCAGACGATTTCGGCGACCTCTTCGTCGATCGGCCCGTCGTCGGTTTCGATCGGCTTGGAGAGCGTCTTGGTCTTCACTTCGGCGCTCCAGCCGGGCACGTTTTCGGTATCGAACGAGATGAACCCGTCGGGCACCTGCATCGCGACCTTCCAGGCGTAGGCGTGCTCTTCCTCGCCCGGGACGCGCACGTTCAGGGTCGCGAAGGCGCCCGCGGGCACGGTGTTGGGGTGGACGCTGACGTGCGCCGCGGTGAACGCGGGGAAAGCCAGCACTGCAATCAGGGCCGCGACGGGCGCGGCGAGCTTTCGGTGTCTCATTGCTTGGATCTCCTCGTTATCGAGGTTCAAGGGATGCGGAAAATGGCCACCGCCGGGGGACCGCGGACGGCGAGGCACAGTCCGACCAGCAAGCCACCCTGGGCCGCGGTCGGCTCGAAGCCGTGCGCTCGCCCGGCCGCCCTGGAAGAGCTCGCGCGACGGCGTGGCGGGCGCCACCCGGCGATCCGCACGATCAGATCCTCGGTCGTGCGCCGGGCGAGAACCCACGCCGCGATCAGGACGAACCAGGGCGCGAGGTAGAGCAGGCCGCTCATGAGATCGGCACCGAGATCGTCGTCGAGTACTCCTTGTAGGCGGAGACCCGGTCGGTGATCGCGAGTTCCCAGGTGCCGCCGGGGGAGAGCTGCGCGCCGGAGATCACGTAGTGGCCCGGCCCGGCGTCGTTCACCTGCAGCTTCAGCGGCCCGATCTGCTCGGCGGGCAGCGACGCGGTGATCGTCAGTTCCTTGGTCTTCGTGAACTGGGCGCCGTCCTTGGCGTCGATCAGATAGAGGTGCATCTGGTTCGGGCCGACCTCGGCCGGTTCGACCGAGAGCTCGAGCTCCGCCGGGCCGAGGCTCGTGTTCGTCGAGAAAGGCCCGGAGGCGGCGTCGATCGGCGGCGCGTAGGCGACCAGGGCGGCGGTGATGCCGAGGACGACCAGCATCAGCGTCAGCTCGCCGCGCAGGCTCCGGCGGGCCAGCATGCCCGGCGCCCCGGGCGCGGCCAGGCTCTCGGCGAGGCGCCGCAGCCGCGGGATGATCCGCTCGCGGTTGACCCAGCCGAACCCGATCAGGATCAGCAGGAGGACCATCTTCGCGAGGACCAGCAGGCCGTAGGTGGTGTCGAAGAGGTCGGCGACCACCCGCACGTCGATGTAGGCCTGGACCAGGCCGGTGACGGCGATCGCCGCCACCGCGCCGAGGGCGATCGGCGAGAACCGGGCGAGGGTGGCGAGCAGCAGGCGGGTGCGCTCGGCCGGCTCGAGCCGCCGCGTCGCGGCCGGCAGCACCAGCAGCAGGAAGGCGACGCCGCCGACCCAAACGCTCGACGCGAGCACGTGGATGAAGTCGGAGGGGAACATCACCGCGACCGGACTCTCGATCGAGGCGTGGCCGGCGAAGGCGGGCGTGCTCGCCAGATAGGCGGCGCCGACGGCGAGAGGCGCCACCAGCCACGGCCGCGTCCGGGGCGTGCTCCGGTGGACAGCGAGGAGGAGGCCGAGCGCCGCCCAGTCGATCGCCCGCAGGATCCAGACCGTGCCGAAGCGTTCGTCGAGGGTGCCTTCGACGATCGACCACTTCAACGATGCCCAGAGCGAGACCCCCGCCGCGCTCGCCCCCTGGAGCAGGATGCCGAGCATGCTGACGACGATCCCTAGCGCGATGGCAGCGCCGAGCAGCCCGGACGTGCGCGAGGCGAAGGCGGACTCGGCGTCGGCCCAGCGCGACTCCGCGCCGCGGACGGAGGCGAGGCCGGGGCGCCAGGCGAAGGCGAGGAAGACGAGCCCGCCGATCATCAGGGTGATCGAGAGGTAGTCGAGGAAGCGGACCAGGCCGAAGCCAAGCTTGGTGATCTCGCCCGACTCCTCCTTACCGATCAGGCCGGCGACGCTGACTCCGCCGTTGGCGCTGGCGTGCCCGAGGTTGAAGACGAGCCCGCCGTAGACGATGTGGGTGTCGGCGGAGATCACCCGGTAGGTGGCCGTGTAGGTGCCGTCGGGCAGGTTCGGCTGCAGGCCGACGCCGAGCCAGGACTGACGTCCGCCCGGGTGTTCGATGTACCCGTCGTCGACCTCGTCGCCTTCCGAGTCGTAGACGCGGACGGCCCCGTCGGTCCCGCCGACGGGCTGGTCGTATTTGAAGATCACCTCGGCCGGTTGCTTCTTCACCGTCGAGCCCGTCTCCGGGCTGGTGCCGAGGAGGCGGGCGTGGGCGGACGCGGACGGCGCCCCCCAGATCAGGGCGACGGCGAACGCGAGCGCCACGATCGCCGTCGCGGCTCGCACTGGGCGCATCTCGATTCCTCCTGTGGACAGGATCGGGCTCTCGCGCCCGCAGGGGCGATCACCGCCGGGGCGACGGCGTTCTGCTCAGAAGACTGCGGGCAGGGCGGCGGGGGGAGGTGCCCGACCACCGAGGGAGGCCGCGATCAGGCGACCGCCCCGGATGACGGTTCCATGCCTGCGACGGGCAGGCGGACGGGCCGGACGAGGTCGCGGCGGCCGGCGCCGGGCGGCGATCCGCAGGATCAGCTCGAGGCCCGGGTGGGGGGAGGCGATCAGCACCGCCGCCAGGGTCAGGGCGGGCGCCAGCATCATCAGCCCGAGGTCGAAGCCGGTAGCCAGAAGCAGCCCTGCCGAGAGGACGAGGAATGCGGCTGAAAGGACGAGACGGCCGCGCTTCGAGAAGCGCCTTGGTGCCATCTGGCCGACAGACTATTCCTCGGCTTCGCGTGGCGCCCGGTGGTGAGGGTGGGAGCCGTCGGGACGCCGGGCGGCGCCGATGCCTATGCTGCGGGCAATGCCGATACGCGACGATCGGCGCCTCAGGGCGCTGACGGTGATCGCGGTCGTCAGCCTTCTGGCGCTGCTCGTCCTGGCGGCCGTCTTCATCCTCACCTCAAACTCCACCAAGGCCGATGCGCCCGGGCTCCGGGCAGCGACCGAATACCCCGGCGGGAGCGTCCCGGCGCCGACGATGCGCCTCGAGGATGCCGTCTCGGGCAAGCCCTTCGACACGGCCTCGCTGGACGGTCGTCCCTACATGGTGACCTTCCTCTACACCCACTGTCCCGACGTCTGCCCGCTGATCGGGGCGGAGCTGTCGACCGCGTTCCGGGAACTCGGCGCGCAGGCGAAGAACGTCGATGTCGTCGCCCTCTCGGTCGACCCGCGCGGCGACACCCGCTCGGCGGTGCAGGCCTGGCTGAAGCTCCACCGCGAGCCGGCCGACTTCCACTATCTGATCGGCTCCGAAGAAGAACTGCAGCCCTACTGGGAAGCCTGGCACGTGGGGCCGCAGATCGCCGGCGACCCCGATAGCTCCCACACCGCGGTGATCTATCCGATCACCCGGGAAGGGAAGATCGCGGCGATCATCAACGCCGGCGGCCAGGCGCCGAGCAGCGACCTCGCCTACGACTTCCGCAGCCTGATCGCCTCATGAGGGCAAAGGCCGGGATCGAGAGGCGTAGACTCGGTCTCCATGGTCGTGTACGCCTGCCTGCGCCACTGGTACGAGGGCATGATTTTCTTCGCCCCGATCCCGGTGATCGGTCTCTTCGTCTGGCTCTCGGGGCGGCGTCGTGCCGACGATGAGCCTGGCGCTCCCCTGCGCTAGCGTCCTCGACACCTTCTGGTCGGCGATGTCGATAGCCGTCCCGCTGGGCCTTGCCGCGGCCTACTACAAGCGGGTCCATCGGCTCGGGGTCGAGCGCCGACCGGTGCCCGGTTGGCGTCAGTTCTGCTTCGCCGCGGGGATGATCGTGATCGCCGCGGCGATCGCCAGCCCGGTCGAGGAAGAGTCGAAGAAGCTGGTCTTCGCCCACATGATCCAGCACCTGCTGCTGGCCGACATCGCCTCGCTGCTGATCGTCCTCGGCTTCACCGGGCCGCTGCTGCAGCCGCTGCTCAGCTTCCGCGCCGGGCGACCGCTGCGGCGGCTCACCCACCCGGTGGTCGCGATCTCGATCTTCACCGCCAACCTCTACATCTGGCACGCCCCGCCGCTCTACGACGCGGTGCTCCACTCCGAGTCCCTGCACGTGCTCGAGCACCTCAGCTTCATCGCCACCGGCATCCTGCTCTGGATGCCGCTCTTCGGGCCGCTGCCGAAACCGCAGTGGTTCGGCAAGGCCGCCCACGTCCTCTACACGGTGGGGATCTGGCTGCCGGCGATGGTCCTCGCCAACGTCCTGATGTGGGCGGACGTCGTCTTCTATCCCGCCTACTCGGCGACCTCGATTGCGGCGGGGATCGAACCGATCGCCGACCAGTCGACGGCGGGAGCGATCCTGATGGGCGAGTGCACGATCCTCGCCCTCTGCATCTTCGCATGGGTCTTCCTGCGCTGGGCCAAAGAGGACATCGAAAAGCAGGACCTGCTCGACCTGGCGATCGACCGGCACTTCGACCTGACCCCGGACCGTGCCGCCCGCGCCGTCGCCGCCGGCCGCGGCGCCGAACTGCGGGCGCGGATCGAGGCGGGAGGGCCGCCCACCTCTCCGGCCACCGGTTCGTCGGGGAGCGAGCTGTGAGGCTACCCGGGCTCGTCGATCCCTCCCGGTGATCGACCGATCCTCGGCGCGCTGCTCGACGGGATCCGCGCCGGAGCGCCTGAGGGTGCGTTCGTGAACCTTCTTGCTGATCGTCCCGGGTGGGTGCTCTATCGGCGCTTCGGTTTCGTCGAGACCGCTCCGGACTCGATCGGGATGGCGCTGACGATCGATCACTGAGCCCGCTCAACCCAGGCGGTCTCCTCGGCGCGGCTATCTGATCGCGAAGGTCGCCGGATCGGGGCCGACCCGGCCACCTGTCTCGAGGGTGGCGATCGACGCCATGTCCTCGGGGTCGAGCTCGAAGTCGAAGATCGCGACATTCTCGGCGAGTCGTCCCGTCGTCGCCGTTTTCGGGATGACGACGTTGCCGAGCTGGAGGTGCCAGCGCAGGATCACCTGGGCGGCGGTGCGGCCGAGTCGCGCGGCGATCTCCTCGATCTTCCGATCGCCGAACATGGCGCCCGAGGCGAGCGGGCTCCAGGCCGCGGTCACGATCCCATGCGCGGCGTGGAAAGCGCGCAGTTCCTCCTGTTGGAGGCGGGGGTGGAGCTCGATCTGGTTGACCGTCGGTGCCCGCGCGGTCTCACTTTCGAGTCGTTCGAGGTCCTCGGGACGGAAGTTCGAGACCCCGATCGAGCGCACCCGACCTTCGCCCTGAATCTCTTCCAAGGCACGCCAGGTCTCGACGAAACGATCCTCGGCGGGCATCGGCCAATGGATCAGGTACAGGTCGACGCGGTCGAGGCCGAGCCTCCCCAGGCTTCGCTCGAAGGCCCTCCGGGCCTCCTCGTGACCCTGGTCGGCGTTCCATAGCTTGGTCGTGACGAAAACCTCGTCGCGAGGGATCCCGGCGGCGGCCAAGGCCGCCCCGACGCCCTCCTCGTTGTCATAGGACGCTGCGGTGTCAATATGGCGGTATCCGCCTGCCAGAGCTTCCTCGACGACGCGTTGAGTGTCATCTAGGGGGATCTGCCAGACACCGAGCCCGAGCTGGGGAATGCGGACTCCGTCGGCGAGGGTGATGGTCGGCCCGGCGGCGGTCATTGAAGGTGGCGACGATAGCTGGCGGAAGCGGCCTCATCGGGTCCATCCGGGCGCAGTACAGCCGGCGAGACGGAGATCGATCTCGGTCGACACCGCGCGTTGATACGAACCTGACCATGCCGACCTTCTCGATCAGTGGCCCGGTCTCCCCGGCTGTGGTGGAGATGCTGCGGCAGCACGGACAGGTAGTCGAGGTGTCCTATGCCGAGGGATTGCCTGTGGCGGAGCTGGCGACGGTCGACGTCGCCCTGACACTGCTCACCGACCGCGTCGACGAGAAGCTTCTCGTCGCGGCGCCGAACCTGTGCTGCGTCTGCAACGTCGCGGTGGGCTATGACAACGTCGACCTCGAGGCGGCGAAGCGGTACGGCGTCGCCGTCACCAACACCCCCGGCGTCCTCGACGACGCGACCGCCGATCTAGCGATGGCCCTGCTCTTGGCTGCCGCCCGTCGTCTGGGCGAGGCGGAGCGCGTGGTCCGATCGGGACGACCGTGGACATGGGGCATGGACTTCATGCTCGGCCGTGATCTGGTCGGCAAGCGCCTCGGGATCATCGGCCTTGGTGGAATCGGCGCCCGGGTTGCGCGCCGGGCTCGGGGCTTCGGGCTCTCGATCGGCTACTTCGGCCGTACGGAGGCCTCGACGGCCACCGAGCTAGGGGCCGAACGACAGGACCTCGACCAACTGCTCGCCACCTCAGACTTCGTCAGCCTGCACTGTCCGCTGACCGCCGAGACGCGGCACCTGATCGGCGCCCGGGAGCTGGCGCTGATGAAAGCGACGGCGGTGCTGATCAACACGGCGCGCGGTGCCGTGGTCGAAGAAGGGGCACTGGTCGAGGCGCTCGCCGGCGGAAAGATCTGGGCGGCCGGCCTCGACGTCTACGAGGGCGAGCCCGCGGTTCATCCCGGCCTGCTCCGACTGGACCGGGTGGTGCTGGCGCCGCACGTCGGCTCGGCGACGGTGGAGACGCGAGACGCGATGGCCGAACTGGCGGCTCGCAACGCGATCGCCGCGGCGAACCGCGAACCCCTTCTGACGCCGATCTACGTGCCCGACGATCACCCGGGGTGATCGCACTACGCCGAGCCTTGCCGTCCGGGGGCGATCAAGGCGGCGAGGCGGGTGCCGATCTCAGGCATCTCGGCTGGGCCGAGGCCGCGGCGGACCACCTCCTGGGTGCCGAGCCGAAGCGCTGGCCCTTTCCCGTGCTCGTCGCAGTGTTCGGTCGCCGACAGGTAGATCCCAGCAGCTGCGCATCGCCGTACGGCAGCCTCGGCATCGGTGCGGTCGGGCATCCTGATCAGCAACTGGTTCGTCTCCGTGTATCCACGGGCCGCCGACATCACCGGCAGCCCGAGGTCGAGCAGGGCGTCTGCGAGGGCGCGCGCGGTGCGCAGGCACAGCTCGCCGTAACGGCGGCCGTCGCGGAGTAGTTCTGCGGCGGCGATCTGGAGGGGCAGCATCCGCGCCACGTCGTGGTTTGTGGTCAGGCCAGGGAAGACGGCGACGTCGAGGCGCTCGGCGATCTCCTCGTCCCGGGTGACGATTGCACCGCCCGGCGGCCCCCCGAATGACTTGTAGGTCGAAAAGGTGACGACATCGACGCCTTCGTCGAGAGGGTTCGGGAAAGAGCCACCGGGGATCAGTCCCGCCGGATGCGAGGCGTCGAAGAGAACGCGGGCACCGTGCTCGTGCGCGATCTCGACGACCCCGCCGACATCGTTGGGGAAGAGCTGTACCGCGCCGCCGAGGATGACGAGCGCGGGGCGCTCTGCCGCCAGAGTCGATGGCAGCGCGTCCAGGTCGACATCCTGTCGAGTGGGGTTGAAAGGTATGTCCACGACCCGATGGCCACGGATGCCGGCGGCACCCTGTTCGCGGTGGCTGAAATGCCCTCCCGCCCAGGTCGGCAACGCGGCGATCGTCGCGCCGGGTCGGCTGAGGCCCGCGTAGGCGGCAAGGTTCGCCAGCGTCGCGCTGGGAACCCTGACGTCGGCGTGGTGGGCTCCCATCGTGGCGGCGACGGCACGTGCTGCGAGCACCTCGAGAACCTCAAGCTGAGGGACAGCGGCGAATCCGGCTGTCTTGGCCGGATCTCCTGGCGGTCCGCATGAGACCCGGGCAGAGAGCTGCGGGTGGTGGGCGGCAGCGACGGCGGCGGAGATCTGGTTGGTCCCGGCGTAGAGGATCAATCCGGTCCGGTCGAGATCCCGCACCAGCTCCTCCTTCGCCGCTCGGCCCGCCGCCAGGTCCTGGTCCGTGCCAGGCGACGTCTCGGCTTGGATCTGGGCCAGGCGGGCGCGGACCGATGGCGGTGCCCAGGGCATCTTCAGGGTCGTCTTTCTCGTCCCACCATTCATTGCAGCTCCGGTCGACGTGCACCGTATTCGCCGTGCGGCGCGGCGCCGTAAGGTCGTGTCTGGCGGGCTGGACCTTGGTCGGGGCCGCCTCCGAGCGTGCAGAGTAGGGTCGGCGCATGGGCGCGGTGTCCGGCTCCGCGGTGGACATTCGAGCTGCGGTACTCGACCGAAGTCGCACGCCGCTCGTGATCGCCGAAGAAGTGCTTGCCGCGATCGGAGACGACGAGTTTCGCGCCTGGAGCGCGCTCGACGCAGATGGGCTGCGCAGGCAGGCGCTGACCCTCGAGTCGGTTGCCGAACCCGAGCGTCGCCGCCGGCCGCTATTCGGCGTGCCGGTTGCGATCAAGGACAACATCGATACCGCCGACTTCGATACGGCCTATGGCTCGTCGATCTATGCGGGTCACCGCCCCGCCGCGGACGCCGTCGTGGTGGCACAACTGCGCGCCGCCGGCGCCCTGATCGTCGGCAAGACCAAGTGCACCGAGTTCGCCTGGATGACCGCGACGGACACGCGCAATCCGCTCGACCCGACCCGCACCCCCGGCGGATCCTCCAGCGGCTCGGCGGTGGCGGTCGCAGCAGGGCACGTGCCGCTCGCGCTGGGCACCCAGACGGCGGGCTCGGTCAATCGTCCGGCTTCCTATTGTGGGGTTCTCGGCTACACCCCGAGCGCGGGGCTATACGACCGCACCGGGATGAAGCTGATGTCGGAGACCCTTGACAGCGTAGGGGTCTTCGGTCGTTCGACCGTCGACCTCGGTCTGGTCGACGAGGCGCTGACGGGGGTCGGAAGGCGGGTCGGCGCGGCTTCACGGACGCCGCGCGTCGGCTTCGCTCCCACGCCGTTTTGGCCTCGCCTCGACGAGGATGCCGCGACATCGATTGAGACCTGGGTAGAAGGCGCGTGCGGGATCGGCCTGCTCACGGCGACCGACGTCGACTTGCCCGGATACGAAAGTCTGGCCGTCGCCCACGAGACGATTCAGCGCTACGAGTCGGCACGGTCGCTCGGGCCGGAGGTCGCTCGCGCCCCGGAGCTGCTCAGCTACCCACTGCGTGCGACGCTCCTCGCCGCGGGCAGGATCCCCCGTCGGGTCTACGATCGCGCTCGCGCGGAGGCGCTCGTCTACGCGCCGGCCCTGGCCGCCGCACTCGGCAAATACGACGGGGTGATCGTCCCCAGCACCACCGGGGTGGCCCCGAGAGGGCTCGACTTCACCGGCGACCCCCTGTTCTGTCGCGCCTGGACCCTCTTGCACGCGCCCGCGATCTCATTGCCCCTCGTGCGCAGCGCGGCGGGGTTGCCGGTCGGGCTGCAGATCGTCGGTCGTCCCGGCGGCGATGCCGACCTGCTCGCCGCCGCCGAGACTGTCTGCCTGGCTGGACTCTCATTGCCCGACGGCGCAGATGCATCGATGTAAGGTCGACTTGTGGGCCCGGAACAGATCAGGTGCCGGGGCCGGCAGGACGAGGCCGCCCTGCGGATGCTTGAAAACAACCTCCGTCCGGATGTCGCCGAGCGGCCCGCGGATCTCGTCGTGCCGCGGTAGCGCGGAAGCGCTTCGACGGCAGGCTCGCCGGCCCTGCGCCCACGTCGAACGGTCCACGTTGCGCCTCGGCCTCGACCGTGAGCTCACGGTCAGTGTCGACCGCGACCATCCACGGCTGGCGGGGATCGCTGCGGACGGCATGGAGCTCGCCTTGTCGACCTGCGCCGCCGCCGACGTCGTGCTGGATCCTGACGCCGTCTGACCCGCTGCCCGGTCGCTCTAGGTATAGGCCTTGACCGCGAGGGCTGCGGCGACGGCCAGACCGGCGAGGGCGATCGCCACACGTAGTCGCTCCCCGTCCACCCGTCTGGCCAGTTTGGCGGCCCAGTGACCGCCCGCCCAGGAGCCGACCATCAGCGCGACCGCCAGCGTCCAGGTGACCGGTGCGAGGACGGCGAAGCAAACCGCGGCCAGGAGGCTGGCGAGGCCGTTCAAGACGATCTTGCCCGCGTTCAGCCGGTGGATCGTGTCGGTGACGAACAGCGCCAGCAGGGCGAGCAGCAGGATTCCGGCCGCCGAGCCGAAGTAGCCCGCGTAGGCACCGGCCAGCAGCATGCCGACGAAGAGATAGGGGGACCGTTCGTTGCCCGCGTGGGAGAGGTGGGCGAGCCGTGGCTGCAGGAGCAGCAACAGGCACGAGATCGCGACCAGTCCCGGGACGACGGCTTCGAAGCTCTTGGCCGGAGTGACCAGCAGCAGGGCCGCCCCGCCGGCGGCGCCGAGGGTGAGCGGCAGGCCGAGCCGAAGCAGGCGTCGCTCCTGGCCTGCGAGTAGGTCGGCCGAGCCGGCCGCCCCGCCGATCGCCCCTGGCACGAGCCCCACGGTGTTGGTCACGTTGGCCGAGAGCGGCGACACGCCGAGCGCCACCAAGGTCGGGAAGGTGATCAGCGAGCCGCCCCCGGCGAGCACGTTGGAGGCGCCGCCGAGTACGCCGGCGGCGGCCACGACGAAGATCTCGATCATCGATCGTGACTGGGCGGGTGGTGCGCGAGCACTTCGTCGAGGAAGCGCCGTAGGTTTCCGTAGAGGATCGCCTCGCGCTCGGCGCGACCGTAGCCACGGTTCTCCAGTGCTTCCGCGAGGTTCGGGAATTCGCTCGGCCCGGCGAGGCCATCGAGCGCGGCGTCGAGCTCCATCCCGGCCGGCACGATCACGTCGGGGGGGACCTGCAGGGCGCCGGAGCGGACGATCTGGCGGGGAAAGTCGGAGCCGATCGCTACTCGCTCGATGCCGACGACGCGCACCGCATGGTCGAGGTGGTCGACGACCTTGTCCAGGGTCGCGCCGTCGCCTTCGATCCCGACTCCTACCGGGTGGGCGAGGACTCCGATTACGCCGCCCGCCGTGGCCAACGCCTCCATCTGCCCGTCGGTGAGGTTGCGAGGCGTGTCGTAGACGGCCCGACAGCCCGCATGGCTGACGATGAAGTGAGCGTCCGGCACCTGTTCGAGCGCCTGGTCGAACGCTCGCCGCCCGACGTGCGAGAGGTCGATCGCCACCTGCCGGGCGGCGAGCCGATCGACCAAGGAACGCCCGAGCGCGCTGAGACCGCCGTCGTTGTCCTCGCCAACCCCGTCGGCGAAGGGATTGCGACGGTTCCAGCTGAGGCCCACCATGCGCACCCCGAGCGTCACCAATGGATCGATGAGCGCGGGGGAGTAGCCGAGTGCTTCGGTCCCCTCGAGACTGAGGATCAGGGCGATCCGGTCGCTCGACTCGGCCGCCTCGAGGTCTCCCTCGCCACCAGCCCAGAGCACGCTCTCTCGATTTTCGCGAACGGCGCGGTGAAAGCCGCCCGCCTGGGTCAGGACGGCACGCAGGGCGCCCTCCGGCAGGTGGTCGAGAGCCACGTTCGCCGGGCACACCGTGAGCGCGACGCCGCCTTCGTGCAGCTGCCCGAGCCAGTGCTCGCCGAAGGGGTTCGGCTGAGACTCCCGGAAGGCCAATTCCTGCAGGAGGTCGTTGTGTGCATCCCCGATGCGCGGATTCTTCTTGCTCACGGGCGCAGTGTCCCGCCTCGTATCGCCTTGCGGAAGGGCGGTCCCACGGGCCAGACGGAAAGAGTGGCGGTCGCGTGGGGCATCGAGTATCACTCGGTGGAGATGACGACGCATCGCGCATCCGTCTGCCTCAGCTTGGACTTCGACGCGACCAGCGCCTGGCTGGCGCGGGGGTCCTCGACCGTCCTCAGCATCACCCGCGGCGAGTTCGGCGCGACGACCGGCGCGCAGCGCATCCTCGACCTCTGCCAGCGGCTCGGCATCTCAAGTACCTGGTACGTGCCCGGCCAGACCGCCGACCAATATCCGGAGGTGGTCGCCGCGGTCGCCGCCGCGGGCCACGAGATCGCCAACCACGGCTACCTTCACGAGGACTACACGAAGCTCACGTCCGAGCAGGTGCGCACCGCCCTGCGGAGGGGTAACGACGCGCTGCAGCGAGTGACCGGGATCCGTCCCACCGGGCTGCGCACCACCGGCGACTTCCTGCCGGAGCACTTCGAGCTCTTCGTCGAGGAGGGCTTTCGTTACTCCTCCTCGATCTGGGGCGAGTACGTTCCCCGCTGGGCGCGCGCCGGTTACACGGTCGACGAGGAGGGTCGGATCTCGCCCGGCCCCGAGCTCGACCTGGTCGAGCTGCCGGTAACCCAGAGCCTCAGCGACGCCTGCCATTTCGAGATCGGCCCAGGCCCGGCGGTGCTGGTCGACCCACGCCGCCTGGAGCAGATCTGGCGGGACGAGTTCGAGTACCTCTACGAGCGCGAGCCGGGCGGCTACCTGATGCTGATGCTCCACCCGGAGTCGATCGGCTACGGCGCGCGGATGCTGATGCTCGAGCGCTTCCTCGACCACTGTGCGGCGCACGAGGGGGTCCGCTTCGTCACCGCCCAGACCCTTGCCGACGAGTTCCGGGTCGCCTCGTCC
>ERZ778021.2213-NODE-2213-length-18330-cov-5.807223_pt1 | contig 18330 bp, 14 predicted proteins | sample MGYA00375751_ERZ778021 | MGnify/ENA primary metagenome ERZ778021 (study PRJEB29350, sample SAMN05389814) | bioreactor metagenome | isolation source: Thiocyanate stock bioreactor | place: South Africa: University of Cape Town | collected 2013-08-29 ... | reverse complement strand
GCCGTGGGGAAAGGACCTCGCGATCGCCCTGTTCGGCACCGGCGACAAGGCGGCGCTCGTCACCGCGGTCGCCATCGCGCTGCTGCTGATCGGAGCCGGCGCCGGTCTGCTCGCCCGCCGCTCGATGGGCGCCGCGCAGGCTCTCGTCGTCGTGCTGGGGTTGGTGGGCGCGGTGGCCGCCGTGTCACGGGCCGATGCCGCCGCGCTGGCCGTCGTGGCCCCCGCCGTGGGCGCCGGCGCCACGCTCCTCGCCCTGAGCCTGCTCGCGCCGCGCGCCGTGACCGCGCCCTCCGCCGACGATGCCGCGGGCACCTCCCGCCGCACCTTCCTCCTGTGGACCGCCGGCGCGGCGGCGACGGGCGCTCTGGCCGCCGTCGGCGGGTGGGCGCTGCAGACGGGGGCCCGTGCCGCGACCGCGGTTCGCGCGGCGATCACGCTTCCGCGCGCCACGAAGACGGTGAGCGTGCCGGCCGGCGCCGACCTCGGCATCCCGCAGCTCGCGCCGGTCATCACGCCCACGGGCGATTTCTACCGGATCGACACGGCGCTCGCGGTGCCGCAGATCGACCCGGCGACCTGGCGACTGCGTATCCACGGCAAGGTCGACACCGAGGTGGAGATCGGCTGGGACGAGTTGCTCGCCCTTCCCCTGGAAGAGAGCGTGACCACCCTCACGTGCGTCTCGAACGAGGTGGGCGGCGATCTGATCGGCACTGCGCGCTGGCTCGGCTACCCGATCCGACACCTGCTGTCGCGGGCCGGCGTGCAGGCGGATGCCGACATGGTGCTCTCGACGTCGATCGACGGCTTCACGGCCGGCACCCCGCTGGAGGCGCTCACCGACGAGCGCAATGCGATCCTCGCCGTCGGGATGAACGGTGAGCCGCTTCCGCTCGCCCACGGCTTCCCCGTGCGGATGGTCGTGCCGGGCTTGTACGGCTATGTGTCGGCGACGAAGTGGGTGACCGACCTGGAGGTCACCCGTTTCTCCGATGCGCAGGGGTACTGGACGCCGCGCGGGTGGTCGGAGCGGGGCCCGATCAAGCTCGCCAGCCGCATCGACGTCCCCCGGCGCGGCGACACGGTCGCGGCCGGCGACACGGTGATCGCCGGCGTCGCCTGGCAGCAGCACGTGGGCGTTCGCGGTGTGCAGGTGCAGATCGACGGCGGCGAGTGGCAGGACGCGACGCTCGCGACCGCCATCTCGGCCGACACCTGGGTGCAGTGGTCGCTCCCGTGGCGGGCGACGGCGGGACCGCACACGATCGTGGCCCGCGCGATCGGCATCGACGGGCAGCCGCAGACGCCGACGGTCGCCCCACCGGCGCCGGACGGCGCGACCGGGTGGCCGCGGGTCTCGGTCTCCGTGACCTGAGGCCGGGCGGGGCTCAGCCCTCGAGGACGAGCCGCAGCTGCTCGATCGCCCAGTCCAGCTCGGTCGCACGGACCACGAGCGGCGGCGCGATGCGGATCGTCTGGCCGTGCGTGTCTTTCACGAGAACCCCCCGCGCGAGCAGCCGCTCGGCGATCTCGCGTCCCGTTCCGCGCGCCGGGTCGATGTCGACGCCGGCCCAGAGCCCGGCGACGCGGATCGCGGTGACACCGTTGCCGACGAGCGGTGCCAGCGTGGCCTCCAGGTGCTCACCGAGCGCGGTGGCGCGCGCCTGGAACTCGCCCGATGCCAGCATCTGCACCACCTGGGCACCGATGGCCGCCGCGAGCGGGTTGCCCCCGAACGTGGACCCGTGCTCGCCGGGACGGATGACCCCGAGGACGTCGCGGTCGGCGACCACCGCCGACAGGGGCACGATCCCGCCGCCGAGCGCCTTGCCCAGCAGGTACACGTCGGGCACGACCTGCTCCCGGTCGCAGGCGAACGTCGTACCCACCCGCGCGAGCCCGGACTGGATCTCGTCCGCGATGAACAGCACGCCTTCGCGGTCGCACACCTCCCGGATGGCGCGGAGGTAACCGTCGGGCGGGATGACGACGCCCGCCTCACCCTGGATCGGCTCGACCAGCACCGCGGCGGGGTTCTCGTCGATCGCGGCGGCGATGGCGTCGGCATCCCCGTACGGCACGCGGACGAATCCGGGCGTGAAGGGGCCGAAGCCGGCGCGAGCCTGCTCGTCGTCGCTGAAGCCGACGATCGTCGTGGTGCGACCGTGGAAGTTGCCGTCGGCGACGATGATGGTCGCGGCATCCGCGGCGACGCCCTTCGTGCGGTACGCCCACGCGCGGGCGACCTTGATCCCCGTCTCGACGGCCTCCGCACCGGTGTTCATCGGCAGCACGAGGTCCTTGCCGCACAGCTCCGCGAGCGCCGCGGCGAAGGTGCCGAGCTGATCGTTGTGGAACGCTCGGCTCGTCAGCGTGACCCGGCCCAGCTGCGCGGTGGCCGCGGCCACCAGGGCGGGGTGGCGGTGACCGAAGTTGAGGGCGGAGTAGGCGGCCAGCAGATCGAGGTAGCGCTTGCCCTCGACGTCGGTCACCCAGGCCCCCTCACCGCGGGCGATGACGACCGGCAGCGGGTGATAGTTGTGCGCGACGTGCTCGTCCTCGGCCGCGATGAGGGCGGCGGAGGATTCGTCGATGGAGATGGCGGAGCTCATTTCATTCCTCGCAGTTCGAGCGTGCAGCATTTGATGCCTCCGCCGCCGAGCAGCAGCTCCGACAGGTCGACGGGAACGGGAACGTAGCCCCGATCGCGCAGCTGGGCATCGAACCCGGTGGCGCGCGGGGAGAGGAAGACGTGACGGCCATCGGATGCCGCGTTCAGGCCGAACACGGCGCCGTCCTCGTCCGACACGAGGATCGCGTCGGGGTAACGCTCTTCCAGCAGCCGCAGCGACGCCTCGTCGAACGCCGAGGGCAGGTAGGCGATGTTCGCGGCATCCACCCCGCCCTCACCTTCGACCGGGTCGAGCACGCAGATCGCGGTGTCGAGGTGGTAGAACCGAGGATCGATCAGGCGGAGGGAGACGACCTCGCGGCCGAAGACATCGGCGACCTCGCGATGACTGTCACCGACGGAGCGGAATCCGGTGCCGGCGAGGATCGTGTCGCCGACGAGAAGGAAGTCCCCCTCACCCTCCTGCACCTCGACCGGTTCGATCACCTCGAAGCCGGCGGCGGCGAACCAGTCCATGAACGGACGCTCCTCCCCTCGCCGTTCCGGAACACGAAAGCGGACTCCAAGCGCTCGGCCGTCGACGACGAAACCGCCGTTGGCCGTGTAGACCATGTCGGGAAGTCCCGGCAGCGGGTCGATCAGTTCGACCTCGTGTCCGAGGGCGAGGTACGTGTCGTACAGCGTCTGCCACTGACGCACGGCCTTGGCCGTGTCGGTCGGTCGCGCCGGCTCCATCCACGGATTGATCGAATAACGCACCGTGAAGTGCTCGGGTCGGCACATCAGGTAGCGGCGGTGATGGGCGATACGGTCGGGCATTCGAGATCCTCGTTCCTCGCCATCCCCATTCTGCCAGAGCACCCTCGGCATCCGCCGAGACTGTCAAGACCGTTGCGGGTTTCATTCCCCTGAGTAGATTCGTCCCATGGTCCGCCGCACGGGAGAGGAAACGCGCGCACTGTTGTTGCGCGTCGGCATGCAGATGCTGCTGGAGCGCGGGGTGGCGGCCGGTGTGCAGCACATCCGTCTGCAGGAAGTACTGCGACGGGCGGGGCTGACCACCGGAGCGGCGTATCGGTTGTGGGCCGATCAGAGCGACTATCAGCGTGACCTCGCAGTGGCGATGGTGCGGCTGCGCATCCGCAGCGACCCCGCCGAGTATCCGCGTGCCGCGATCGAGGATCTCGTCGCGGCGGCGGCCGACGGTGACGAGGTGATCCGCACGGCGGCTGCCGCGCATGTGCAGAGCATCACACTCGACACCGACGATCCGACCCACGATCTGGACGCGCAGCAGTTCCTCGTGACCCTGGCGCTGCGGGCGACGGCCGAGACCTGGCCCGAGCTGCAGGAGGCGACCCGAGAGCGCCATCAGGGATCCATCGCGGCGTTCGCGCAGTTCTACGTCTACCTCATGGAGGCGTACGGGCTGCGTCTGCGCTCTCCGCTCACCATCGAAGACTTCACCGAGCTGCTGGCCGCGATGTCGGAGGGGTTCGCGTTGCGGGCGATCGAGGGCATTCCGCACCCGATCGTCGCGGCGAGCGCATCGGACGAATTCCCCGAAGGCGCGTGGACGCTTCTCGGTCTCGGAGTGCGCGCACTGGTGTATGGGCTGATGGTTCCGGTCGAGACGGACGAGCGCGACTGCGAATCGGGCGGGAGCTCTGGAGTCGAGTGAATCCCCCGGCCCCAGAGCGACACTCCCCCCGGCGTGTCACAAGACGGTCCGATCGGACGCGCAACCGCGCGTGAGCCGATCCCCGTCTGGCGCTCCCCAGATGCGCCAGAATCATGCTCGCTCGCGCGACCTTCCATCGCCAGAAAGATAACTTGTTTCTCTCGCTGGGGCGTCGGCGACGGTTGCGTTCCACACCTCCACGAGGCGCTCGTCGGTCTCGGTCGCCGTGCGCGCCAGGCCCTCGGCATCCACGTAGTCATAGGTGACCGTGGACATCTCACCCGTTGCGACGTAGCCCAGGCGCTCGATCGACGTCGGATGCCGAGAGCTCACGGACCTCGACGAACGCCGGCCGCATCAGATGACCTCCGCGCTCCAGTCGTCGGGGTTGCCGAAGCGGTGCGCAGTGATCGACACGGCCTGCTCGCGCAGGAACGGCAGCAGTTCGATGCGGCCGGCGGTGGTGACCTCTCCGGCGTAAACGGCGATGTCGACGTCACCGTCGGTCGCACTGACGAGGGCATCGTGGACGCGGGCGACGGATGCCGCCGGCCCGACCAGCCGCACGCGCGGTGCGTCACCATCTTCGCGTGCCGCCTGCAGGCGCTCGATCCACTGCTCGTCGGTCTCGACGAACACCGCGATGTCGAGATCACCGAGCGCGCGACGCACGCCGGCCGGAAGCCCCACCGGTGCACTGATCGTCATCCCGCCACCCGCGCGAACGCCCGCGACCACGACGCGCAGCAGGGCCTGCCACGTGGCATCCTTCGTCGCGCGCACCGCCACCTCGACGGGCCGATACCGGAAGAGATTGCGCTCCACACCGAGCCGTGACACGTCCTTGACGCGGCCGAACTCCCTATCCCAGGCGACCGCATCGGACAGCGCGCCGCGACGCAGCCACTCGAAGGCCTCGTAGTCCAGCGAGGGCTGGGCGGACTCGATGAGCGTCGTGATGCGCGCATCCAGCCCACGCAGGTGCAGCGTCGATGACGGCGCGCCACCCGCCGAGGGCCGCCACGAGCCGAGTCCGATCAGATAGTTCGGGCCGCCGGCCTTCGTGCCGGTGCCGACCGACGAGCGCTTCCAGCCGCCGAACGGCTGACGCTGCACGATCGCCCCGGTGATGCCGCGGTTGACGTAGAGGTTGCCCGCCTCGACCCGATCGAGCCACAGTTCGAGGTCGGCCGGGTCCTGCGTGTACAGCCCCGCCGTCAGGCCGTACGCGACGGCGTTCTGCAGCTCGACCGCCTCCGACAGCGAGGAGGCGTGCATGATGCCGAGCATCGGGCCGAAGAACTCCTCGAGGTGCGTGCGCGACCCCGGCCGCACCCCGACGCGGATGCCGGGCCGCCACAGGCGCCCGGCCAGAGCAGCATCGGCGTCGGCCGAACCCTCGATGAGTTCGGGAGCGACCAGCCAGCTCTCACCCTCCTCGAGGGTCGTGAGGGCCCACTCGAGCTTGCCGCGCGGCGTCTCGATCACCGGCCCGACCTCGCTCGACGGGTCGGAGGGCGCTCCCACGCGCAGTGAGCGGACGGCATCGACGAGCTGGCGCGCGAACCGCTCGGAGCGCGCCACCGGTCCCACCAGGATCGCGAGCGAGGCGGCGGAGCACTTCTGCCCGGCGTGACCGAAGGCGCTCTTCACCAGATCGGATGCCGCGAGATCCAGGTCGGCGGAGGGCATGACGATCATGGCGTTCTTGCCGCTCGTCTCGGCGAGCAGCGGCAGGTCGCGCCGCCACGAGCGGAACAGCTGCGCGGTCTCCCACGAGCCGGTGAGAATCACACGATCCACGTCGGGGTGCGCGATCAGCTGCTGGCCGTGCTCCTCCTCGTCGACGTCGACCAGCGCGAGGATGTCGCGGTCGACGCCCTCGAGGTCCAACGCCGCCCAGACGGCCTCGGCGACCACGGCCGCGCAGCGGCGCGCCTGAGGAGCCGGCTTGAACACGACACCCGAGCCCGCCGCGAGCGCAGCGAGCACTCCGCCGGCAGGGATCGCGACGGGGAAGTTCCAGGGCGGCGCGACCACCGTGAGCGCCGCAGGCACGAAGACCGCGCCGCTCACCCGATCGAGCTCGCGCGCCGTCGCGGCGTAGTAGTTGGCGAAGTCGACGGCTTCGCTGACTTCGACATCGGCTTCGGCGAACACCTTGCCGGTCTCGCTCGCGGCCACCTCGATGAGCTCGCCGCGCCGAGCCTCGAGCGCACGCGCGACCGCACGCAGAACCTTCGCTCGATCGTCCGCGGGCACGGCGCCCCACCGTGTGCCGGCGGCCCGAACGCGCGCGACCGTCTCTTCGAGCGACGCCGAATCGTCGATGCGCGCAGCGGCGATGGTCGACTCTCCGGCGCTCGACCCGGCGATCCGCGCCAGAATCTCGTCGGCCCAGGCACGGTTGGCCGGCAGCGCGGGGTCCGTGTCGGGCGCGTTCGCGAACCCCGGCGCACCCTCGGCGCGGACGGATTCACGAAGGTCGAAGACCGCGGTGTCGACGAACGACCCGCCGTCACCCCGACCGTCGGCGATACCGAGAACCACCTGCGTCAGATCGCCGTCGGCGGCTCCCTCCGCCGTTTCGGCTGCGGGCTCCGGACGGGTGAGGGCGGGGGTCGCTGCGCCGCTCGCCGCGTCGTCCCGCCGGGTCTGCGTCCGCTGAGGCCCCACGGGAAGCGCCGGGTCGGCCGCCCGCAGCAGCGAGGCGAGGAAGCGGTCGCGCTCCCGCGCGAACATCGCCGGATCTTCGGCAAGATCGAAAGCGGCCGAGAGGAAGTTGTCGCTCGACGCGTTCTCCTCCAATCGGCGCACGAGGTAGCTGATGGCCACATCGAACTCGTCGGGCCGCACGACCGGCACGTACAGCAGCACGTGGCCGACCTCGCGCGAGACCGCCGCCACCTGTCCCTGTGCCATGCCGAGGAGCATCTCGAACTCGACGTCGTCCCGGACGCCGCGCTCCCCCGCGAGCAACCACGCGTACGCGATGTCGAAGAGGTTGTGGCCGGCGACGCCGAGGCGCACCGCGCGCGAGTTCTCCGGCCGCAGCGCCTCGTCGAGGCACCGGAGGTAGCTGGCGTCGGCGTCGAGCTTGCTCGCATGGGTGGCCAGCGGCCAGCCGTGCATGACGGCATCCACCCGTTCCATCGCGAGGTTCGCGCCCTTGACGAGCCGCACCTTGATGCGGGCGCCCCCGCCGTCGACCCGCTGCTGAGCCCAGGCGGTGAGCTGCCGCAGGGCCGGCAACGCATCGGGAAGGTAGGCCTGCAGGACGATGCCCGCCTCCAGGTCACGCAGCCGCGGATCCTCCAGCAGCCGGGTGAACACCGCGATCGTCAGGTCGAGGTCGCGGTACTCCTCCATGTCCAGATTGATGAACGTCTGAGCGGACTCGGGCCCCGCCGAGGAGGCGGCCGTCAGGTACAGCGGGAGCAGGCGGTCGACCACCCGGTCGACGACCTGGTCGAAGGCCCACATCGAGATGTGGCTCGCGATAGCCGACACCTTCACCGAGACGTAGTCGACGTCGTCGCGACGGATGAGATCGTGGATGCCCTCCAGGCGACGCAGCGCTTCGGCTTCGCCCAGCACGGCTTCGCCCAGGAGGTTCAGATTGAGACGCGCACCGGATTCCCGGATGGCCGTCAGGGCGGGGCCCAGCTTGTCGGGCCGGGCATCGACGATGAGGTGCCCGACCATCTCGCGCAGCGCTTTGCGCGCGATCGGCACCGTCGGCGCCGGAAGAATCGGCCCGACGGCACCCGCCGTGCGCACCGCCGCACGCAGGTACCAGGGCAAGAACTGCGGAACCAGAGGCGCCACGCGCTGCAGGTTCGCCGCGGCGGCGCTCAACGACTCGGGACGCATAACACCGTCGACGAAGCCGATCGTGAACGGCAGCCCGTGCGGATCCTTGAGCACGCCCGCCAGCCGTTCGGCGGCGGGATCGACGTCGGCAGCCGCAGACTCGTCCACCCAGCGTCGCGCCAGCGAGATGGCGCTGTCGGCGAGCGCGGATGCCGAAGGAGGCGTGGTGGTGTCGTCGGTCACGTCTCCAGAGTGCACTGTGTCCATGCGTCCAGCGTGAGGCACGCATATGATTCGGCAAAAGCGATGATCTTTGACGGATATCGTTCGATGACAGCGATGTTTTCTCCGGCGCGACCACGACGCAGCCGAGACGACGGCGACGGGTGACGGAAGGAGCGCGCGTGTTCGAGTTGAGACGCCTCCGACTGCTGCACGAACTCGCCCAGCGCGGCACGATCGCCGCCGTCGCACAGGCCTTGGCGTACAGCCCGTCCACGATCTCGCAGCAGTTGTCGCAGTTGGAGCGCGAGGCGGGAGTGGCGCTGCTCGCTCCGGATGGACGCCGCGTGCGGCTGACCGCGCACGGCGAGACGCTGGCCGCCTACGCGGCGCGCGCCCTCGATGCCGACGAGGAGATCCGCGGCGAACTCGAAGACACCCGCCTCGGGATCGCGCCGGTGCGTCTCGCCGTGCTGCAGACGGCCGCCCGCGCTCTCGTGCCCGCAGCCCTGACCCTGCTCGCCGAGCGGACGCCGGGCCTGCGCGTGGAGATCTCCGAGCTGCCGCCCGAAGAGGGGTTGTTCGAGCTCGGAGCGCGCGGCTTCGACCTCGCGATCGCCGAGCAGTACCCGGGGCTCACTCGCCCGCACCGATCGGCGCTCGATCGGGATCTGCTCGGCGTCGACCCGATCCGGCTGGCGACGGCGCGCGCCATCGGGCCGCTGGCCGACCTGGCCGAACACGCCTGGGTGATGGAGCCGCGCGGCACGGCGGCGCGCGAGTGGGCGATGCAGCAGTGCCGCGCCGCCGGGTTCGAGCCGGATGTCCGCTTCGAGCTCGCCGACCTCAGCGGACATGCCGAGCTGATCGCCGCCGGTCACGCCGTCGGACTGCTCCCGGATCTGCTGTGGGCCGGCGGCGCACCCCCGGTGCACCTGAGCGCGCTTCCGGGCGACCCGGCGCGCGAGATCTTCACGGCCGCGCGCCGATCCAGCCGCAGCCTTCCCGGCATCCGCAGCGTCCGCGACGCTCTCGCCGACGCGTTCGTCGCGCGTCGGGTCTGACGCCGGCATCCCTGCGGGATCAGTCCCACTCGCTCGGCGCGGGGGCCTTCGTCGAGGGCAGCGCGCTGTCGCGAGCCCAGTCGGCCACCCACTGCGGCAGCGGTGGGAGATCATCCGGCCGCTCGAGCGCCTCGAACAGCTCGTCGGTGTTCACCACGCCGCCGGTGCGGCGCAGGAAGCGCGCGCGGACGATCATCTCGGCATAGACCTCGCCGTCCACGACCGCGCGGTGCATCTGGTAGACGGCCTTGTCATCGTGGGCGTACAGGCGGGATTCGACCGTGAAGCGCTGCCAGAGCTGCAGCGACTTGCGGAAGGTGACCGTCTCGCTGGCGACCACCGCGTACCAGCCCTGCGCGTTCATCGCATCCCAGATGCCGGTGCGGATGAGCAGGTCGAAGCGGCCGAGGTCGAACAGCGAGGCGTAGCGGCCGTTGTTCATGTGACCGAGGAGGTCGATGTCGGTCGGGAGCGTCCGCAGCCTGATGCGCCCCACGGTGCGCGGCGGCAACGGGCCGCGCCGATGCAGCAGCACCTTCGCGCGCCAGATGGTCAAGAGGGTCCGCCACCATACGTTCACGAAGCGCGATGCTAGCGGATTCCCCGATGGGCTCCTGGCATCTCTTGTGGGGTTCCCACAGTCCTCGTGGTGCCGCCGCGACGAGGGTGGAGCGCGGCATCCATCGATTTCGTGAATCGGAAGGGCCGCCGTAGAGTCTGGCCATGGAAGCCCCCACCGACATCACCGCGCAGACCGACACCGTCGTCCGTCCCGTTCGTGACGTGGATGCCGAGGCCCTCGGACGTGTCCACGCCACGTGCTGGCACGAGACCTACGACCACCTCATCAGCAAGGCTGCTCTGGAAAACGTCTCACCCAAGCGCCTCGCCGAGCTGTGGACGCACTGGGCCCAGCAGGGCCCCGAGTTCAAGATGTTCGCCGCCCTCGTCGGCGGCGAGATCGTCGGATTCGCCGGCTCGGGCCCGGCGCGCGACCGCGACGCTCCGCGCACGCGTGAGCTCTACTTCATCTACCTGCTCGACCAGTTCCACGGCACCGGCATCGGGCAGCAGCTGTTCGACGCGACGGTCGACGCCGACGAGGAGCTCTACCTCTGGGTCGCCGAGGACAACCCGCGGGCGCACCGCTTCTACGCGCGCAACGGTTTCACGCTCGACGGCGCCACGCACACCGAGCCGTTCCTCGGCGAGACGCTCACCGAGGTCCGCTTCGTGCGCTGATCGCGCCTGCCGCGTCGCGGGTTCCGCCGGCCCCACCGCGCTGACGAACTCCGCAGATTCTGACGAACTCCGCATCCAGATCGCCGATCGGATGCGGAGTTCGTCGCATTCTGCGGAGATGCTCGGCTGAGCGGCGGCCACTGTCGGGACGCTGATCGCGCGCGTCAGCGCCCGCTGACCGTGCCGAACAGGCGGGCGATCGGGGCGAGCACGAGCGGGCGGGCGGCGACCCACGCGGCGGCGATGACCACGAGAGAGACCACGAACAGCCAGAAGCCGGTCCAGTTGTCCGCAGAGGCCGTCGGGTCGACCGAGCCCTGCGCGGCGTACATGTGGTTGAGGTTGCGCAGCGCCCCGGTCGCGAGCACGAGAACGACGTGGATGACGATGAACACGACGAAGAACAGCATCACCGGGAAGTGCACCTTGCGCGCCCACTCGATCGGGTAGGCGGCGCTGAGCTTCAGGTTCTTCTTCGGCCACATCCCGCTCATCCGGAAGCCGGTGATCGCGGCGAGCGGGGCGGCGATGAAGACGGTCGAGAAGTAGGCGAGCTGCTGCAGCGCGTTGTAGTTGACCCAGCCGTTCTCGGTCGGCCAGTCCAGCGAGACGTACTGCAGCGCGGCGCTGAGCGCGTTGGGGACGACTTCCCAGCTCGTGGGGACTATCCGCATCCACTGGCCGGTGACGAACAGCAGCACGATGAAGACGGCGCCGTTGATGAGCCACAGGATGTCGAGCGCCTGATGGAACCAGATCGTCAGGCTCGTCTTGCCCTTGGGGTTGTTCTTCGGCGCCCAGAAGACGCTCGGCCGCTTCTCGCGGCGGATCGTGAGCCCCGAGCGGATGATCAGCACCATCAGGAAGACGTTGAAGAAGTGCTGCCAGCCGAGCCACGCGGGGATGCCGACGGGCGCACCGGCAGGCAGGTGGTACTCCCCGGGGTAGGTCGCGAGGAAGTCGCGCGGGCCGTCGAGGCTCAGCAGGAACCGCACCGCGAGCACCGCCATGCCCGCCGCGAACAGGAGCCCGATCCCGCCGACGATGACGGTGCCCGCCCACTGCGTCTTCGTGAACGGGCCGATGCGCTGCGGTTCAGGCTTCGGCTGCGGCCGACGCGACGCGGCACGACCGGCCCACGCGGTCTGCGGAACGCTCAGCGGCGCACGCGGACCCTCGGCGACGGCGGGAACGAGAGGGCTGTCGGCGGCGTGGGCGACCTCCGCGGAGGCATTCTCCTCACCGGGCGCCGCGGCATCGACGGCGGCCACGGCGACCGCGGTCGATGCAGCCACCTCGGTGCCGGCGGGTGGCCAGGCGTCGCCGCCCGCGACGCGGGGCAGCCCGCGTCGCACCGATGGGGCGCCGTCGGCCGCGGCGGGTCGGGGCGTCGGAGCGGAGACCGCGGCCGCCTCCGCGTACGCCGCCTCGGCGTCAGCGGCAGCAGCGACGACGCCGGTCGGCCACGGCTCGCCTCCGGCGACGCGCGGCAAGCCCCGGCGTACGACGGTCTCGCTGCCGCGGGAAAGTGCGGAGGCGGCCACCGCGGTCGCCTGTTGCCCCGAGTGCGTCGGTGCGACGGCGGACGGCGCCATGTCTGCCTCGGCGACAGTGCTCTCCACGACAGGGGTCGCCTCCACGACGGCCTCGGCGGGCGCGCTCGCGGCCGGCGGCCACGGTTCTCCACCGGCGACGCGCGGCAAGCCGCGGCGCATGGACGATCCGCCGGTCGCCATCAGGCCTTCCTGGCGTCGAGGGCGGCGATCAGCTGCGGGACGACCGTGAACACGTCCCCCACGATGCCGAAGTCGGCGATGTCGAAGATCGGGGCGTCGCCGTCTTTATTGATCGCGACGATCGTCTTCGCGGTCTGCATGCCGGCTTTGTGCTGGATCGCGCCCGAGATGCCGAGAGCGACATACAACTGCGGAGACACCGACACACCGGTCTGACCGACCTGGTGCGAGTAAGGGATGTACCCGGCATCCACGGCGGCCCGCGAGGCGCCCACAGCCGCGCCGAGGGCATCGGCGAGCTGTTCGACGAGCGCGAACTTCTCGGCCGAGCCGAGTCCGCGCCCTCCCGAGACGACCTTCGCCGCGCCGCGCAGCTCCGGCCGCGACGACGCCGCGACCTCGGCTTCGAATCCGGTGATGCGCGCCGCCGGCGCGCCCGAGGCGGCGACCTCCAGCGGCACCACCCGCGGCTCGGCGACGGCCGCGGCACGGGCGTCGACCGCCCCCTGGCGCACCGTGACCACGAGAGGACCGAAGGTGGCTGCGCTCGTGACGTTGTACGCCCCGCCGTAGACGGAATGCTGCGCGAGCACGCCCTCGTCGTCGCGGGAGACGCCGACCGCATCCACGGCCAGGGCCGCACGCGAGCGTGCCGCGTACCGTCCGGCGATGTCGCGGCCCTCGATGGAGTTCGACACGAGCACGGCGTCGGGCTTCACGAGCGCGGATGCCGCGTCCACGGCATCGACCAGAGGAACCGTCAGCGATCCGTCCGCACCGCCCAGCCCCGCGGTGAGCACGACCGCAGCCCCCAGCGCACCCGCCGCCTCGGCGAGTGCGGCATGCGCCTCGTCACCGGCGACGACCAGCGCGACCGGCGTGCCGATGCCGGCGGCGGCGCCGAGCAGTCCGGCGGCCGAACCGGCCAGCTCACCGGCCGGGGTGACATCCAGCAGGACGAGAATCGCGTCCGAGGCGACATCCACCATCACGTTCTCCATCGTCATCGTTCCCAGCACCGTTCTCAGGCCAGTCGGTTCTCGACGAGGAAGGCGGCGAGCTTGTCGCCCGCGTCGCCCTCATCGACGATCTTGATTCCCGCACCGCGCGGAGGCTTCTCGGCGACCGCCGTCATGATCGACTGCGCGGCCGCGGACGGGTCCACGTCGACGCCGAGGTCGGCCAGCGACACGATCTCGAACGGCTTCTTCTTCGCCGCCATGATGCCCTTGAAGTTCGGGAACCGGGCATCCGGGAGGGCTTCGGTGATCGAGATGACGGCCGGCAGCGCCGCACTGACCTGCGCGGTGCCGAAGTCGGTGGCGCGCGTGCCGGTGATCTCCCCCTCGCCGATCGTGACCGACGACAGCGCGGTCGCCTGCGGCACCTGCAGGTGCTCGGCGATCATCGCCGGAAGGACGCCGCCGGTGCCGTCGGTGGAGAGATTGCCGGTGATGACCAGGTCGAACCCGGCTCGCCGCACCGCAGCGGCGAGCACGGCCGCGGTCACGCCCAGATCTGCGCCGGCCAGCGCCGGGTCGACGACCTGCAGAGCGGATGCCGCGCCCATCGCGAGCCCCTTGCGGATGGTGGCCGCAGCCTCCTCCGATGCCATCGAGACGACAGCGACCTCCGTGCCGGGGTGGGCGTCGGCATACGACAGAGCCACCTCCAGTGCGCGCTCCCCGATCTCATCGAGCACGCGCTCAGAGGCCGAGCGCTCGGCGAGACCGGTCTCGAGGTCGAGCTTGCGGTCGCCGTAGGTGTCGGGGACTTCTTTGACCAGCACCACGATCTTCATCGGTTCTCCTTGCGACGCATTCATTCTAGAAGGCGCGACTCAGTATCGCATCCGTTGAGACTCAGGATCATCCGTGGGGGCGGATCGAGGTCCGCGCTAGCGTGAGACCAGCGCGCACGGCACTTCGGGCGCCGAGCCGTTCGAGGAGATGCCCGTGAGCCGCACGCCGTCGTCGCCACGCGATCCGATCGCAGAGGCCCGCCGCCAGTGGGTGGCGCACGGCTGGGTCGACGCCGCGGCAGGGATGACGGCGGTGACGAGCATCATGCGGGCGCAACAGATTCTGCTCGCGCGCGTCGACGAGGCCCTGAAGCCGTTCTCGCTCACGTTCGCCCGCTACGAACTGCTGACGCTGCTGAGTTTCACCCGTGACGGACGGATGCCACTGTCGTCGGCGGCGAGCCGCTTGCAAGTGCACCCGACGAGCGTGACGAACACCGTCGACCGCCTTGAAGCGGCCGCGCTCGTCGCGCGCGAGCCGCACCCCGGCGATCGTCGGGCGACGCTGGTCGCCCTGACGAGGGCGGGGCGTGACCTCGCGGCTCAGGCCACCGCGGCGCTCAACGACGCCGTGTTCGCCGCGCCCGGCCTGACAGCCGACGACGTGGAAGACCTCGTCGCGATCGTCGCCCGACTGCGCCGGTCGGCGGGCGACGTCGTCAGCGATTCGTGAATCGCGGCGCACGCTTCTCCCGGAAGGCGGCCATGCCCTCCTTCTGGTCGTCCAGCGCGAACAGTGATGTGAAGACCTGCTTCTCGAAGCGCAGCCCCTCGGCGGCGGCGGTCTCCAGCGAGGCGCGCAGCGACTCCTTGGCGGCGTACAGGACGGGAAGCGATTTCGCGGCGATCTGCTCGGCCATCGCTTCTGCCTCGGCGAGCAGGTCGGCGGCGGGCACGACGCGGGAGACCAGGCCGGCCCGCTCGGCTTCGGCGGCATCCATCATCCGTCCGGTGAGCACGAGCTCTGCCGCCTTGTAGTAGCCGATCGCACGCGGCAGACGCTGCGTGCCGCCGAGGCCGGGGATGACGCCGAGAGTGATCTCGGGCTGACCGAAGCGGGCGGTGTCGGCAGCCAGGATGATGTCGCACGCCATCGCCAGCTCGCAGCCGCCTCCGAGCGCGTACCCCGCGACGGCCGCGATGACGGGCGTGCGTACGCGCGAGAAGGCCTCGAGGCCCACGAAGGGGTTGCGCAGCGACATCTCGACGGCAGAGCGGTCCTCCATCTGCTTGATATCGGCGCCGGCGGCGAAGGCGCGCTCCGAGCCGGTGACGACGATGCAGCCGATCTCCTCGTCGGCATCGAACGCGGCCGCCGCGGCGGCGAGTTCTTCGACCAGGGTCGAGTTCAGCGCGTTGAGCGCCTCGGGGCGGTTCAGGGTGATCCAACCGACGCGGCCGCGGGTGGAGACGAGGATCGTGGAGTAGTCGCTCATGTGCTCATGCTCCCAGAACGTCGCGACCGATGATGACCCGCATGATCTCGTTCGTGCCCTCCAGGATCTGATGCACACGAAGATCGCGCACCACCTTCTCGATCCCGTACTCCTGCAGATACCCGTAGCCGCCGTGCAGCTGCAGCGCCCGGTTGGCCACCTCGAAGCCGGCGTCGGTGGCGAAGCGCTTGGCCATGGCGCACTGCACGGCGACGTCGTCGGCACGGACGTCGATCGCGCGAGCCGCGTCGCGCACCATCGCCCGGGCCGCCTGCAGCTGCGTGGCCATGTCGGCGAGGGCGAACACGACGCTCTGCCGTTCGGCGAGGGCCTCGCCGAACGTGAACCGCTCGCGCACGTAGCGCACGGCACGATCGAGCGCCCACTGGGCACCGCCGACGGAGCAGGCCGCAATGTTGACCCGCCCCCCGTTGAGCCCGCTCATCGCGATGCGGAACCCCTCGCCCACGCCGCCCAGCAGAGCGGATGCCGGCACCCGCACCTCGTCGAGGATCACCTGACGGGTGGGCTGCGCGTTCCACCCCATCTTGCGCTCATGGGGTCCGAAGCTCAGGCCCTCGACATCCGCCGGCACCAGGAAGGCGCTGATGCCCCGCGCGCCGGGCTCGCCGGTGCGGGCCATGACGACAGAGACCGACGCCTCACCCGCGCCGGAGATGAACTGCTTGACCCCGGTGAGCACATAGCCGTCGCCGTCGGCGATCGCGCTCGTCGTGATGGCCGCGGCATCCGAGCCCGCGCCGGGCTCCGTGAGGCAGTAGGCGCCGAGGTCGCGAAGCGTGATCAGACGCGGCAGCCACTGCTCGCGCTGCGCCGGAGTGCCGTAGCCGTCGATCATCCAGGCGACCATGTTGTGGATGCTGATGTACGCGGCGATCGTGGGATCGCCCATCGACAGCTGCTCGAAGACGAGTGCGGCGTCCTCACGCGTCAGCGCGGTGCCGCCGACGTCCTCACGCACGTACAGCCCTCCGAGGCCGAGTTCTCCGGCGTCGGCGAGCACATCCCGCGGAAAGTGCTTGTCGCGATCCCATTCCAGCGCGTGCGGCTCCAGCCGCGTCCGGGCGAAGTCGCGGACGGCTTCGAGGATGGCTCCCCGCTCATCGGCGGAGAGGGAAGGGGACACAGTCATGCTCATCGCGTCACGTCCTTGTGAAACAGATCGACAGCCGGAAGTGCGCCCGGTAGGGCACAGCGATCATTTTACATGGACGTCCTAGTATCTCGCGCGACGCTCCGATCCGTCTCCTGTGAGCACCCGGTTGTCACGCGTACTAGCGTGAAGGCGCAGTGACCACGGGAGGAGGGCGATGGTGCTCAGTACGCGCGGGTCGAACCTCCTCGGGGTGGGCAACTACAACCAGGCGCTGATCCTCGATCTCATCCGCCGATCTCCGGAGGGGATGAGCCGCGTCGAGCTCGCCGAGAAGACGGGTCTGTCGGCGCAGACGCTGACCAACGTCACCCGCCGACTGACCGCAGAGGGATTCATCGCCGAAGCCGGGAAGGTGGGGACGGGCCCGGGCAAGCCGCGCACGATGCTCGCCCTCGAGCCGTCCGCGCGCTTCGCGATCGGCGTGCACCTGGATCCCGCGGTCACCACGGTCGTCCTGCTCGACCTCGCCGGACGGATCGTGCAGCACCGGGAGATCCAGCCGACGGGTGCCTCCAGCCATCAGCAGCTCGACGCCATCGGCGCGGTCGCGAGCGATCTCGTCGCGACGCTTCCCGATCCGGACCGCGTGCTGGGTGTCGGCATCGCCGCCCCCGGTCCGCTCGACACGGAGGCGGGCCTGCTGCTGAACCCCCCGCTTCTGCCCGAGTGGTCCGACACACCCCTGCGCGGCGAACTGGCCGCCAAGACCGGACTGCCCGCGCTGCTCGAGAAGGACGTCATCGCTGCCATGGTCGGCGAGCTGTGGGTGACGCCGGCCGGGGATCTCGGAGACGCGCTGTTCTTCTACTACGGCGCCGGCGCCGGTGTCGGGCTCTCGCTGGCCAACACACCGCTGCGCGGGGCGACCTCGAACGCCGGGGACATCGCGCACCTGATCGTGGACCCCGCCGGACCGGTGTGCGAGTGCGGGGCACGCGGATGCCTCGGCGTCTCGCTCGAGCCTGGGACCCTCCTGGCCGACGCGGGACTGCACTCGACGCCCGATCCGACGCCGCGCGACCCCCGCGCAGCCCTCGACGAACTGTGCCTGCGCGCACTGGAGGGCGAGCCTCGCCCCGCCGCGGCGCTGTCGCGCGCCGCGGCACGGATCGCGCGCGCTCTCGTGCAGCTGGACAATCTCCTGGATCTGACCGATGCCGTGCTCGGCGGCCCGGTGTGGGCTCGGCTGAGTCCGTTCCTGCGGCCCGCCGTTTCCGACGCGCTGGTGCGCACCGGCGGCGTGACGACGGTGCGCCCCTTGACGCTGCGCGAATCGCGACTGGGCACGGACGTGGCGGCCGTCGGCGCCGCGTGCCTCGTGCTCGACGGGGCGTTCACCGCGCGCCCCTCGCACCTGCTCATCACCGACTGAGAGCGATGCGCGCTCATTGCTCGTCGAGATGCAATCGTGACTTGACCTCATTTATCAAGTTGATAGATTAATCACGCTCAGCGCCGAGCTGACGCCATCCCCTAGGGCGTGTTGATCAAGAAGGTGCGGGGTGGCCAGCCGCCGCGAGTTGCGC
>ERZ778021.2212-NODE-2212-length-18339-cov-5.340899_pt1 | contig 18339 bp, 17 predicted proteins | sample MGYA00375751_ERZ778021 | MGnify/ENA primary metagenome ERZ778021 (study PRJEB29350, sample SAMN05389814) | bioreactor metagenome | isolation source: Thiocyanate stock bioreactor | place: South Africa: University of Cape Town | collected 2013-08-29 ... | reverse complement strand
CGGACGCTCCCAGGCTTACCCGGCTGTCCCGATTGGGTTCCTGCTCGGCATGGAAATCCAGGCTGTAGCGCTCGGTCCGGGGGTAGACGATGATGGACGGAAACTTGCGGGCGGCCAGGGTCCTGTCGCGCAGCCAGTGCCACAGGAAACCCACCACCGACGGCGCGCCCCGCAGCACGTTCACGCCATGCCGCAGCCAGGCTCCCATGGTGACCCGCTCGTCGCCGTGCAGGCGCTTGGCGTACTCGTAGGGCACGAAAGCCCGGGCCAGGAACAGCAGCGACAGGATGGCGGTTCCGTGCGCAGGATCGGTGATCCTGGGGTGATGCAGCCGGGCGACGAAATTGCCGATGCCCTGCTCGCGCTGGACGCCGGGCCGCAGCGCCAGCCGCCGCCGGCAATACGTGCCGTCGTCGGCGACGTCGTAGCCGTGCCAGGCGCGATGGGGCGGCGCCAGCACGAGGTTCCCTATGGTGCCTGCCAGGTGACACATGTAGTAGCGGCCCACGACGTCGTGCGCGTTGCCTAGGCCCCGTCCCGTGCGGCCGGGACTGTTCAGCAGCAGCCGGACCACCTCCAGGCCGCCCGCGGCCAGCACCACGCTGTCCGCCGATACGACGAAGATCTTGCCGTCCAGTGTCTTGAATTCCACGTGACGGATCGCCTCGCCGGCCTCGTCCAGCTCCAGCCGGGTCACGTTCGCGTGCAGGACGACGCGCAGGTCCGGCGCCGCCCGCAAACGCTGGAGGTAGCGTCCGCCGAAATTCGTGGGACAACTGAAGCGCTCCAGCGTATGGGTGGAGAAATGGCTTTCGTCGAAGCCGTCCAGCATGGGCCGGCGTGGCCCCGCGAACGCTTCGGCTATCGTGTAGGCATAGTCGCCGGCCTCGCACCAGGCATTGGCCGCCGGATAATAGGGAGCCAGGTCCTCGGCGCCGATGGGCCAGCCGCTGCCGGAGATGTACGGGCGGGCCTCGAAATCGATGGGATCCAGGGGCATGCAGCGCCCGCCCCAGATCGTGGTCGAGCCGCCCAGTTCGCGCTGGCGGTAGCGATCGAGCGGACTGTGCAGCGCGGCGTCCTCGACCGTACCCTCGTACAAGGCCTGCGTGCGCGGCTCGGGCTCCTGGCCGCCCGCCTCCAGCACGATCACATCCAGGCCGGAATCGGCCAGCGACAGCGCCATGGCGATGCCGGCCGCGCCGGCCCCCACGATACAGATGTCCGCGTGCAGCCGGGCATCCTGCGGCAGCGCATTGGCGTCGAGCAACATGGTGGGCCTCAGGGGAAGGAAATCGTCATTGGTCGCACATCCGGGTATCCAGGTAGCGGGGTGCGTCGCACTCCTCGCGCATGTACAGGCGCGACGGGCGCGGCGAGCCATTGTCGTACATCAAGGTCACGCCGGCGCGGACCACCGTGCCGCCGTAGCCCGGATACCCCGCCCCGCTGACGCGCTCGCGCCAGCCGTCCAGGGTCAGCAGGACACGCGGGTTCATCTGCCACTCCAGGCGCGGCCCCACGCGCCAGCTCATCGTCTCGGACGTGCCGCCCGCACCGATGCGATAGTTCTTCTGCCGCTCGCGCACGACGTTCAGCGACAGCCAGGTCTTCTCGCCCGCCTGCCAGCGCATGGTCACCCGGCCGCCGGTCAAGGTGGAGTACAGGGTGGAAGGATCTTCCTCGTTGCCGAACGGCCGGTGCCACAGGTGGACGTGGAAAGCGGTCTTCACCGAGTAGTCCCAGTAGCCGCGCAGCTCGGCGGTAACGAGATCCACGTTGCGGTCGGTCAGCGTCGAGTACCGCCGCTGGCGCCAGCCCGCGTAGCCCTCGAGGGCCGTCCTGGCGCTGTAGTGCCAGATGCTGTTCAGGAAGAATTCGGTGTCGGTGTAGGCCCGGTCCAACTGCTGTATCTGCAGCGGCGTGCGATCGGGATAGCTGCTGCGTACCCGCGACACGCCGGCCATCACGTAGGAATTGTCCCGCCCCATCAGGCGCGCGGCGATCTGCACCTGGCTGTCGTCCCTGTTGTACAGCTGCTGGTTCAGCGCGAACTCGTTGCGCGAGGACGTGCGCGACACGCTCAGGATCGGCAGGGTCAGCGACTCGGTCACGCGCAGGCCGACGTCGGCGTTGTACACCCGCTGCTTGAGCAGGTCGCGCTCGGGCCAACTGCTGGCCATGTAGCGGTTGAGCCGGACCCGGTCGGAAACCGAGGCGCTGCCCTGCAGCAGGTCCCCCGCGCGCCACTGCAAGGTGGTCTTGAGCGCGTGGGGATGGTGGTCGAGCTGCCCCTGGTCCCGGTAGTCGACATTGCCGAAGGCCGCCGAGGCCAGGAGCCGCGTACGCTCGGACGCCAGGGGAATGATGGCGGCCGCGCGCACCTCGTCGCCCACCGCAAGATCACTGTGCCGCCGGTCCCCCGCCGTGTCCGGCAGGCGATAGGGATTGCTGACCTGCTGGATCACGCGCGAGATCTGCACCGAGTATTCGATGCCTTCAGGAAAGACCGGCGACCCCGCGCCCAGGCCGCGCCGCGTCAAAGGCCCTTGGCCGGCATCCGCGCGCGCGCCCTGGGAAAGCGCCGGCGCCGCAGGAGCGGGCGGCTCGGCGGGTTTGGACGCCACGGCCCCCACCGTCCTGGCGATGACCGCGTCGATCATCGCATCGGCGCCGGGCTGCGCGGCACCCGCGGGCCGGGCAGCACACATCAACACGACTGCCGCCAGCGGTATCGCCGGCTGCCAGACAGAGGAACGCTGGTGCGCGCGCACGCCCGCTCCGGCTAGAAGAAGCGTTCGTCGACGTAGATGACGTCGCCGGCGGCAACCGGATCGTCCAGGTTGACGCGCTGCTTGCGTTGCTCGCCCGTGTCGGGATCCGGCCGGCTGATGCTGATGCGGCGCTCGGAAGCCCGCTGCGTCAACCCGCCGGCCAGCGACAGCGCGCGCATCACGTTCAGGCCCCGCTCCATGGGATAGGCGCCCCCCCGCGTGACTTCGCCGTAGATGTAGAAAACCTTGGCCTGCGGCACGTAGACGACGTCGCCAGCCTGCAACGACAGGTCTTCGACGGGACGCTCGGGCAGGCTTTTGTTGCCAATCAGCAACTCCATGCGGCGCTGGCCGCCCTGAGCCTGGACGTCCTTGCGCAGGACGACGGCCACGTCGTCGGCGTTGTCCTTCAGGCCGCCGGCCTGGGCCAGCAACTCCAGCAGCGTCAGGCTGCCCTCGATCGGATAACGGCCAGGCTTGGCGACGCTGCCGAGAATGGACGCCATGCGGCTGCGTACCCGCAGCACCTCGATCGCCACTTGGGGATCGTTCAGGTATCCGCGCTGGCGCAGTCCGTCGGCGATCCGCTTGGCGATGGCCGAGGGCGCCTCGCCCCCGACGGCCATGTCGCCCAGGAAGGGAACCACGATGTGTCCGCGGACGTCGAGGGTGACCTGGGCGGCCAGTTCGGGCTGGCCATAGACGGTGAGGTACAGCGTGTCGCCCGGCCCCACGGTAGCGACGGCGCCCCCCTCGACTTCGGAGGGAACGATGGTTGCCGGCGCCAGACGGCCGGGATGAGGCATCTCATCGGCGGCGTAGGCGGCACCAAGCGCCAGCCACGCCACCAGCGCCACCAGCATCCTGGGCAGACATATGCGTAATTGCCTCAAAACCACTCCATTGAAGTCACGGAAACGCCCGCTAAAATCATCACGCCGATTATAGAGGGGGATCAGGGACGGACCGCGGGTGCGACATTCTCGCAGAACAGCGTGGCAAAGGAACAGCAAACAACTCCAAGCCGGGAAATAACAGGCGCAATTTTTTGTAGCATTCTGCCGGCATTCCTTCTGCCCCGCTCACCACGCCCGTCCTCCATTTCGACATGCCTACACACCCTGCCCAGCCCGATATCGTCCGGATGCGGCTTTTCGACCTGGATATCATCGCGGCGACCTTCTCCGAGGCCGTCGCGATCCTGACCGACGCCGTCGCCAGCCGGCGCGGACCGGCGGGCATCGTGTCGACCCCCAATGTCGACCACGTGGTGCGCCTGGACAAGCAGCCCGATCTCCAGCCCATCTACCGCCAGGCCGAGTACCTGTTCGCCGACGGCATGCCCATCGTCTGGGCCAGCCGCCTGCTGGGCCGTCCGCTGCCCGAGCGCGTGACGGGCTCGGACCTGTTCGTGGCGCTCTGCCGGCAGGCGGTCGCGCATGGCTGGAAGATCGCCATCCTGGGTGGCATGCCGGGCGACGGCCCCATGCTGGAAAGCCGGTTCGCCGCCACCTATCCCGGCATCGACGTCACCGTGATGACGCCGTCGATGCGGTTCGACCCGCTCGGCGACGAAGGGCGCGAAGCCGCCGACCGCATCCGTGCCCTGGCGCCCGACCTCGTCTTCGTCTGCCTGGGCATGCCCAAGCAGGAGACCTGGGCCGGCCGCTATGCCGCCACGCTGCCCCACGGGCTGGTGCTGTGCGTGGGGGCGGCCATGGAATTCGCCATCGGCCTGCAACGGCGCGCGCCGCGCCTGGTCCAGCGGATGGGCATGGAATGGCTCTGGCGCCTGCTCAGCAATCCCGGCAGGCTGTGGCGGCGCTATCTGAAGGAAGACCCCCGGTTCTTCGCCATCTGCTGGCGGGAATATCGCTCCGGCGTTCGCGGACGCTGACAGGAAACCTCATGGCCACCAGCCGCCTCCCCTCCCACCAGCGCATGTTCTACAGCATGGCCGCCGTCGGAGCAGCCGTGATCGCGCTGCTCTGCCATGCCGCCACCAGCGTCTATTTCGGACGCCAACCCTCGAACGAGGACGGCGCCCTGCTGCTGGTCATCGCGCTGGCCACCGGCATCGCCTATTACCGCTTCGAACAACTGCTGAGCACGCGGACCATGGCCTTCATGCTGTGGCGCGCCATCCTGACCTGGTCGCAGGTGGTCATGGTGACGCTGCTCGCCTTCATCCTGCTGCCCATCGAGCACCGCAACCTGGGCCGGGAAATCCTGCAGGCGTGGGCCTTCCTGACGCCCGTGGTGCTGCTGCCGGGCCTGGCGCTGATGCGGCTCAGCGCGCAGCACCTGTACGGCGCCAGCCAGTACGTCCGGCGCGCCATCTTCATCATGCCGGGCTTCCAGGCCCAGACCCTGGCCATCCGGCTGCGCCGCTCGCCGGCCATGGGCATCCTCGTGGACGGCTACTTCGACGACACCCCGCAGCAGGAACCGCTGGACTCCCTGCCCTACCTGGGCGATCTGCCCCAGGCCGTCGAACACCTGAAAGAGCAGAAATCCAACGTCGCCTTCATCAGCATGACGCTGATGAAGACACCCTATGCCCAACCCATCATGAATCAGTTGGGCGACTCGACATCGGCCATCTACCTGATCCCGGAATCACCCGCGCTGGGGGACTTCGAGGTCAGCATCAGCAACATGGCGGGCGTGCCCCTGCTGCGCCTGCACGACACCCAGATCCTGGGCATCGCACGAGGCATCAAGCGCTGCATGGACCTGCTGTTCGCCAGCCTGATGCTGCTCGCGGCGGGCATCCCCATGCTGGTGATCGCGGCGCTCGTGCGGTTCAGTTCGCCCGGTCCCATCCTGTTCCGCCAGACCCGCTACGGCCTGGACGGCGAGCCGATACAGGTCATGAAGTTCCGGTCCATGTACACGCACCAGCCCGACCCCGGCAAGATCCGCCAGGCCACCCGCGGCGACCCGCGCATCACGCCCGTGGGCCGGATCCTGCGCCGCACGTCACTGGACGAGCTGCCCCAGTTGTTCAACGTCTTCAACGGCAGCATGAGCCTGGTCGGCCCACGCCCCCACGCCGCGGAACACAACGAGTTCTATCGGCAGCAGATACGCGGCTACATGCTGCGCCACACGGTCAAGCCGGGCATCACCGGCTGGGCGCAGGTCAACGGCCTGCGCGGCGAAACCGACACGCTGGACAAGATGATGAAGCGGGTGGAGTACGATCGCTACTACATCCAGCACTGGTCGCCCTGGCTGGACATCCAGATTCTTTTCCTGACCTTGCGCCTGGTCGTCCACGACAGCAAGGCCTATTGACGACAGCCCCACATGCCTGACACACCCGCCCCCCAGCGACTGATGGAAGTCGAGATCAAGCTCGCCTTCATGGAAGACCTGGTCGAGCAACTGAACGAACTGGTCTACCGGCAGCAGCAACAGATCGATGCGCTGGCGCGCGAACTGGCCCGGGTCCGGGAACAGAGCACGCAGGGGCCAGCCGCGCCGGCATCCCTGCGCGACGAGATCCCTCCGCACTACTGAAACGGAACGGCGCGCCTACGGCGCGCGGCGGTCCATCAGCGCCCAGGCGATGGTGCCGGCGTCGACGTATTCCAGCTCGCTGCCGGCGGGCACGCCGCGCGCCAGCCGGGTCACGCCCAGCCCCTGCGCGCGCAGCAGCTCGGCAAGGTAGTGGGCGGTGGTCTCGCCTTCGGTCGTGAAATTGGTGGCCAGGATGACTTCCCTGACCTGGCCGTCGGTGGCGCGCTCGAGCAGGCGATCGAAACCGATCTCGTGCGGCCCAACCCCCTCGAGCGGGGACAGCCTGCCCATCAGGACGAAATACAGCCCGTTGTAGCTGTGGCTGGCCTCGATCATGTTCTGGTCGGCCGGCGTCTCGACCACGCACAGCAGGCTGGCGTCGCGGCGCGGGCTGGCGCAGGTCTCGCAGATCTCGGATTCGGTGAAGGTATTGCAGCGCGCGCAATGGCGCAGCCGGTCGACGGCGTCGCCCAGGGCCTGGCCCAGCATGCGGGCGCCGTGCGGGTCGTGCTGCAACAGGTGGTAAGCCATGCGCTGCGCCGACTTGGCGCCCACCCCGGGCAGGCGCTTGAGGGCATCGACCAGCACCGACAGCGGCGCCGGCCCGACGAATCGATCGCCTGCCATGAGCGTCCCGCTTAGAAAGGCAGCTTCATGCCCGGAGGCAGGGGCAGGCCGGCGGTCAGCGCGGACATCTTTTCCTGGCTCGTGGCCTCGGCCTTGCGCAGCGCGTCGTTAAGCGCGGCGGCCACCAGGTCTTCCAGCATGTCCTTGTCGTCGGCCAGCAGGCTGGGATCGATGGCGACGCGCTTGACGTCGTTGCGGCAGGACATGGTCACCTTGACCAGGCCGCCGCCCGACACGCCCTCGACGAGTATGTCGGCCAGCGCTTCCTGCGCCTTCTTCATGTTTTCCTGCATCTGCTGCGCCTGGCGCATCAGGCCGGCAAGCTGTCCTTTCATCATGGCTGGGTTCCTTGTTTGGATTCGGAAGATACCGGGCGGATCGAATCGGGCACGATCTGGCCGCCGAAATTGTCGAGTAATTCACGCACGAAGGGGTCGGCCATGATCGCGCGCTCGGCCTCGGCCTGGCGCGCCTGGCGCTCGGACTCGGCCACCGCGAAGGCGGTGGCGTCGCCGGTCTGGCCGATCTCGAAGCGCAGCCGCACGGGCACGCCGAAATGCTGCTCGAGCACGACGCGCAGGCGCTCGACCCCCACGCCTTCGGCCAGCCCGCGGGTCGCGACCTTCAGCACCACGGTGCCGCCTTCGACGCCCACCCACTCGCTTTGCTGCGCGAGCTGGGCGGCGATGCCCTTGATGGGCAGCCGCGCCGCCAACACGGGCCACGGCTCGTTCAATGCAATGGGACTACCGGCCGACCCCGCCGTATCTTCACCGCGAGGGGGCTCGGGCTGGCGCACAGGCGGGGCCGGCACGGCAGGCGCCTCCCGCACCACGGGCGCCCCCTCGTCCCGGCCCGAGCCCGAAGCTGGACGCGAAGCCGCGACCTCGTCGTCCCGCAGTCCGGCCTCGATTTCCGAGTGCCAGGCAGGCGGCCCGTCTTCGTCGGAACCCGCCCCATCCGGGGGCGAGGCCGGCGCCGGTGCCGGCGCGGTCCGCGCCGTGTTGCCGGCGGGCCGGACGGGCGCCGATACCGGCGCACGCTTGTTGCCGGCCATCGACATGTTGCGGGCGGCGGCCAGCGCCTCGGCCGCTGCCGACGCACGGGCCGGCGCGGGCGCAGGCGCGGCGGGTGCGGGAGCACGCGCCGCCGGCGGTACCGGGGCAGGGGCCGGAGCGGGCATCGACGCGGCCATCGCGGGCGCCGCCTTCAAGGCGGCGGATCGCGGGGCCGGCGCGGGGGCTTCCTGGGAGGCCCCCTGCGGTTCGGCGGTGAATGCCAGCATGCGCAGGCAGGCCATCACGAAACCGGCGTATTCGTCGGGCGCCAGCGCCAGTTCGGCGCGGCTGTGCACGGCGATGGAATAGAACAACTGGATCTCGTCGGCGGAGAACTCGCCCGCCAGCCGCTGGATGTCCGCCGCCAGCGGATCCTCTTCGGACACCGCGCCCGGCACGCGCTGGGCCATGCCCATGCGCGACAGCATCACCGCCAGGTCGGCCAGCGCCCCGGCATACGACAGGCTGCGCGCCGCCAGTTCGTCGGCCACGCCCACCACCCCGGCGCCATCCGCCGCGCGGATCGCGTCCAGCAGGCGTACCAGGTGGCGCTGGTCGATCGTGCCCAGCATGCCGCGCACGGCCTCTTCCGACAGATTGCCGGCGCTGTAGGCGATGGCCTGGTCGGTCAGCGACAGGGCGTCCCGCATGGAGCCGCGCGCCGCCTGGCCGATCAGGCGCAGGGCCGGGATTTCGAACGGCAGTTGTTCATCCGCCAGCACATGCTCGAGGTGGCCGACGATGGCCTCCGGCGGCATCTGCTTGAGGTTGAACTGCAGGCAGCGGCTCAGCACCGTGACCGGAATCTTCTGCGGATCGGTGGTGGCCAGGATGAACTTGACGTGGGGCGGCGGCTCTTCCAGCGTCTTGAGCATGGCGTTGAACGCATGCCCGGTCAGCATGTGCACTTCGTCGATCATGTAGACCTTGAAGCGGCCGGAAGTAGGCGAATAGACCGCCTGTTCGAGCAACTGCGTCATCTCGTCCACGCCCCGGTTCGACGCGGCGTCGAGTTCGAGGTAGTCGACGAAGCGGCCGGCGTCGATCTCGGTGCACGCCCGGCACTGGCCGCACGGCGTGGCCGTGATACCGGTCTCGCAATTGAGCGATTTCGCCAGGATGCGCGACAACGTGGTCTTGCCCACCCCGCGCGTCCCGGTGAACAACCAGGCGTGATGCAGGCGCTGCGTGGAAAGCGCGTGCGTCAACGCACGCACCACGTGTTCTTGTCCGACCAGCGTATCGAATGAACGCGGCCGCCACTTACGAGCCAGCACCAGATATGTCATAAAAAGTATTGTACCCCCCTACGCCCTTCGGGCGATGGGGAAACCCACCCCCTACGCGCTGACGCGCGCCCCCTCAAGGGGGCGATGCGGGTGGACCGGCAAAGCCGGATCCACCGCATCCTGGGCCTAACCCCTTTGCCCTGATTTGAGGCACCCATCTACCGCTGCTGCCAGCGAAGCATCGATGCCCCAACCCAAGAAACCGGCCCTAGACCCAGGGCACAGCGGATCCGGCTTTGCCGGTCCGCCAGTGCCGCCCCCCTGGGGGGGCGCCCGAAGGGCGTAGGGGGGGTGCTATAATTTTTATTGGCGGGCCCCTTCGCATGGCGGAGCGGTGAACCTGGTCAGGTCGGGAACGAAGCAGCCATAGCTGTAAACCGTCAGTGCCGAAGTCAGGCTCGCCACCCAATTTCCCTTGCCCTGGGCGCTAAAAACCACACTACCCGGGCAGGCACTTGGAAAAACCGCTTTTTTGCGGTTACCATTGGTTCATCTCGGGCTCTACGCCGACCGATTCCGGCGCCTACCTGCCCCGCTCCCCTCGCGTTTCGCGCTTCCCACGCATCGCCCAGGGGTACTCCCGTCAGGATCCGCGCATATAAAAAAATTCCCCTCAGGGGTCTGGAATCCAAGCACACGCGCCCGCATATAGCTAACGAATCACATATCCGTTTACCGCGCACTGCACCACTCTTCCTGCGCTTTGCGCACACCTCCAGAAGGAAAACCATGAGCGACGCGATCAAGCACGTGAGCGACTCCAGCTTCGATGCCGACGTACTTCAAGCCAATGAGCCTGTCCTGGTCGATTACTGGGCAGAATGGTGCGGTCCCTGCAAGATGATCGCCCCCATCCTGGAAGAGGCCGCGTCCCAGTACAAAGGCAAGCTGACGGTCGCCAAGCTGAACGTCGACGACAACAACGCCACGGCCGCCAAGTACGGCATCCGCGGCATTCCGACCCTGATGCTGTTCAAGAACGGCCAGGTCGTGGCCACCAAGGTCGGCGCGCTGTCGAAGTCGCAGCTCACCGCCTTCCTGGACAGCTCGCTGTAAACAGGTAGCAACACACGGACCGGCCCAGAGCCGGTCCTTTCCGATCAACCTTTACCACGCCCTCTCCTTGCGCACCGGCGGCGCGCCCCGGCCTCGGGATCCAGCCCTCCGCCCCAAGAGCAACAGACTCTCTGCGCAAAGTCCTCCTGCGAGGACGTGTCACCACCAAGAACTCCCCCCGGAGCTTTACCCGAGATGCATCTCAATGAACTGAAGGCGCTGCACGTTTCGCAACTGCTGGAAATGGCCGCCACGCTCGAGATCGAGAATGCCAGCCGCCTGCGCAAGCAGGAGCTGATGTTTGCCATCATGAAGCGGCGCGCCAAGCAGGGCGAGCCGATCTTCGGCGATGGCGTGCTGGAAGTGCTGCCCGACGGTTTCGGCTTCCTGCGTTCGCCCGAAACGTCCTACCTCGCCAGCACCGACGACATCTACATATCGCCTTCCCAGATCCGGCGCTTCAACCTGCATACCGGCGACTCCATCGAGGGCGAGGTCCGCACCCCCAAGGACGGAGAACGCTACTTCGCCCTGGTGAAGGTGGACAAGGTCAACGGCCAGGCGCCCGAGAGCATGAAGCACCGCATCATGTTCGAGAACCTGACGCCGCTGCACCCGAACAAGCCGCTGCGCCTCGAACGCGACATCAAGAGCGAAGAAAACCTGACCGGCCGGATCATGGACATCTTCGCCCCCATCGGCAAAGGCCAGCGCGGCCTGCTGGTGGCAAGCCCGAAATCCGGCAAGACGGTGATGATGCAGCACATCGCGCATGCCATCACCGCCAACCACCCCGACGTCACGATGATCGTCCTGATGATCGACGAACGTCCGGAAGAAGTGACCGAAATGCAGCGCTCGGTGCGCGGCGAAGTGGTCGCCTCCACCTTCGACGAACCCGCCAGCCGCCACGTCCAGGTGGCCGAGATGGTCATCGAAAAGGCCAAGCGCCTGGTCGAACTCAAGCATGACGTCGTCATCCTGCTCGACTCGATCACGCGCCTGGCCCGCGCCTACAACACCGTGGTGCCCGCCTCCGGCAAGGTGCTGACCGGCGGCGTCGACGCCAACGCCCTGCAGCGCCCCAAGCGCTTCTTCGGCGCGGCCCGCAACATCGAGGAAGGCGGCTCGCTCACCATCATCGGCACCGCCCTGATCGAAACGGGCAGCCGCATGGACGACGTGATCTACGAAGAGTTCAAGGGCACGGGCAACAGCGAAGTCCACCTGGAACGCCGCCTGGCCGAGAAGCGCGTCTACCCCGCCATCAACCTGAACAAGTCCGGCACGCGCCGCGAAGAGCTGCTGATCAAGCCGGACGTGCTGCAGAAGGTGTGGGTACTGCGCAAGTTCATCTTCGACATGGACGAGATCCAGTCCATGGAGTTCATCCTGGACAAGATGCGTTCGACGAAGAACAACGGCGAATTCTTCGACATGATGAAGAAGTAGGCCCCCCCCTACGCGCTTCGCGCGCCCCCCGGGGGGCGATGCGGGTGGACCGGCGGAGCCGGATCCACCGCATCCTGGCAACTACCGGGCTGGCGGGGGGGTTGCTCTGCCAAGTGATGTTTTTGAAGTGCAAAACGCGCCAAAACGTCGTACTGATTGCACAAATCCGGGAATCCCGCGATAATTCAAGGCTTAGCTCTAGAAATTGGGCACGTTGTCGGACCGGCGCTCCGTCCAGCAAGTCATCACGGAAGCCGCCCCTAAGGAAAAACCGCCCTTCAAGGCGCAAACCTTCGTCCCGGCTGGCGACCCGCATACTCCCAAGGAAGACCATGAAAGAAGGCATCCACCCCGAATACCGCGACGTCGTGTTCCAGGATCTGCAGACGGGCAACAAGTTCATCACCCGCTCGACCCTGAACTCGCGTGAAACCATCGAACTCGATGGCAAGACCTATCCGCTGTTCAAGTGCGACGTGACCTCGGAATCGCACCCCTTCTACACCGGCGCGCAAACCCGCATCGTCGAAACCGGCCGCGTCGAGAAGTTCCGCGCCCGTTTCGCCCGCACCACCGGCGCCGGCAAGACGTCCGCCTGATCGCTCCGTCCCGCGCCACGAAAAAGGCAGCCTGCGGGCTGCCTTTTTTCTGTGGTCGACCCTTTCCCGGGCGCCCGGCCGGAGCCCGCGGCGCGGAAATCCGCCCCTTGGCTGCAATTGCTTGCAATCCGGCCTCGCATTCCGCCTTTTTTTGCGTGTCGCGGCTTGCCGGGACACTAGAATCCGTCTTGTCGCCTGTTAGGTAATCCCAGCGGTTCGATGCCCCACCGATTCCCGTCCCCCTTCCATACGTCCATCCTGCCGCCCACCCCCGCTCGGCTGACCGCGCTCGCGGCCACGAAGCTCCCGCGCTGGGGCCTGCTGGGCCTGTGCCTGCTGTACATCGTGACCGGCCTGGTCATGCGCGAGCCCTGGAAGAGCGAGGACGTCATCGGCCTGGCCCAGATGTGGACCGCCTACGACGGCGGCTGGGCGCAATGGCTGGCGCCCGAGGCGGCCGGCGTGGCGGTATCGCAGGAAGGCCCGCTGGCGACGTGGATGGGCGCGCTGTGCATGGCCATCTTTTCGCCGCTGCTGGGCCATATCCTGGCGGCGCGCGTCCCCAACCTGATCTGGTTCGGCATCGCCAGCAGCAGCCTCTGGTACGGCGCCTACCTGCTCGGGCGGCGGGCCGAGGCCCAGCCGCTGGCACTGCCGTTCGGCGGCCAGCCGGAACCGCGCGACTACGGCCGCATGCTGGCCGACGCCGCGCTGCTTCTGTTCCTGGCCACCCTGGGCATCCTCTGGCGATCCCACGAAACATCCGCCGAACCAGCCGCCCTCGCCTTCCACGCGCTCGCCTTCTATTCGCTCGCCCGCATGCTCGATCACCCGCGCTGCGGTGCGCTGACCCTGGGCTTGGCGCTGGGCGGCGCATTCCTGGCGCGCGGCTTCCCCGCCGTCATGCCGCAACTGCTGGCCATCACCGTCCTGGCCGGCACCTGCCTGGCGCTGCGGCCGGCGGTACGCTGGATCGCGCTCCTGAGCCTGCCGCTCGGCGTGGCGCTGTCGCTGGCCTGGTGGATCCCCACGGCCCAGCTCCACCCCTACTGGATGAGCGGCTGGTGGCACTGGAACGCCAGCGTGTTCGGCATGCTGACGCCGCGCGGGCTGTCGGACGTGCTGCGCAACATGCCCTGGTTCCTGTGGCCCACCGGTCCGCTGGCGCTGCTCGCGCTGTGGCGGTGGCGCGGCTACCTGCGCTCAGATCCCGGTGGCCCTGATGCTGGCGGGCCTGGCCATGCTGTTGGCCACCCGCGAGCCGATCGACGCGGAATACCTGGCGCTGGTCATCCCCTGCGCGATGCTGGCCGCGCTCGCGCTGCCCACGCTGCGGCGGGGCCTGATCAATGCCCTGGACTGGTTCGCCGTCATGGTGTTCTCGGCAGCGGCCTGCGTGGTCTGGATGGGATGGATCGCCATCATGACCGGCGTGCCGCCCAAGATCGCCCGCAACATCGCGCGCCAGACCCCGGGCTTCGACGCCGATTTCTCGCTGTTCGCCTTCACCGCCGCGGTGGTGGCCAGCGTGGCCTGGATCGCGCTGATCATCTGGCGCTTCCGCTCGCGTCCCACCGGACTGTGGCGCGGGACGGTGCTGTCGGCGGGGGGCGTGGTCGCCTGCTGGCTGCTGATCATGACGCTGTGGCTGCCCTCGATCAACTACAACAAGAGCTACCGAGAAGTCTCGAACGGCATGGCCCATGCACTGGCCGCCGAGCGGGCCCGCACCGGCCGGCAGGAGTGCGTGCGCAGCTCCGGCCTGGGACTGTCCCAGCGCGCCTCGTTCGCGGTCTTCGACAACCTGCGCTTCGAGCTGTCCGGCGACTGCCCCCTCGTCCTGCTGCAAGGCAACGCCAGCGTGCTGCGGAACGCGCTCCAGCGCGGCGAGTACGCCGGCAGCCGCGTGCTGTGGGAAGGAACCCGCGCGGCGGAATTCCGCCGCGCCCCGCAACTGCTCGAGTACTTCATCCTGTTGCGCCCGGTCCCGGCCGGACGCCCCGCCCCGTGACCGATACCGGGCTCGCGCCCCCTTCCAGTTGGGGCGCGACCCTGCGCCGCATCCTGCAACAGGGCTGGCCGGTCCTGGTCGGCCAGTGGGCCAGCATGGCCTTCGGCGTACTCGACACCGCGATGACGGGCCATGCGTCGCCCGTGGCGCTGGCCGCCATGGCGCTGGCGGTGTCCATCTACGTCACCGTGTTCATCGGCCTGACCGGCGTACTGCACGCGCTGATCCCGATCGCCGCCCAGCACTTCGGCGGCCGCCGGCTGGCCGAGATCGGCCGCGCCTGGGGCCAGGCGGTCTGGCTGTCGCTGGGCCTGTCGGTGGTGGGCGGACTGGCGATGCTGTTTCCGGACACCTGGCTGGCGATGTCCGGCAACGTCGACCCGGCCGTACGCGACCAGGTGCGCGGCTATCTGGCCATGCTGATCGTCGCCCTGCCCGCCGCGCTGGTCTTCCGCACGGTCTACGCCCTGAACACCGCGGTATCGCGGCCCAAGGTCGTGATGATGATCAACATCGCGGGCATAGGCTTCAAGGTACTGTTCAACTGGCTCTTCATCTACGGCAAGTTCGGCCTGCCCGCGCTGGGCGCCGTGGGCGCGGGGCTGTCCACCGCGCTGGTGTTCTGGATCAGCGTGGGCCTGAGCGTCCTCATCCTGCGCCGCGACCCGTTCTACCGGCAATTCGGCCTGCGCATCGGCCGCCCGGACAGGAAAACGCTGGGAGAACTGCTGCGGCTGGGCCTACCGATGGGCGGCTCCTACCTGATCGAGGTCACGTCCTTCACCTTCATGGCGCTGCTGGTGGCGCGCGAGGGCATCTACGCCACCGGCGGGCACCAGATCATGGCCAACCTGGTCGCGCTGTGCTTCATGATGCCGCTGGCGCTGGGGGTATCGACCGGTGCGCTCACGGCGCAGGCCATCGGTTCGGGAGACCCGCTGCGCGCGCGGCGTACGGGTTCGGCCGGACTGATGATCAGCACCACCGGCGCCCTGCTGACGATCGCGGTCGTGATCCTGGCGCGCGGCCCCATCGTCCAGGCCTACACCAGCGATGCCGAGGTCGGTGTCGTCGAGCTCGGCCTTCTGGTTCGATTCGCTGCAGTGCATGACCAGCTACCTGCTGCGCGCCTACAAGATGGCGGTCGGGCCCATGCTGATCCAGGCCGGCGCGCTGTGGGGCATCGGCCTGCTGGGAGGATGGTGGCTGGCATTCGGCCCGGGCGCGGGCGCGCTGGGCGGACTGGTCGCGGTGCTGATGCCCGGCGCGCCCACGGGCGCCGGGACCATGTGGCTGATGGCGACCTTCAGCATGGCGATCTCGTCGCTCATGCTGCAGTACTTCTACTGGCGGGTGGCCGCCCGGCGTCCGGCCGGCCCCGCGGTACCGCAGCCACAACCCTAGGGACTAGACGCGCAGGAAGTGCTCGCGGTAGTACTTGAGCTCGTCGATGGACTCGTAGATGTCGGCCAGCGCCTCGTGCCGGCTTTTTTTCTCGAACCCTTTGTAGATCTCGGGCTTCCAGCGGCGGCAGAGCTCTTTCAGCGTGCTGACGTCCAGGTTGCGGTAGTGGAAGAAGGCCTCGAGCCGGGGCATGTAGCGGACCATGAAGCGGCGGCCCAGGAACTCCAGCGGGATGTCCTCGGCCTGGGCTTCGGCCAGCGAGGAAGCCTTCACTTTGTCGATCAGCCCGCTGCGGCCGTGGGTGGCCTTGTTCCAGTTGTCCATGCCGTCGAGCAATTCGTCGGACTGGTGCACGACCAGGACCGGCCCTTCGGCCACCACCTCGAGCTGGGCGTCGGTCACGACCACCGCGACTTCGATGATCTTTTCCTTTTCCGGATCCAGGCCCGTCATTTCCATGTCGAGCCAAACCAGGTGATTTTCGTTCAACGCCATATAATCGGTGCTCCGGAACTATGCATGATCGCGCGCGCGGCGCCATGACGGCGGCGCGGGCACAAATGCCAATTTTCTCACAGGCTGGCGCCTCCGCTTTCCGAACCCGCGTCGGGATCCATCGGGGCTTGCGCGTATGCCCCGACTACGAGCCGTCATCGTGTTTACCCTGCTGTTCGTCCTGATGCTGCTGACCGGCGTCGCTACCCGGCTGTGGCTGTCTACCCGCCAGACCCGCCACGTCGCGCTGCATCGCGATCGCGTCCCCGCCGAATTCGCCGACCGCATCGGGGAAACCAGCCACAGACGGGCGGCCGACTACACCATCGCCCGCATCCGTTTCGACATCGTCGCGCTGCTGTTCGATACGGCGGTGCTGATCGGCCTGACGCTGCTGGGCGGACTCCAGGCCCTGAACGAGCTGGCCGCCTCGCTGGCCTCGTCCGACTTCGTCCGCCAGTTGCTGCTGGTCGCGATGGCCGCCGTCCTGCTCTCGCTGCTGGCTCTTCCCTTCACCCTGTGGCGCCAGTTCGTGCTGGAAGCCAGGTTCGGGTTCAACCGGATGACCTTGCGGATGTTCGCTGCCGATACCATGAAGGGTCTCGCGCTGGCCGTGGTGTTCGGGCTGCCGCTGCTGTCGGCCCTGCTGTGGCTCATGGCGGGTGCCGGTACCTACTGGTGGCTGTGGGGCTGGGGCCTGTGGATCGTCTTCAACCTTTCGGTCATGCTGCTGTTTCCCACCGTCATCGCGCCGCTGTTCAACAAGTTCACGCCGCTGGCCGACCAGGCGCTGGCCGAGCGCATCCAGGCGCTGGCGCGCCGCACCGGCTTCGCCCTGAACGGGCTCTTCGTCATGGACGGCTCCAAGCGGTCGGCGCACGGCAACGCCTATTTCACCGGCTTCGGCAAGAGCAAGCGCATCGTCTTCTTCGACACCCTGCTGGCCCGCCTGGCTCCCGAGGAAATCGAGGCCGTGCTGGCGCACGAGCTCGGCCACTTCAAGCACCGGCACATCCTCAAGCGCCTGGCTTTCAGCTTTGGCGTGTCGCTGGTGTTCTTCGCCCTGCTGGGCTGGCTGTCCCGGCAGGTGTGGTTCTACACCGGTCTGGGCACCGCGCCCCTGCTGGGCGGGCACAACGACGGCCTGGCCCTGATCCTGTTCTTCCTCGTGGCGCCGGTCTTCACCTTCGCCTTCATTCCGCTCGCGAGCTGGTACTCGCGCAAGCACGAGTTCGAGGCGGATCGCTTCGCCAGCGAGCAGACCGATCCCGCGAACCTCGTCTCGGCGCTGGTCAAGCTCTACGACGACAATGCCGCCACCCTGACCCCCGACCCCGTGCATTCGGCCTTCTACGATTCGCACCCGCCCGCCGGCATACGCATAGGCCGGCTGCGAGCCGCCGCGCCGCATGCGGCCCCACCCGACCGCCTCCAGGAGCCGGCATGAAACGCGTATTGAGTATCGAACAGCTGCGCTCGGGCCGCTGCGTGCCCATGAAGAACCGGGCGCCGATGAGCTCGGCCCACATCGACGAGCAGATCCATGTGCTGCCCATCTGGGCGCGACACGGCGAGGTCCTGGAACGCGACTACGAATTCGCCGACTATGCCGGGACCATCGCCTTCGTGAACGCCGTCGCCGAGGTCGCCGGCCAGGAGAACCACCACCCCGAGATGCTGGTCGGACCCGGGCGGGTACGCGTGCACTACACCACGCACGAGATAGGCGGCATTTCCATCAACGATTTCATCTGTGCGGCCAAGATAGACGCGCGCTACGAATCATGAAGCCGCCGCGGCGCGCTCCGGGTACCGGCCTGCAGGGCCGTGTCGTGGCTGCCTTCGGGCGCCACTTCACGGTCGAATGCGATGACGGCTCGACCCGCCAATGCTACCCGCGCGGCAAGAAAGGTACGGCCGCCGTGGGCGACCGGGTCGAGGTCGCACCCGAGGGGCCGGCCGAAGGCGCCATCCAGTCGGTGCTGCCGCGCCGCAACCTGCTCTACCGGTCGGACGAGATGCGGACCAAGCAGTTCGCCGCCAACGTCG
>ERZ778021.2206-NODE-2206-length-18418-cov-8.766814_pt1 | contig 18418 bp, 15 predicted proteins | sample MGYA00375751_ERZ778021 | MGnify/ENA primary metagenome ERZ778021 (study PRJEB29350, sample SAMN05389814) | bioreactor metagenome | isolation source: Thiocyanate stock bioreactor | place: South Africa: University of Cape Town | collected 2013-08-29 ... | reverse complement strand
AGCGGCTGTCGGCCCGCATCGAGGCCCTGGAGCAGAAGGACAAGGCCACCGACCAGGCCCTGGCCACCGACCGCGTGAGCGAGCGGGAGCCGGAGCTGGTCACGCGCCTGAAGGCGGTGGAAATGCAGTCGCTCGGGATGCTGAAGTCGGCACGCACGGTCGAGTCGCTGGACGGCATCCAGGTCGGCTTCTCGCTGACGACGGTGGCGCAGCGCCCCTCGGCCGCCATCCACCAGCCCGGCAGCGACATCGACGGCCAATTCGGCGGCAGCCAGCTCAACTACCGGGGCGATGCCTTCGTGACCGTGCCGCTGGACCCCATCGGCAACACCGAGAGCAAAATTTTTGCCCACCTGCGCTTCGGCCAGGGCGCGGGGCTCAATGACCTGTACTCGTTCTCCAAGCCCAACGCCAGCGCCTTCCGCGTCACCTCCACCAGCCCCGACGACTCGGTCGCCATCCTCGGCCAGGCGTGGTACCAGGCCACGATCCCGCTGCCTTTTGGCGGCTTCAAGCCCCACTCCAAGGAGACGCTGGAAGTCAATTTCGGCAAGATGGACCCGTTCCTGTTCTTCGACCAGAACGCCGCCGCCAACGACGAGACGCGCCAATTCCTCAACACCGCCTTCGTGCACAACCCGCTGCTGGACGCGGGCGGCGACATCGGCGTGGACCGCAACGGCTTCACCCCGGGCTTTCGCGTCTCCTACGTGAACTATGCCGACAAGCGCGAGCCCTGGCGCCTGTCGCTGGGCGTGTTCGGCGCGGGCGAGGGAGCCAATTACTCGCGCTTCTTCTCCTCGCCGCTGATCCTGGCGCAGGCGGAAACCCAGCTGCGCCTGATGGGCGGGCTGCTGGGCAACTACCGCCTGTACTACTGGCGCACCGGCCAGGCGCCGACCTACCAGGACGGGAGCGCGCGGCGCTCGGGCTGGGGCCTGTCGGTCGACCAGCGCGTGGGCGACGGCATGACGCTGTTCGGCCGCTACGGCCAGCACATCAACGGCGGCGGCGCCCGCTTCGACAAGGCGCTGACCGCCGGCCTCGAACTCGCGGGCTACGACTGGGGGCGCGGCGGCGACTCGCTCGGCATGGCCGCCGGCTGGCTGCAGTCCTCCAGCGGCTGGCGAGCCGATTCGGCCAGCCTGGACGTGGACGGCAACGGCATCCCCGACTACGGCTACAGCGCGCGCGGCGCCGAGCGCGTGGCCGAGGTCTACTACCGCTGGCGCCTGAACAAGCAGTTCGAGGTCACGCCCTCGCTGCAGCTCATGTCCCATCCCGGCGCCAACGCGGACGCCAAGCTGTTCCACCTGTTCTCCCTGCGGGCGCAGCTGACCTATTGATGAGCCATGCGTAAACACCTTCCCCTGGGCATTCTTTGCCTGGCCCTGCTGGGCCCCGGTGCATGGGCGCAGGAATTGCCCACCTTCGCCATCACCGCCAAGGACGGGCACCTGGAGCCGGCACGGCTGGAAGTGCCCGCCGGCCAGCGCATCAAGCTCACGCTGCACAACGCCGGCCAGGCGCCGGTCGAATTCGAGAACCTGAACCTGCGCGTGGAGAAGGTGCTGGGCCCGGGCGCGCGCTCGTTCGTCGTCACGCCGCCGCTCAAGCCCGGGGTGCATGAATTCATCGACGAATTCCACCCCGACACCGGCCGGATGCAGCTCATCGCCAAGTAAGCCATGCTCAATGCCTTCATCATCGTCTGGCGCGAAAGCCTGGAAGCCATGCTCGTCATCGGCGTGCTGCTGTCGTGGATCGCGCGCCAGCCCGCGCCCGCGCCCCTGCGCCGGCGCCTGTGGCTCGGCGTTGCCGCCGGGCTCTCCCTGGCCTGCGCCCTGGGCGCAGGCACCTTCGCCGTGCAAAGCGAATTCGCGGGCGCGTCGCTCGACGTATTCCAGCTCGCCATGGTGCTCACCGCCGCCGCCCTGATCATGCACATGGTGCTGTGGATGCACCGGCACGGCCGGCACATGAAGCGCGAACTCGAAGGCCGGGCCGGCGCCTGGGGCATTGCCGCCATCGCCGCGCTGGCGGTGGGGCGCGAGGGTGCCGAGACGGTGGTCTTTCTCTACGGCCTGGGCCTGGAAAGCCAGGGCCTGGCGCTGGCGGGCCTGTCCGGCGCCGCCGCGGCGGGCCTTGCCGCCGCGGGCGCCACCGCCTGGCTGGCAGCGCGTGGCGCACGCCTGCTCAACTACCGCACGCTGTTCGCCGCCAGCGAGATCCTGCTGCTGTGCATTGCCAACGCCCTGCTGGCCAATGCCGTCGACCGCACCATCGCCCTGGGCTGGCTGCCCGCCCTGGCCGACCCGCTGTGGGACCTCTCGGTCTGGCTGGCCGACGGCCAGGGCGCGGGCCGCCTGCTGGCCGACTTCACCGGCTACCGCGCGCGCCCCGCCGCCACCCTGGTGCTGGCCAGCCTGGCGTTCTGGGCCTACGCCCTGTGGCGGCTCAAGCGCCCGGCCACGGCGGCCCTCGGAGCCTGACATGCCGGCCACCGGGCACGCGCTGGTTTTCACCCGTCGGCGGGGCAGTCGCCCGCACCTGGCCCGCCTGGGCGACTGGATGGCGCGCCACCGGCGCACCATCCTGGCCCTGCAGTGGGCCGTGGTGCTGTTCTACGCCGCCCTGGTGGTGGTGCCCGCCTTTTTGCCGCACCCGCATGCCGAGGCGCGGCTATTCTCGAGCGACCTGGGCGCAGCCTCTTTCATCGACGGCACGCCGTGCGGCGACACCGGCTGCAGCCAGCCGCCGCAGGCCAAGGCGCCCTACGCGGCAGCTTGGCACGAGCGCCTGGTGCTGCTGGCGCAGTACCTGTTCTGGGGCGTATGGTGGCCGTTCGTCATCCTCTCCGTGATGCTCGTGGGGCGGGCCTGGTGCGGGGTGCTCTGCCCCGAGGGCGCCCTGAGCGAATTCGCCAGCCGCCACGGGCGCGGCGGCGCCATCCCGCGCTGGCTGCGCTGGAGCGGCTGGCCCGTGGCGGCCTTCATCCTCACCACCCTCTACGGCCAGCTCATCAGCGTCTACGAATACCCGCAGGCGGCGCTGCTGATCCTGGGTGGCTCCACCGTGGCCGCCGTGGCCGTCGGCTGGATGTATGGCCGGGGCAAGCGCGTGTGGTGCCGCTACCTCTGTCCGGTCTCGGGCGTGTTCGCGCTGCTGGCGCGCATCGCGCCGCTGCATTTCAAGCTCGACCGCGAGGCCTGGCTCGCCTACCCCAGGCGCACGCCCGCCGTCGATTGCCCGCCGCTGCTGCCGGTGGGGCAGCTCGCCAGCATGTCGCAATGCCACGCCTGCGGCCGCTGCAGCGGCCACCGCGACGCCATGCGGCTCGAAGCCCGCTCACCCGAGGCCGAGATCCTGGCCGCCCGCCCCGCGGGCCGCTCCGAGCTGCTGCTGCTGTTCTACGGCGTGCTGGGCGTGGCCACCGGCGCCTTCCAGTGGACGGTCAGCCCCTGGTTCGTGCGCGGCAAGCAGGCCGCGGCCGAATGGCTGGTGGCGCACGAAATCCTCTGGCCGCTGGACTACGGCGCCCCCTGGTGGCTGCTGACGCAATCACCCGCCACCGGCGATGCATTCAGCTGGCTCGACGGCGCCGCCGTGCTCGGCTACATCCTGGCCGTGGCGCTGCTGCTGGGCAGCACGCTGCTGCTGCTGTCCTGGGCCGCGGGCCGCCTGGCACGCATGGACTGGCGCGCCCTCGCCCTGGCCCTGGTGCCGATGGCCGGCACCGGGCTGTTCCTGGGGCTGTCGATGATGACGGCCACGCACCTGCGCGCCGAGGGTGCCGGCCTTGCCTGGCTGCCCTGGACGCGGGCGCTGCTGCTGGGGCTGGGCGGCCTCTGGTCCTGGTCGCTGGGCACGCGCCTGGTGCTGCGCCCCCGCGCCGGCTGGGCGCGCGCCTCGGCAGCACTGGGCTGCTGGAGCCTGGCCATGGCCTGTGTGGCGGGGGCCTGGGTGCTGCTGCTCTTTGTCTGGTAGTGGACAACCAACCTACGGCGACCGGACGCAAAAAGGCCGGCGCCTAGAAGGCCCGGCCTGTAAAAGAGGCCCGCACGCGGGCGGGCTGTGCGCCTGTCGGCGCGAATCACTCGAACGGCTGGGGCCGCTTGGTCTTGTCGCTCGACGGCGGCAGGATCGGCATCATGAACTTGGGCTGTTCGCCCGTCAGCGTCTTCAGGAAGGCGACGATGTCGGCGTTCTCCTCGGTCGTGAACTTCTTGCCCAGTTGCAGGCGGCCCATGGTGTCCACGGCCTGGGTCAGCGTGTCGGCCGCGCCGTCGTGGAAGTAGGGGTAGGTCAGCTCGACGTTGCGCAGCGTGGGCACCTTGAAGTTGAAGCGCTCAGCGTCGTTGCCGGTGACGGCGGAGCGGCCCTCGGCCGGGTTGTCGGTCTTGTAGGGCTCGACCAGGCCCATCTTCTGGAACGAGGTGCCGCCGAAGTTCGGGCCATTGTGGCAGGCCACGCAGCCACTGCCCTTGAACAACTGGTAGCCGCGCAGCTCCTGCGCGTTGATGGCCTTCTTGTCGCCCTTGAGCCACTTGTCGAAGCGTGCGTTGGGCGTGACCAGCGTTTCCTCGAACGCGGCGATGGCCAGCGTCACTTCCTTGATGCTCAGTTCGTCATGGCCAAACACTTTCTTGAACTCGGCCACGTACTGCGGGATGGAGCGCAGCATGTCCACGGCCAGGTCGTGCGTGAAGGCCATCTCGCCCGGGTTGGCGATGGGGCCGCCGGCCTGCTCGCGCAGGTCCTTGGCGCGGCCGTCCCAGAACTGGGCCACGTTCAGGCTGGAGTTGAGCACCGTGGGCGAGTTGATCGGGCCTTTCTGCCACTTGTCGCCGATGGAGGTCTTGAGGTTGTCCGAGCCGCCCATGCTCAGGTTGTGGCACGAGTTGCACGAGATGAAGCCCGAGCGCGACAGGCGCGGGTCGAAGAACAGCTTCTTGCCCAGTTCCACCTTGCCCGGGCTGGTGACCTTGGCGGCGGGAATGGGGGAAACGGGCTCGGCGCCCTTGGCCTGCACGGCACCGGTGGCCAGCAGTGCCGCGACGCCCAAGGCGCCCAGAACGAGACGGGGGGCGGTAAAGCGAGACATCGTGGTTTCCTTTCTAGGTGGGGTGATGTCCCATTGTTCTTGCTGCGTATCAAAACCCTCTTGAGATATCTCAAGCAAAAGTCGCAAAAAAAGTAGGGGAATTAGCGCGCCGCCCAGCACTGCGCCTGCGGCCAGCAGCGTCAGTCGGCCACTGCCATGTTCACGCGCGGCGCCACGGCACACATCAGCTCGTAGCCCACCGTGCCGGCGGCCTGCGCCACATCGTCGATGGACAACTCCGCGCCGCCGCTGGCACGGCCCCACAGCGTGACCTCGCTGCCCATGCCCACGGACAGCCCGGCCTGCAGCACCGGCGTGAGGTCCACGGTGAGCATGTCCATGCTCACGCGCCCCACCAGCCGAGTGCGCACGCCGTTCACCAGCACCGGCGTGCCGGTATCGGCATGGCGCGGGTAGCCGTCGGCGTAGCCGCAGGCGGCCACGCCGATCAGCATCGGGCCGTCGGCACGGAAGCGCGAGCCGTAGCCCACGGTGTCGCCAGACTGCAGCTGCTGCGTGGCGAGCAGGCGGGTGGAGAGCGTCATGGCGGGCTGCAGCACCCAGTCCCGGGCCTGGCGCTCGGGATGGTCGGGGGCGCTGCCGTAGAGCATGATGCCGGCGCGCACCCAGTCACAGCGCACCTGTGCGTCGCTCCCGTGGCGCAGCGTGGCGGCGCTGTTGCTGATGCTGCGCTCGCCTGGCAGGTCCTGCGTGGTGGCATGGAACACCGCGAGCTGGTGCCCGATGCCGCGCGGGCCGTCGGCGTCGGAAAAATGCGTCATGTGCGAGATTTCGTCCACCTGTGGCAGCGCCGACAGCCGTGCCCAGGCGGCACGGTAGCGCGCGGGGGTGAAGCCCAGGCGGTTCATGCCCGTGTTCATCTTGAGGAACACGCGGTGCGGCACCTGCGTCTTGTGCGCGGCCAGCCAGTCGATCTGCTCGTCGCAGTGCACGGCATGCCAGATGCCGAGGCGCGAGCACAGCTCCAGGTCGCGCGGCTCGAACACCCCCTCCAGCAGCAGCAGCGGGCCGCGCCATCCCAGGGCGCGCAGCCGCTCGGCCTCGGCCAGGTCAAGCATGGCGAAGCCGTCGGCGCCGCGCAGCCCCTCGTACACGCGCTCGATGCCGTGCCCGTAGGCATTGGCCTTGACCACTGCCCAGACCTTGGCGTCGGGCGCCGCGGCGCGCGCACGCGCCAGGTTGTGGTGCAGGGCCGGGGGATGGATGGTGGCGAGAATCGGGCGCGGCATGGCGTGGCGTGACGGGGAGGCAGCGAAAACCGTGGCAACGGCGGAAGGCGCATTCTGGCACCGCGCCATGGCAGGCGTGCGCCGGGCGCGTGATATAACCGCCCATCTTTTGCCAGGGCCCCCTTTCACGCAGGGCATTAGCGCCGCTGATGCCCCTCCCAGTCTCTCGATGAAGCGCGGTTTTTACACCATCATGTCGGCGCAGTTTTTCAGCTCGCTAGCCGACAACGCACTTTTCGTGGCCGCCGTGGAACTGCTGCGCTCGCATGGCGCCCCGGAATGGGAGCGCGCCGCCCTGGTGCCCATGTTCGCGCTGTTCTACGTGCTGCTGGCGCCCTTCGTCGGCGCCTTCGCCGACGCCCTGCCCAAGGGGCGGGTGATGCTCATCAGCAATGCCATCAAGGTACTGGGCTGCCTGATGATGCTGTGGGGTTCGCACCCGCTGCTGGCCTACGCCGTGGTGGGCCTGGGCGCGGCGGCGTATTCGCCGGCCAAGTACGGCATCCTCACCGAGCTGCTGCCGGCCTCGCAGTTGGTCAAGGCCAACGGCTGGATCGAGGGGCTGACCATCACCTCCATCATCCTCGGCGTGCTGCTGGGCGGACAACTGGTGGGGCCGCACCTCTCGGGCGTGCTGCTGGACTTCGACATGCCCGGGGTCGACCTGGGGATCGAACTGCCTGCCGAAGCGGCCATCCTGACGCTCGTCCCGCTGTACGCGCTGGCCGCCGCGTTCAACCTGCGCATTCCGCACACCGGCGCGGCCATGCGCCCCATGCCCCGGCATGTCGTGGCGCTGATGCGCGACTTCTGGTGCTGCAACCAGCGGCTGTGGCGCGACAAGCTGGGCCAGATCTCGCTGGCCACCACCACGCTGTTCTGGGGCGTGTCGGGCAACCTGCGCTACATCGTGCTGGCCTGGGCCACCGCCGCGCTGGGCTACGGCACGACGCAGGCCTCGGCGCTGGTCGGCGTGGTCGCCATCGGCACGGCGGCGGGGGCGGTGTGGGCCTCGCTGCGCATGCGGCTGAACAAGGCCACGCGGGTGATTCCGCTGGGCATCGCCATGGGCATCCTGCTGGTGGGCATGATCTTCATCAACCAGCTCGCGCTGGCCGTGCCCTTTCTCATCCTGCTGGGCGGGCTGGGCGGCTTCCTGGTGGTGCCCATGAACGCACTGCTGCAGCACCGCGGCCACAACCTGATGGGCGCCGGGCGCTCCATCGCCGTGCAGAACTTCAACGAACAGGCCGCCATCCTCGGCATGGGGGCGTTCTACAGCCTCTCCAGCAGCCTGGGGCTATCGGCCTTTGGCGCCATCACCGCCTTTGGCCTGCTGGTGGCCGGCACCATGTGGCTCATCGGCCGCTGGCTGGCCCACAACACGCGCAGCCACCGCAAGGAAATGGCGCGCCTGCTGGGCATTGCCCGGCGCGACGACCACTGAACTCCTTTTTTAATAGCTTCTAGCGCTTGCCTGGCAAGCGCTGGTGGCATTTTTCATGCCTTATCTGCTGCCCATTCTCGCGCTGTTGTGCAACGCTTTTTTCTGGGGGGTGTCGTGGTGGCCATTCCGCGCCATGCACGGCGCGGGGCTGCACCCGCTGTGGGCCACGGCGCTGATGTACGGCCTGGTCTCTGCCAGCCTGCTGGCGCTGCGCCCGGCCACGCTGGGCCAGCTGCTGCGCCACCCTGGCCTGTGGCTGCTGGCGCTGTGTTCGGGCGTGACCAACGTGGCCTTCAACTGGGCGGTGACCGTGGGCGACGTGGTGCGCGTGGTGCTGCTGTTCTACCTCATGCCCGCCTGGGCCGTGCTGCTGGCCTGGCGCGTGCTGGGCGAGCGCCCGACGCCCACCGCGCTGCTGCGGCTGGCGCTGGCCTTCGCCGGGGTGCTGCTGGTGCTGTGGCCCGCCGAGGGCGGCGCGCGCCGCCTGGCCTCGGGACTGGGCCTGGCCGATGCCCTGGCACTGCTGGGGGGCTTCACCTTCGCGCTGACCAACGTGCAGCTGCGCCGCCTGCGCGAGGCGCCGGGCCCGGCGCGCATGCTGGCCATGTTCACCGGCTGCATGGCCATGGGCGTGGCCAGCGCGGCCGCCGGCCACGCCCTGGTCCTGGTGCCGGGGTTCCCGGCATGGCACCCGCTGTGGGCCGGCGTGGCGCTGGCGATGGCGGCAGTGCTCATGTTCGGCAACTGGGCGCTGCAGTACGGCGCGGCGCGCCTGCCTACCAGCACCACGTCGGTGGTGATGCTGTCGGAGGTGCTGTTCGCCAGCCTGTCGTCGTGGCTGCTGGCCTCGGCCGACCTGGCACCGCGCACGCTGGCGGGCGGAGCGCTGATCATGCTGGCCTCGCTGCTGGCGGCTCTGCGCCGTTGAGCCATCGGGCGTACCATGGGCGCCCCCATCCTTCCCGCGATGCCATGACCAGCCTCTACGACTTCGAAGCCCAGCCCATGAGCGGCCCGCCCGTGCCCCTGTCGCAGTACCGCGGCAAGGTGCTGCTCATCGTCAACACGGCCAGCGCCTGCGGCTTCACGCCGCAGTTCGCGGGGCTGGAGGAGCTGCACCGGCAGTACGCCGACCGGGGCCTGGCCGTGCTGGGCTTTCCGTGCAACCAGTTCGGCCGCCAGGACCCGGGCTCGAACGAGGAAATCGCCAGCTTCTGCCAGCTCAACTACGGCGTGTCCTTCCCGATGATGGCCAAGGTGGAGGTGAATGGCCCCGAGGCCACGCCGCTGTACCGCTGGCTCACGGCCGAGGCGCCGGGGCTGCTCGGCAGCAAGGCCATCAAGTGGAATTTCACCAAGTTCCTCGTCGGGCGCGACGGGCAGGTGATCCGTCGCTACGCGCCGCAAGACGCGCCGAAGAAGCTCGCGGGCGACATCGAGGCCGCGCTGGCTAGTGTGCTGTCCCGTAAATAGCTGCACGAAATGAAATCGATGGATTCGTGTTCAGGGCGAGGCGCAAACCGCAGTGATAGCCGTAGCTATCACGAGGATTTGCAACGACGCCCTGGACGCGAAGACGCGATTTCATGTGCAGTTATTTGCAGGACAGCACACTAGCTGACCGGCGCCCACGGCGCGCCAGGGCCCGCACCCATCGCGCACCGTTCGGCCTCGACCTGGCGCAGCAGGTCGGCCAGCGTCTTGCCCGGCTCCTGGCGGAAGCGCCGGGGCAGGACCTCGAAGCCAGCGACGCGGTCGATGCGAAAGCCCCGGAAGCCGTCGCGCAGCTCGCACCAGGCCGACAGGGTCCAGACCTTGCCCCAGTAGAAGCAGCCCAGCGGCCGCACGCACCGCAGGCTGGGCCGGCCCTGCACATCGGCATAGTCGAGCCGCACCACGTGGCAGGCATGCACGGCCTCGCGCAGCGCCTGCAGCGTGGCCTGCGCGCGCACGTCCAGCCCCACGCCGGGCGCGTACAGCGCCTGCGCCTCGGCCGCCACGCGCGCGGCGGGCGGCAGCACCGAGAGGATCTTGCCCAAGGCGCCCTCGATCTCGCGCGCCATGCCCGCATCGACCCAGGCCTGCGCCAGCCGCGCGGCGGCCACGAGCGCGTTGGCCTCGCCCTGGCTGAACATCAGCGGCGGCAGCGCGAAGCCCGCGCCCAGGCGGTAGCCCACGCCGGCCTCGCCCTCGATGGGCACGCCCTGGTGCTGCAGGTCGGCCACGTCGCGGTAGATGGTGCGCAACGACACTTCGAGCCGCTGGGCCAGGAAGGCGGCCGTGGACAGGCGCCGCCCCTGGATGAGCTGGACGAGCTGGAACAGGCGGTCGGCGCGGCGCATGGCAGGGGGCGCAAGCGCTCAGCCGCGGCCGGATTCGATGCCGATATGCAGCGCCACGCGCTCCGGGCCCTCGTAGCGCTCGAAGTCGGTGCCAAAGCGGCGCCGCGCCTCGGGGTGCGCCTCGAAATAGCGCCAGACCGCGACCCAGGCGTCGATCACCATCTGCGGCATGGGCCCCTCGCCGAGGAACACGAGGTAGTCGCCGGCCTGCACCTCGACGCGCACCGCGTGCGCCGGGGGCTCGGCCTGCGCTGCGGCGGGCACGCCCGCCGTCACGTCGAAGGCGCCATGCTGGTCCGATGCGTAGGCGCTGTACACGCCGTACAGGTGCCCTTCGGCCCCAGGGCCGGGCAGGCGGTGCGCCCAGCTCTCGCTGAAAAACCGGTCCCACAAGGCGCCGATGCGGGCGCGCTCGGGAAGCATCTCGTCGCGGTTGCAGGTGCGCACGGCAACGCCCATCACGCTGAAGGCGGGCACGTGGACGACGGAAGGGGCCATGGAAATCTCTCCTCTACGGCAACGGTGGAAAGCCCGCATCCTGCCGCCATGCTGCTGACAGCGTGGTGTCAACAGGCCGCCCCGTTCACGCCGTCTCAGGCGCCGCTGGCGGCACGGCGCTGGCGCGCGCGCGCCAGCGTGTCGGCGGCCTGGCGCGCGGGCAGCCCGTACATGTCGGCGAATGCCGCCTCCGGCTGGCCGCTGGCCTCGAAGGCGCGCAGCAGCGCCTCGTCGCGCGCGGCGCGGGCGGCGGCCTCCGCCAGGGCCTCGTCCAGCAAGGCGTTGGCCTTGTCGTCGCGGCCGCGCACGCGCTCGGCATACTGCTCGCGCGTCAGGCCCGAGGCCTCGAAGGCCTTCACGATGCGCTGGCGCAGCTTGGGCGTGAGGTCTTCCGGCGCGCGCTGCTGGCGGCGGCGGAACACTTCGAGCAGCGCATGGTGCACGTGCTCGGGTGCCAGCGCCTCCACGGGCGCGCCTTGCAGGTCGTGGCGCGGCTGGCCACCGGCCACCACCGTCAGGTAGCGCGTGGAGCGCGCATGCAGGGCCAGTGCCTGCTTGAGCTGCTCGCGCTCCAGCGCCTCGGGATGCGCGGCCAACAGGTCCTCGAAGATGCCGCGCTTGAGCGGCAGCGGCTCGGCGCCGAACAGGCGCGGATACCAAGCGGCCAACTGCTCCAGCAGCGGATGGGTGCGCGGCCCCTTGGGCGTTGCAGGCGTTGCGTCAGGCGCCGCAGCGGGCGTGCCGGCCTCCGGCGGGCGGCGGCGCTGGCCGCCACGGCTTTGACCGCCACGGCGGTTGCGGCCGGTGCGGACCGGCGCCTCCGCGGCGGGCGTGGCATCGAGGGAGGGGGTGGCGGGCGCGGAATCGGTGGTCATGGCAAATCGCAGGGAACCGGCGGCATGGCCTTCCGGCTCGGCAATGAGGGAAACCCGCCATCATCCCAGATTTCCGCGCGTCCCCACGGTGTCAGTTCCGCGCCAAGGCCAGGCCCGAGAATCCCGGCTGCACATAATGTCGCCGCAACACTCCTGAAAGTCCCGTCCATGGAACGTGCATGCGCATCACCGACCCGAAGCGGCCGCCTCCCCGGCCTGCTGCGGCTCGCCCTGCTGGCCTGCGCGGCACTGCTGGGCGCGGGCTGTGGCCCGCGCTTCGAGCCCCCGCTGATGGTGGGCACGAACACCTGGACCGGCTACGAGCCCCTGTACCTCGCGCGCGACCTGGGCTACCACGACGGCCTGCCGCTGCGCCTGGTGGAGCTGGGATCGGCCACGCAGGCCATGGACGCGCTGCGCGTGGGCAAGCTGGACCTGGCAGGCCTGACGCTCGACGAGGCCCTGACGCTGGCGCAGGAGGGCGTGCCGATCCGCATCGTCTGGGTGTTGAACGTCTCCGCCGGGGCCGACGCCATCGTCGCGCGCCCCGGCATCGCGCGCCTGGCGGACCTGCGCGGGCGGCGCATCGGCGTGGAGCAGACCGCCGTGGGGGCCTACATGCTCCAGGCGGCGCTGCAGCAAGCCGGCATGCAGGCCAGCGAGGTCAGCGTGGTGCCGCTGCCGCTGGACGAGCACCTGGCCGCCTGGCGCAACCGCCATGTGGACGCCGTAGTGACTTTCGACCCAGTGCGCCAAATGCTGGTCAACGAGGACGGCGTGGCGCTCTTCGACAGCCGCGCGCTGCCCGGCGAGATCGTCGATGTGCTGGTGGCGCGCCAGGCGGCGCTGCAATGCTGCGCCCGGCACATCGCCCAGTTGCTCGACGGCCAGCGCCGCGCCCTGGCCTACCTGGCCCAGCACCGCGGCGACGCGCTGGCGCGCATGGCACGGCGCCCCGGCGTCGCCGCGTCCGACGTGGCCGCGGCGCTCGGCGGCATGGCGCTGCCCGATACGGCCGCCAACCAGGCCCTGCTCGGCGGCCCCTCCCCGGGCCTGGCGCGCACCGCGCAGCAACTGGCGCAGGCCATGCACGAGCGCGGCCTGCTGGCGCGCACGCCCGACACCACGGCCCTGGTGGACGGCCGCTTCGTGCGGGAGATGCAGCCATGACGCCCCCCGCCCTGCGCGCCTTCCGCCTGCGGCTGTGGCTGCCCCTGGTGCTGGTGGCGGCCTGCGCGCTGATCTTCCTGATCCTGCTCGCGCTGGAGCAGCGCAGCCACACGCGCGCCTTGCAGCGCTTCGCCGACCAGACGGCCCACGAGGAGCTTTTGCACACGCAGCGCAGCCTCGAGGCCGTCCTGCGGCGCGGCGACGGCGGTAGCCTGGACGGCACGCTCGGCGAGCTGGGGCTGAACCCCGCCATCACCCATGCCGCGCTGGCCGACGACGCCGGCGTGGTGCTGGCCGCCACGCTCTTCGCCTGGCGCGGGCAGGACGCCGCGGCCGTGCTGCCGGGCTATTCGGCCGAGGAAACCGCGCAGGTGCGTCAGGCGCGGCGCGAAACCCTGCGGCTGGACATGGCGCAGCGCCGGCTCACGGCCATGGCCCCGGTGGCCCTGGCGCTGCGCCCCGGGGAGATCCGCACCAGCCGCCAGGGCGTGCTCACCATCGCCTACGACCTGCGGCCCATCGACGCCCAGGCCTGGGCGCCGGTGCGCCAGCAGGCCCTGGTGTTCGCCATCGTGGTGGCGCTGGCGGCGCTCGGGCTGCTGGGGATGGCGCAGTGGGCCATCCTGCGGCCCGTGGCGGCGCTGCGCGCGGGCATGGCCCGCATCGGCGCGGGCGACTTCTCGGCCCTGCCGCAATGGCGCGGGCAGGGCGAATTCCAGGAGCTGGGCGCGGCCCTGGCACGCATGGCGCAGGAGCTGCAGGCCAGCACCCAGGCGCTGGGCGAAAGCGAGGCGCGCTACCGCCAGCTCTCGGACGCGGCCTTCGAGGCCATCATCCTGCACGAGAACGGGCACATCCTGGACGCCAACGCCGCCGCCGACCGCCTGATGGGCGTGGCGCCGGGCGGACTGGTGGGCAGCCCCATGCTGTCGTGGGTGGCCCCGCACGCGCAGGAGATCACGCGCCAGCGCACCACGCTGGGCATCCAGGGCATATGGGAAGTGGATCTGGTGGACGCGCAGGGCACGCAGATCCCCTGCGAGTGCAGCGTGCACCAGCGCAGCGTGGACGGGCGCACGGTGCGCGCCGTGGCGGTGCGCGACATCCGCGAGCGCCTGGCGGCCGAGGCCGAGATCCGCCAGCTCGCGCACTTCGACGCGCTCACCGGCCTGTGCAACCGCCGCCTGCTGCTGGAGCGCGTGGCGCAGGAGCTGGCCGAGGTGGAGCGCCATCCACGCCGTGCTGCGCTGGCGGCGCTGAACCTCAACGCCTTCCAGGCGGTGAACGACTCCCTGGGCATGGCCGCGGGCGATGCCGTGCTGCGCACCATGGCCCGGCGCCTGAGCGCGCTGCTGGAGCAGGGCCAGACCCTGGCCCGGGTGGATGGCGACACCTTCGCGCTGCTGCTCACGAACCTGGGCGGCGACCTCGACGCGGCCTCCACGCAGGCAGCGCGCAGCGTGGAGCGGCTGATCGCGGCCATCGGCGAGCCGGTCGAGGTACGCGGCCAGGTACTGCACCTGGGTGCCGGCGCGGGCCTGGTGATGATTCCCAACGACAGCCGCGACCCGCCGGAGCTGCTGCGCGAGGCGGAAACCGCCATGCACCTGGCCAAGGAAGCGGGGGACAGCCGCGTGCGCTTCTTCGCCCATGCGCTGCAGGAAGCGGCCAGCGCCCGCCTGGGGCTGCGCAACGACCTGCGCCACGCGCTGCAGACGCCGCGCCACGCGGCGCAGCAGCCGCTGCTGCTGCACTACCAGCCGCAGGTCGATGCGCACGGCCGGCTCCTGGGCGTCGAGGCGCTGGTGCGCTGGCAGCACCCGGCGCGCGGCCTGATACCGCCCGGCGCCTTCATCGCCGAGGCCGAAGCCAGCGGCCTGATCGTGCCGCTGGGCAACTGGGTCCTCGAAGAAGCCGCCCACTGCCTGCGCCGCTGGCAGGCCACGCAGCCCTGGGCCGGCGCGCTGTCGATGGCCGTGAACGTCAGCCCGCGCCAGTTCCGCGAGCCGGACTTCGTCGCCCGCATCGAGGACGTGCTGGCGCGCACCGGTATCGACGCCCTGTCGCTGGAGCTGGAATTGACCGAAAGCGTGGTGGCCGACGACCTGGAAGCCACGCTGGAAAAAATGGAGCTGCTGCGCCGCCACGGCGTGCGCTTCGCGCTGGACGACTTCGGCACGGGCTACTCGAGCCTGGCCTACCTCAAGCGCCTGCCCATCGACACGCTGAAGATCGACCGCTCCTTCGTCATGGACATCGACGCGCCGCAGCGGTCGCGCCCCGGCAAGCGCCCGGCGGTGCTGATCGACGCCATCGTCGCCATGGCGCACCAGCTCGACCTGCGCGTGCTCGCCGAGGGCGTGGAGACCGAGACCCAGCTCGCCCGCCTGGCGCACGCGGGCTGCGACATCTTCCAGGGCTACCACTTCAGCCGCCCGCTGCCCGAGGCCGCGCTGTGCGCCTGGGCCCAGGAAATTCAGGTGAAATAGCGCGCAAAGCCTTTATGGCATTGCGCCACAAGCTCCTCTTTCAGTAGCAATCAAGCGGATTGCAGCGCCTCGTCGAGCAGTTCGACCCAGTGGCGCACCGGCACCCCGGTGCCGCCTTGCAGGTGCGTGATGCAGCCCATGTTGGCGCTGGCGATCACGGCGGGCGCGAGCGCGCCGAGGTGGCCCAGCTTGCGCGCGCGCAGTTGCTGCGACAGCGGCGCCTGCAGCACCGAGTAGGTGCCGGCCGAGCCGCAGCACAGGTGCGGCTCCTGCGGCAATTCCACATCGAAGCCGAGCGCGCGCAGGTGCTGCTCCACGCCGCCGCGCAGCTTCTGGCCGTGCTGCAGCGTGCACGGCGGGTGGTAGGCCACCGGGCCGCGGGGGCGCTGGGCCAGGCGGCCGCGCAGCGCGGGCACCAGTTCGGGCAGCAGTTCCGAGAGGTCGCGCGTGAGCGCGCTGATGCGCGCTGCCTTGGCGGCATACGCGGCGTCGTGGCGCAGCAGGTGGCCGTAGTCCTTCACCGTGGCGCCGCAGCCCGAGGCGTTCATCACGATGGCCTCGACCGCGCCCTCCTCCACACCGCCCTGCGCGCCGCTTTCGACCAGCGGCCACCAGGCGTCGATGTTGGCGCGCATCTGCGCCAGCGCGCCGTCCTGGTCGTTCAGGTGAAAGCGCACCGCGCCGCAGCACCCGGCCCCGGGCGCCACCACGCTGGCGATGCCCGCGGCGTCGAGCACACGCACGGTGGCGTCGTGAATCTGCGGCGCCATCGCTGGCTGCACACAGCCCGCCAGCAGCAGCACCCGGCGCGCGTGCGCGCGCTGCGGCAGCGCGCGGCGCGGACGCCGCGCAGGCACCTTGGCGCGCACGGCGGCGGGCAGCGCGCCGCGCACGGCCTGGCCCAGCCGCATGGCCGGGGCGAACAGCGCGGAGTTCATGCCCTCCTGCAGCGCCCAGCGCGCGGCGCGTTCGCCGATGGGGCGCGGCACCTGAGCATCGACAAGCTTGCGGCCGATGTCCACCAGGTGGCCGTACTGCACGCCGCTGGGGCAGGTGCTCTCGCAGTTGCGGCAGGTCAGGCAGCGGTCCAGGTGCTGCTGCGTCTTGCGCGTGGGCGCCTGGCCCTCCAACACCTGCTTGATGAGGTAGATGCGCCCGCGCGGGCCGTCCAGCTCGTCGCCCAGCAGCTGGTAGGTGGGGCAGGTGGCAGTGCAGAAGCCGCAGTGCACGCACTTGCGCAGGATGGCTTCGGCCTCCTGGCCCTCGGGCGTGTCGCGGTAGGCGGGGGCGAGCTGGGTTTGCATGGGGTGGTTCTCGGTTCAGGCCAGGGGCGGGGGCAAATGGGACGGCGCGCCGCCATGGCGCTGGCGCCATTGCCGCCAGGCCAGGTGCAGGCGCTGGCGGTCGGACCACAGCGGCGGCAGCGCCAGCAGCAGCAGCGCCAGCGCCAGCGGCACCACGCAGATGAAGCCCAGGTACTTGAAGCCCGCCGCGCCCAGCAGCCCGCCGGCCAGGAACATGCCCAGCAGCCCGGCGTGCAGCGCCAGGCGCTGGCGGTTGGCGCGCACCTGGCGCTCGGGCGGGGCACCGCTGCGGTTCCAGTACAGCGCCTTGCCCATCTCGATGCCCAGGTCGGTGACGGTGCCGGTGACGTGCGTGGTGCGGATCTGCGCCGACGACATCTTGGCAACCACGGCGTTCTGCAGCCCCATCAGGAAGGCCAGCAGCAGCACCGCGAGCGGCACGGCGAACGGCGTGGGCCAGCTCAGCATGATGGCGCCCACCAGGCCGAACAGCAGCAGCAGCACGGCCTCGACCAGCAGCGGCAGCGCGTAGGTGCTGCGCAGGTGCCGGTGGCGCGCCCAGTTGACCATGATGGCCGTGGTGCCCGCGCCCGACATGAAGGCCCACAGCGCGCCCAGGGCGCCGAGCACCAGCTTCATGTTGCCGAGCACGAAGTTGTCGGCCAGCATGGCGACGATGCCCGTCATGTGCGAGGTGTAGATGTGAACCACGAGGAAGCCGCCCGCGTTCACCGCCCCGGCGTTGAAGGCCAGCAGCAGGCCCAGGGTGCGGTTGCTGGCCACCGTGCGGCGGGAGCCCATGAGATGACGCAACAGGCGCATATCAGCAGAAGATGCCGTGCGGGTCGAAGGCCTGCAGCACCCGCGCCTGGACGGCGGCGGCAGCAGGGTCTTGCGGTTCAAAATGGCCTCCAGCGCCCGCCCCATCAGCGCAAGAAGCTCTAAAAAGAGTAGCACCTCCGCCCACGGCAGCGGCCGCCGCATGCAGTGCCGGGCCGCACGCGGGCGGTGCCTGCACCCAGCGCAGCGCGCCATGCCATTCGACCAGCGGCGCGCCCGCGCCCGGCGGCAGCGCCAACTCGCCGGCCGTATCGGGCACGGACAGGCGCCACAGCGCATGGCCAGCGCCGCGCTGCGCGAACCAGGGCAGGCGCTGGTCGCGGCAGGCCTGCCAGCCGGCGGCGGCCGTGCCGTCCTGCCGCTCGCCGCCCAGGGTGCGGCAGGCGGCCTGCACCGCCGCCTGAGCGCCGCGCAGGCGCAGGGACAGGACGCCCTGCCCGCCCTCCTCGGCCCAGCGGCTGGCGTTGAGCGGCAGCGGCTGGCCGCACCAGGCGTTGAGGCACGCCAGCGCCTCGGCCTGCGTGCAGGCAAAGCGCAGCGTGGCCTCGGCCGGGGCCATGGGCAGCACCTTGAGGCTGACCTCGGTCAACACCCCGAGCCGCCCCCAACTGCCAGCCATGAGGCGCGAGACGTCGTAGCCCGCCACGTTCTTCATGACTTGGCCGCCGAAGCGCAGCAGTTCGGCCTGGCCGTTGACCAGCTCCACGCCCAGCACGTAGTCGCGCACGGCGCCCACGCTGGCGCGCGCCGGGCCCGACAGCCCCGCCGCCACCATGCCGCCCACGGTGGCGCCGCTGGCGTAGTGCGGCGGCTCGAAGGGCAGGCACTGGCCGTGCGCGGCCAGCAGCGCTTCCAGCTCGGCCAGCGGCGTGCCCGCGCGCGCGGTGACGACCAGCTCGCTCGGCTCGTAGGCCACGACGCCGGTGAGCGCGCGGGTATCCAGCGGCTGCCCCGCCAGGGCGCGCGCGCCGTGGAAATCCTTGGTGCCGCCGCCACGCACGCGCAGCGGGGTCCGGTCGGCAAGGGCGGCGCGCACGCGCTCCAGGGTCTGTGCAAGGGCGGAATCCATGGGCAGGATCGTAGCGCCTGCGCGGCGGGC
>ERZ778021.2203-NODE-2203-length-18436-cov-6.800011_pt1 | contig 18436 bp, 18 predicted proteins | sample MGYA00375751_ERZ778021 | MGnify/ENA primary metagenome ERZ778021 (study PRJEB29350, sample SAMN05389814) | bioreactor metagenome | isolation source: Thiocyanate stock bioreactor | place: South Africa: University of Cape Town | collected 2013-08-29 ... | reverse complement strand
CCGAGGCGAGCAGATTGAATCGCTGACGAAAATGGTGAGAGAGTCGGAGTCTGACCGAGCAGCCCGAGGCGAGCAGATTGAATCGCTGACGAAAATGGTGAGAGAGTCGGAGTCTGACCGAGCAGCCCGAGGCGAGCAGATTGAATCGCTGACGAAAATGGCGAGGGAGGCCGAGTCCGATCGAGCAGTCCAAGCTCAACAGATTGAATTGCTGACAAGGGTGGTGAGGGAGTTAGAGTCTGACCGAGCAGCTCGAGATGAGCAGATTGAATCGCTGAAGGTAGATTTGCAGGTCTTGTTTACCCGCCCGGGCTTTCGGTGGTTGGCCAAGGTTTTTCGATGGCCAGAAGCAAAAAAAATAACTGAATGGTTTGGCGGACGCAATGAGTAATCAGCTTAGAACAATTGCTGTGGATCTAACCCCTGTTCTCCCAGGGGGGGAGAATGGGGGGGCGAAGATTGTTGTGCTCGAATTGTTGCGCTGCCTAGCGGACATGGCTCCCGATACCCAGTTCGTATTGCTCACGCAAGCTATTTCACATGATGAACTGGCGACAATGGATCGCCCAAACATGCGGCGCCTGATAGTTGCTGGCTCTCTAGAGAGGGGCTCCCTGCGTATGCGTGCTCAGGGCGTGGTTACCAAAGTCCTGCCGTATTTCCCGGTTAGACTGCGCCGGGTTGTTGGCAGGCTGGCTAGCAGGGTGCTCACGAATTTCAAGCGGAGCGCTTCCGGTTCGCTGTTGCGCGACATGGAGGTTGATCTACTTTTTTGCCCATTTACCGCTCCAACTTATTTTGAACCGGGGCTGCCGACGGTCTGCACGATTCATGATCTGCAATACAAGACTTATCCCGAGTTCTTTACTCCTGAGGATGTGTCGCATCGCGATCGCGTTTTTATTGATGTTTGCAATAAAGCTACAGCGATTATAGCTGTTTCCGATTACTCACGTAGTAGCGCTATGGGGCATGGTGAGATCAAGTCTGATCGTATTCGGACGATTCTTCATCGGATGGCTAAACGAAGTTCAACGGATCTGAAGGAGAACAAAGAGGTCGTTAGGCGCTACGGTCTGCTGCCAGGAAAATATCTCATTTATCCGGCCAATTTTTGGCGGCACAAAAACCACGAAATGCTCCTGACAGCTTTTGGCATTGCGTGTCACGAAGGATTGCCGGCGGACATCAAACTGCTGTGCACCGGCGCGCCGGGGGCGCGACAGGCGTGCCTGAAGAATGCCGCCTGTGAAATGGGGCTCGAGGGGCGTGTTGTTTTTCCGGGCTATCTTCCAAGCAACGACTTGGTAACCTTGATGGAGAATTCAAACGGTATGATCTTCCCCTCGCTCTACGAGGGGTTTGGTTTACCAGTTATCGAGGCCATGGCAGCGGGGGTTCCGGTCGCCTGCAGCAACACTGCGTCTCTGCCAGAAGTGGTGGGCGATGCAGCTATCTTGTTTGACCCGAAACTGCCCGTTCAGATCGCCCAATCCATCGTTTCACTGGTCAAGAATGAAGCGTTGCGCGCACGGCTTGTTCGGGCCGGACAGCAGAGGGTCGATGAGTTTGCCGATTCCTCGAGAATGGCACGGGAGTATTGGGATGTTTTTCTATATGCAATGGGCAACCAGAAGCATGTAGATCTGCTTACCGGCGTCTATGAAGACGGTTGGGCTAGCTCTCAAATATCGATAAGCGTAGCTCCAGCCAGAATTAAGCAGTTTTTGGTGTTGGAGCTTTTTTTGCCCGAATTTACGCCCTGTGAAAAAATGCGCGTAAGAATTGCTAAAGAGTTTTGTCGGTCTGTAGATGATTCAATATATTTTTCGCGTGGCAAATCGACAACTCTTACACTTGATTTTCCCGCTGATGGAGGCCGCGTAGCGATAAGCATCTCCCCTTCTTTTATTCCTTCGCATTATGGTTTTGGCGAGGATGGGAGGCTGCTATCGGTGATGGTGCGCAGATGCACCATTGAACGTGATGAAAGCGAGAGAGTGTCTTTGTATGGTGCTTAGAGAGCACTGATGTCGTGTCATGTGCTGGTGCGACAGCGCTATGGTATTTGAAGATCCTGAATTGGAGCGGTTGATGGTTAATAAGGACGATGTTGTTAATGCCTATCGTTATATTCTTGGGCGCGAGCCGGAGAGTGACGACGTTGTAATGACCCACATGTCTGCGGCCTCACTTGAAGAGCTGCGAATTAGATTTCTGGATTCCCAGGAGTTTTCCCAGAAATACTCCAGAAGCGGGGCGGTGGATATCGAGGGTTTTATGTTGCCACAGGATATGCCTCCGCTGAGTGTGGATATCGAAGCAGACCCACAACAAATGCAAGCGCTTTTGGATAGAATAAAAAGAGAATGGGAGGAGTTCGGTGAGAAAGATCCGCATTGGTCGGTCCTGACACATGCCTCCTATAAGAAAAAATTTATTTCTGAGAATAAAAGCGGGTTTTTTGAGTCGGGGAGGTTTGTTGCGAATATAGTTAGGGCATTTTCGGATCGGAATGGGGTGCCGGTTGAGAATTATAGGAGCTGCTTTGAGTTGGGGTGTGGTGTCGGGAGAATTACGCTGCACTTGTCTCAGATTTTTGAGAGTGTTATTGGGGCTGATATTTCAAAATTTCATCTCGATGTATGTCGGGAGGAGTTGCGGCAAAATGGCGTTAAGAATGTCTCCTTGAATTGCATAACTGATGTTCGGCAACTGATGGAGCTTCCGAGGTTTGATTTTTTTGTTTCTATGATTGTGCTTCAGCATAATCCTCCTCCGGTTATAAAGTTTATTCTTGAATGTATTTTAGATAAATTGAATCCTGGAGGGGCTGCTGTTTTTCAGGTTCCAACTTATCGGCGCTCGTACCGTTTTGATCTTTCAGAGTATATTGGTTGCCCAAGTCCGCTACACATGGAAATGCATGTTTTGCCTCAGTCGGAAATATTTTCAATATTAAATAATTCCAGATGTGATCTGGTCGAAGTTAGAGAGGATGGTTGGGCCGATGGGCGTACGCCAAATAGTCTTTCTAATACATTTTTCGTGATAAAAAAATAAGCGTTGGTCGTTGACTTTTATTTCCTTCGGGGAAATGGTTTTTGGTGGCTGTAATATATAACTTCCCGAAATTAAAATGATTAAAGTAAGTATTGTCACCCCCTCATATAATCAGGCTAGATTTGTTGAGCGGACGCTGCAAAGCGTTTTCATTCAGTCCGGTGTGGAAATCGAACACGTAATATTCGATGGTGGTAGCACCGACGGAACCGTTGAAATCCTAAAAAGATTCGGTCGCGGCATTCGGTGGGTGTCGGAAAAGGACAAGGGCCAAACCGAGGCTGTCAATAAGGGCATTCGTGCCACCGATGGTGAAATTATCGGCTGGCTCAACTCAGACGATATTTATTACCCCGGCGCCATTGAGCGAGTCGCTGAATATTTTACCCGGTATCCCGAGGTTGATGTCGTCTATGGTATGGCGGATCACATCGATCTTGATGACAAAGCCTTTGAAGAGTATCCCACGGAGCCCTGGGACTTCAAGCGGCTGCAGGAAACCTGTTTTATTTGCCAGCCGGCATTGTTCTTCCGGCGACGGGTCATCGAGCAACATGGCCTACTCGATGAGTCACTGAACTATTGTATGGACTATGAATATTGGTTGCGGCTAGGGAAGGTTGGCGCGCGATTTGGGTATTTGGAAGAGAAGTTGGCTGGTTCCAGATTGTACGAGGACAACAAAACCTTGGGGGCACGGGTGAAGGTGCACGAGGAAATTAACGATATGCTTAAGAGAAAATTTGGCAGGGTGCCTGATCGGTGGCTTTTTAACTATGCACATGCCAAGCTTCAGCGCGTCAATCGGGAAAAGTATCCACTATTTTTTTTTGGAAAACTCGCGTTTTCATCTATTTATGCATCCTTACGATGGAATCGTCAGGTTTCAGAAAATATGGCCACGACGTTAAAGCAATGGATTCCTATTTTTAAGAAGATCGCATGAGCAGACTGATTCAAAAATTTTTGGAAAAACCCGTGCGCGGTAAATGAAACGATTGCGAGGTTCTGTTGTGAAAATCAAAGGGAAAAAAGTTCTTGTAACTGGGGCAGACGGATTTATAGGAAGCCACCTTGTACAGGCCTTAATGGATCGCGGATGCGATGTCCGGGCGTTCGTGTATTACAACTCGTTTAATAGCTGGGGGTGGCTGGATACATTGCCGCCGGAAAAGGCCCGCGGGCTGGATGTCTTTGCCGGCGATATTCGCGATCCGAATGGCGTTGCCAAGGCAATGGAGGGGTGTGATGTTGTGTTCCATCTGGCCGCACTAATTGCTATTCCGTTTTCCTACCATTCTCCGGACTCTTACGTCGACACGAACATCAAGGGCACATTAAACGTCTTGCAGGCGGCCCGGCGTTTCGGGACTGAGCGAGTCGTTGTGACGTCCACCTCCGAGGTTTACGGAACCGCGCAGTATGCGCCTATCGATGAACGTCACCCTTTCCAAGGGCAGTCACCGTACAGTGCCACAAAGATTGGCGCGGATAGGCTGGCCGAATCTTTCTTCAGATCGTTCGAAACCCCCGTCACTATTGCGCGCCCGTTTAATACCTATGGACCCCGTCAGTCAGCACGCGCCGTGATCCCCACGGTAATAACTCAGCTGTTGTCTGGAGAGACGCGCCTGCGCCTGGGGAGTTTGAGTCCTACCCGCGACTTCAACTTCGTCGCAGATACCGTGGAGGGTTTCATTGCCCTCGCGGAGTGCGATTCGGCGCTTGGGGAGGAAGTTAACATCGCAACCGGGGTGGAGCACACCATCGGTGATGTCGCCAACCTCCTGATTGCGGAAATCAATCCTGCTGCAACGATCATGACAGACGAGCAGCGCTTGCGCCCGGATGCATCGGAGGTTTTTCGCCTGATCGGCGATAACAAGAAAATTACTGAACTGACCGGTTGGCGTCCTGCTCACGACTTACGTTCGGGAATTAAGAAGACCGTCGACTGGTTTAAAGAAAAAGAGAATATTTCACGCTACAAGGCTTGGCTTTACAATCTCTGACAGGAAGTATTTCATGAGAGCAATTATTCTTGCCGGCGGTAAAGGGACACGTCTGCGTCCTTACACAACATTAATTCCAAAACCGCTGGTCCCGCTCGGAGGAAAGTATTCGATCCTAGAAATCATTATCTTGCAGCTTCGTAAGGCGGGTTTTACACATATCACCTTAGCGGTTAACCACCTTTCTCAGTTGATAATGGCATATTTCGGCGACGGTTCGCACCTCGGGGTTCGTCTTGATTACTCGCGCGAAGAGGGGGAGTTGAGCACCATAGGCCCCCTGACGCTGATCGACGACCTGCCCGAGTCCTTCCTCGTCATGAACGGCGACATCCTCTGCGACCTAGACTACCGGGCGTTCTTCAACGCGCATGTGGCTGCCGGTAGTCAAATTTCCGTTTCCGCTTTTCGGCGTCACGTGAAGATCGATTTTGGTGTCCTACGGTACGATGCCGCCGGCCGGCTCGAGAGCTTCCAGGAGAAACCCGAGTACGACTTCGACGTCAGCATGGGCATCTATTGCATTAGTCGCTCCGTGATCGAAGTCTTGCCCCGCGGCCAGAAATACGGCTTTGACAATCTGATGCTTGACAGCCTGGCTGCTGGCCGGCGTGTCGACATTCGGGCGTTCTCCGGCTATTGGCTCGACATTGGCCGTCCTGACGACTATGAATACGCCGACGCGAATTTTGACGACCTCGCCACTCGTCTTCGCATCCAATGAATCGCAAGGTACTTCTTACGGGATCGACCGGCGCGCTTGGGCAGGCACTCGCCGGTCGCCTTCGTGCTAATCCCGAGAGTTTTACCGTCTTCGCGCCCAGGCGCGACGGTGGCGAGAATTCAGTGGATCTGCGCCACGGCGATCAGATCGCACGTACCATCGAACGCGTGCGTCCGGACCTGATCCTGCATCTTGCAGCGACCTTTTCAAACGACTTCGACGAAGCATTCGCCGTCAACGTGGCCGCAACCCGCCACATGCTTGAGGCGGTCGAAGCCTCCGGGCAGCCGGTGCGTATCGTGCTGATCGGATCGGCGGCAGAGTACGGGGCGGTCATCGCAGATGAAAATCCGATCGGGGAAGATCACGTGCTACGCCCGGTATCGGCTTATGGCATCACAAAGGCCTGGCAAACCGAACTTGCTTATCTCCACGCGAGTCGCGGCGCCAATATCGTCGTCGCACGCATTTTTAACCTGATTGGCCCGCACCTGTCGGAGCGCTTATTCGTTGGTCGGTTGCACATGCAGATTGCCGAACTCCGTCGTGGCGTGCGGACGCGCATCGAGGTCGGGCCACTCTCGGCTATCAGGGATTACCTCCCGATCGACGATGCGGTCACGCAACTGCTCGCCGTCGCTGACTTCGGCAAAGCGGGAAAGGTCTATCACGTTGCCAGCGGCCAGCCGATCACGATGCGCGAGTTGCTCATCCGCGAGTTGGCCGCCCACGGGCTGCCCGAGTCGATTGTTGTAGAGGGGGCCGCTCTCACGAACCGACGCGGCTACGATGTGCCGTCGATCTACGCTGACATCGCCAGGACCGTCGCATTACTGAAGAAACGGGAATTCCATGCCGAACATTAAGTTGACCGTCATCGCTCCTGTCTACAACGAGGAGGATGTCATCGGCGCCTTCCACGCCCGCTTGAGCGAAGTGCTGGCCTCGCTTGCGGACATCGACTCGAGAGTTCTCTATGTCGTAGACCGCTGCACGGACAATACCGTAGAGATCCTGCGCACACTTGTCAGACGCGATCCCCGCGCCAAGGTCATTACGCTTTCCTCACGCTTCGGCCATCAAATGTCACTGGTTGCTGGGATTGACGACTCGCTTGATTCCGACGCCGTCATCATGATGGATAGTGATCTTCAGCACCCGCCAGAGCTAATTCCCGAACTGATCGATAACTTTCGGCGCGGCTTCGAGGTCGTTTATACCGTTCGCCGCGACACGGAAGGCATCAATCCTCTCCGCAGGCTGGCCGGTAACTGCTTCTACCGCCTGCTGTCCGGGCTTTCTCGTGTTCCGATGAACGCCAATGCGGCAGACTTCCGCCTGATTTCAGGCAGGGTGGCCAAGATTTTGTCGACGGACTTCCGTGAGCGGAACATGTTCCTCCGGGGACTCTTCACCTGGATCGGCTTTCGACAGACCGGGATCGATTACGTCGCGGGGAAGCGTGTCGGTGGTTATTCGAAGTATTCACTCTCGAAAATGCTGCAGCTGGCAACAGCCGCGATTCTTTCTTTTAGCACCAAACCCCTGCAGCTAGGTATTTTTGCAGGCGCTCTCTTTTCTTTGCTGTCATTCATCATCATGATGTGGGCGGTTGTGGAGTTCTTCATCGATAAATCGATCCCCAGTGGATGGACGACGCTCGTCGTCCTGTTGCTTATGTTTAGTGGAATTCAACTGATCGTCCTGGGAATTATTGGCGCTTATATAGGTGGCATCTACGAAGAGGTGAAAGACCGCCCTCGCTACATCATTGACGAAGAGATTTCATGCGATGAACGAACCCAAGGTTGATTTCGACGATTACACGGAGAACTACAACAGCCTGCTGCGCGAGAGCACTGGTTTCTTCTCCGAGAGTGAGGCGTATTTTGCCAAGTACAAGGTAGACATCCTGCGCCGCGAGGTTCCGGTGGGCGTGAAGCGGTTGCTCGAATACGGTTGCGGAATAGGGCGCAACATTCCATTCCTTCGGGCTGCTTTCCCGGAGGCGACGATCACCGGCTCCGACATTTCGGAGGCCAGTCTGGAGATTGCGCGCAAGGAGAATCCAGGCGTCGAATTCTTCCTTGAGCATGCCGATACAGATGTTGCCGATTTGTACGAGGTCATCTTCATCGCGGGAGTCTTCCACCACATTCCGTTGGGGGAGCGGGCTGCCGTGATGAGAACGCTCTTCCTCCGGCTTTCCCCTGGCGGAACAATCGTCGTCTTCGAACACAACCCATACAATCCGGTAACTCGGAGAATAGTTAACGACTGCCCGTACGATCGGGATGCGGTACTCCTCCGGCCATCGGAGCTCCGGGAATTGTTGGTTGGCGCCGGATTGCCGGTGCGCCACGGTGCCTACTGCCTGTTTGTTCCGCCGTCACTTTCGGTGCTGATGCCAATCGAAGCGAAACTCGGCTGGCTGCCTCTAGGGGGGCAGTATTGGGTAAAAGCCACGAGACCCGCATGACCCAATTTTCGAGATTCCTTCTGGTTGGGGTCGCGAATACGGCATTGGGCTTTTCAGTCATCTTCGGCTGCATGTACGTTGCCGAGATGTCGCCCTGGGCTAGCAACGTCATTGGTTATTCTGTGGGGCTGATTGTTTCTTATCTACTAAATAAATCGTTCACCTTTAAAAGTGCTTCAACACGCCGAGGTGAGTTTGTAAAATTTCTAGCTGTATTTGCCTTCGCTTATGGCCTGAATTTCTTGACTTTGCTACTCCTTATTCATGGTTTAGAGGTGTATGAGGGTTTGAGCCAAGTATTGGCCGGCGCAGTGTATGTTACCGCCTCTTACTTGATGAATAAGTGCTTTGTTTTTAAAACGACCAGAAATCTGGAATGTTAGCGATGCATAGTAAATGTCCTAATGCACGTAGACCTGCAAAAAAAACTCAATGCTGCTGACTTTTCGTTCATCCTCAAGTCGAATATGTGCAAATTAGCAATATATTGCAGCTCTGTCATGGCGGGGCTCATGGTCTGGGTTGCGGGTACAGCGGGATTAGGCCCGCTTGATGACCATCATTTCATCCATACGATCTTCCAAGGAAAAGAATTTGGCGTTTATATAGCGCCTGAGTTGGGGCGATTTTTCCCTCTAACTGCGCAAGAGTACGTATTGGCATCGAAGCTTTTCGGCCCGTCGGCGCAGATGTTTTATTTGATTAACGCATTAAAAATTTTAATCTGCGGCGGTTTGTTGTTTTTCTGCATAACTTTGACGGGGTTGGGAGGTTTTGCATCGGCTATTCTTTGGTCGGCCGTCATTTTTTCCATGGGGATGGCGAACGCTGTATTTCGGCTGCATGCCGGTGAGCTCAATGTGCTCATCTTAATGACTTTATTCACATGGTGTGTTCTGATGCTGCGAGATAGGGCGGGCTCTGCAGTTGTTGTAACAACGATGTATGCTATCGTCGGTGGCTTGGGTTTTTTTCTAGCCCTTTTTTACAAGGAATTGGTTTTTTCATTTGGTTTGTTTTTCTCCCTGTCAGAGATTGTTCGCGCGTATTGGGCAAAGAAATCAAAGCCTACTGTCTTTGTTGTGGTGATTCTACTGATCAGTATCGTATATATCGCTTCTTATGCAGTATGGCGCCATATATATACAACCGGCTCCTATTCCGATTTTCATTCCACTACGGTTTTTAATGTTCTCGCGCTGTTCGCAAGCAACGATCCATTCATCATTTTTATAGTGCTTCCAGTGGCCGTTTTTCGTGTCTTTTCTATCCTGCGCCGCCCGGAGTGTTACTCGATATATGACTCATTCATGCTGGCTGCGTGTGCTTATGTAAGTGCCTTCCTGCTGCTGAGGATGTTCAATACCTATTATCTTCTGCCGGCCTATGCGTTTTCTGTCGTTGGTTTAGCTGGTGTTTTGGCCTTTTTCTTTAATAAAATCCCGCGGCGCGCCGTGCTGGCATTTGTTTTTCTTTTTTGTGTAAATTTATTTCCTGTGGGGCTTTCTGATGTCCTAGCGCAAAAGCTGATTGTCAACAATCACTATAAGTTTGTTGGGTTTTTTTCCGAGTGGTTGCAGGCGAATTCTGAGGCTCCGCGTCGGTCGCAGAATATCGTTCTTGTAGGAGTAAGTCCCGGTAGCGGTGTGGAGATTGCTCATAGCCTCAAAACTTTTCTCGTTTCACTAGGCACACCGGTCTCCTCTTTTGATATCAAATTTACTGAGCCGAGCGATAACAAGAAAATTAGCGACTTTCACGGCTTGGCCTCGGAACAGGCTTATGTGGCGAAAGTCGGCGATTTATTGGTTTTTAACCCATTCCAGAGTATTCGGGTTAAACCTCCGCTGCGTGCGCCGTCCTACAGCGAGATATATCGAAGCGACTCGACGTGGGTGCTGCCGAGGTGGTCATTATGGGATTGGATAAATATTTGTCTGATTCGTAATTCTGATTGCTCGGTTTCCGCGGCGGATAGTATGAGATACGCTGGCTACGCAGCGATGTTGGTAATCCGCGAGGTACTGCCTCTGGCTAAAATTCTACCGCTTGAGGCGCCGGCCTATCGTATCGGCGGTGTGAATGCGCCGATACGCATGAAATCCGGAGAAGTCAGGGAAATCCGCGTAACGGTTCAAAATACAGGGGAAGAGGTTTGGCCCGCTGACGGAACTCTTCGCGCCGGTATGTTCGTAAACTTGGCTTATCGTTGGTTCGATCAAAACAACCAGATGGTTCTAGAGGGGGATAGAACTCCATTTCCTGAGCCGATGTATCCTCGCGATCTAGCCAAAATTGCATTTTTTCTTAAGGTTCCGAAGCCTCCTGGAAAATACAAGCTGGTAATCAGTCCAGTCCAGGAAAATGTTCGCTGGTTTGTGGGTGGTGACGAAATAGAGATTGAGGTTTATTAAGCGTGAGGAAAGCATTGCATCTTGGTTTTGATATTTCCCAGACCGGCTCCGGCAAGGCCGGGTGCGGCTATTACGCACATGCTTTGATTAAAGCGATGCTGGAACTTGCGCCGGAACATCGTTATTCACTTTTTCCGAGTTTTGGTGATTTTTATTTTGATGCCCTAATGCCGATCCTGAATCCTTATCCAGGTCGCGATACGCATTATGGCCCGCGTCATCTTTCTCGTGAAGCAGCGCGCAAATACTGGCTTGGAGACCAAGTAGAGTCCTCGCTGGGAAACCCGGATGTGGTTCATGCAAATAATTTCTGGTGCCCAATGCAATTGGGGGCGAGCCGACTAATTTACACCTTTTACGACATGGGGTTTGCGGTGGAGCCAGCCTGGACAACGGAGGCAAACCGAGTCGGGTGTTTTGATGGTGTTTTTCGTTCGGCCATCGCGGCTGATTGGGTGGTGGCTATTTCCGAGGCTTCGAAAGCGCATTATCTGCGCGTGTTTCCTCACTTTCCGGAGGGGCGCATCCGGGTGATCTATCCATGCTCGCGCTTTGCCGATTCGACAGCCGGGGGGCGTCGGCCAAAGGCGCTTGATGGTGTACCTGCCGGTGGCTTTTGGTTGAACGTCGGGACGGTGGAGCCAAGGAAAAATCAGCGCCGTCTCGCCGAAGCGTATGCCCGCTATCTGGCTTTGGGGGGGGCGCCCATGCCGCTGGTGTTAGCGGGGGGCAAGGGGTGGTTGATGGAGGATTTTCAGAAGCATTTGTACGAATTGGGAATTGAGGCTCAGGTTGTGATGACCGGCTATGTATCAGATGAGGAGCTTATTTGGCTTTACCGGAATTGCTACGCGAACCTCTATCCGTCGCTGTTCGAAGGATTTGGGCTGCCCGTGCTGGAAGGGATGCAGTTTGGTGCGCCGACGTTGGCTTCGAATTCTAGCTCGATTCCAGAAGTAGCCGGGACTGCCGCCAGACTACTCGCCCCGGAGGATACCGAAGGCTGGGCACAAGCAATGCTGCGCCTGGCTGCAAACAGATCAGAAAGAGAGAAAATGAGCGCCGTTGCGGAGGAGCAGGCCGGGTTGTTTGACTGGAGGCGCAGCGCTGCAGCATTGCTGCAGCTTTACGAAGAGGCGATGGCTTCTCCAAAGCGGCGGATGTTGATATGAAGAGGGCGCTGATTACTGGCATTACCGGACAGGATGGATCCTTCCTGGCTGAGTGGCTGCTCGAGAAGGGGTATCGGGTTTTCGGTCTGGCTCGCAGGGAAAGCTGGTATCGGCCGAACAGCGCGAGCCATTTGGCTGGGCGCATAGAGGTTCTGTTTGGTGATATGTCTGAAGGCGTGGATATTGCCTCGGCCATTCAGGATGCTAAGCCCGACGAAATTTACAATTTGGCCTCGCAGTCACGCCCGGGCGAATCGTGGGCACGGGCGCCCGAGACGCTTCAAGTCAACGGTTTGGGCGCAATTCGTCTTTTTGAGGCAGTTCGGCACAATTGTCCGGCGTGTCGGGTGTACCACGCATCGTCTTCGGAGATGTTCGGTCAGGCAGCCGTCTCGCCCCAAAACGAGCAAACGCCGTTCAATCCGGTTAATCCCTATGCGGCGGCAAAGGTTTACGCACATCAGATGGCGAAAATCTACCGAGAGAGCTATGGACTCTACATCGCGACAGGAATTTTGTTCAATCACGAGAGCGAACGTAGGCCACTGCATTTTCTGACGCAAAAAGTAGCTTATGGTGCCGCTTGTGCTGCGCTGGGGATTTCAGATTCGTTGGACATTAACGAGATGGGGAGGCCTATCGTTCAGCATGGCAAGCTTGCCTTGGGCAACCTTGAGATTGCGCGGGATTGGGGGTACGCCAGGGATTTTGTGCGCGCTATGTGGCTCATGCTGCAGCAGGAGTCCGCGGGTGATTTCGTGATTGGAACGGGCGAACTGCACACCTTGAGAGATTTGTGCGAGATCGCCTACCGTTGTGTGGATAAGGATTGGCGCGAAAGCGTGTTGAGCGACCCCGCGCTCGTGCGTCCGCTTGAGTCTGGTCAAACGCTCGCGGACGCTTCAAAGGCACGCAAGCAGTTGGAATGGCGGCCAACTGTCAGCTTTGAGGAAATGGTCAAGAAAATGGTGTCCGAGCAAATGGTTCGGCTGAAAAATGTGACCAACCATTTGAATTGACTTTAGAGAATTTACTTTTTGAAGGGAAAACAATTGAAGAAAGCACTCATCACAGGCGTAACCGGCCAGGACGGCGCCTATCTGGCTGAACTGTTATTGGAAAAGGGCTACGAAGTCCACGGCATCAAGCGCCGCACTTCGCTGTTCAATACCGACCGTATCGACCATCTGTACCAAGATCCGCACGAGACGGGGCGACGCTTCATTCTGCACCACGGCGACCTCACCGATTCGTCGAGCCTCATCCGCATCATCCAGCAGGTGCAGCCCGACGAAATTTACAACCTCGCCGCACAGAGTCATGTTGCTGTTTCCTTCGAGGAGCCTGAGTACACCGCAAATTCGGATGCATTGGGTGCGCTGCGCCTCCTCGAGGCGATCCGCATTTTGGGTCTCGAAAAAAAGACCCGTTTTTATCAGGCGTCGACCTCCGAGCTTTATGGCTTGGTGCAAGAGATTCCGCAGAAGGAGACAACCCCTTTCTATCCGCGCAGCCCCTATGCGGTCGCCAAGCTCTACGCCTACTGGATCACCGTCAACTACCGCGAGGCCTACGGTATATACGCATGCAACGGCATCTTGTTCAACCATGAGAGTCCAAATCGCGGCGAGACCTTCGTCACCCGCAAGATCACCCGCGCGCTGGCGCGCATCAAGTTAGGGCTCCAGGACTGTCTTTTTCTCGGCAACTTGGACTCCAAACGCGATTGGGGACATGCCAAGGACTACGTCGAGATGCAGTGGCTGATGCTGCAGCAGGAGACGCCCGAGGATTTTGTCATTGCCACCGGCGTGCAGTACAGCGTGCGAGACTTTGTTAACGCCGCAGCAAAGGAGCTCGGCATATCTATTCGCTGGGAAGGTCTGGGTGTCGACGAAAAGGGCTATGACGCCAACAATAATTGCATTATCGCCGTTGACCCGCGCTACTTCCGCCCCGCCGAAGTCGAAACTTTGCTGGGCGACCCCAGCAAGGCCAAGCAGAAGCTCGGTTGGACCCCCAGAACTACTTTTGGTGAACTGGTCACCGAGATGGTGCGCGAGGATCTTAAGGCTGCCGAGCGCGACGAACTGGTGAAGAAGCATGGGTACAAGACCATGGACTATCGCGAGTAAGCGAATGGACAAGTACGCCAAGATTTACGTTGCCGGCCAGCGTGGCATGGCCGGCTCGGCTATTGCCAGGCGAGTATAGGGGCGGGGTTCGTCGGGAATCCCCCCCGGAAACTATCGGTAGTTGAACGTAGAATCTTCTGCGCGGCAGCTCGAGGAAGTTTTATATGAAGACATCTCGCTTTTCAGGCAGCCAGATCATTGCTGTGCTCAAGCAAGTCGAAGTCGGCAGCCAAGTTCCTGAGCGCTGCCGTGAATTCGGCATCAACTCCGCCACGTTTTACAAATGGCGTAGCAACTTCGGGGGCGTGGATGCCTCGCGGATGACTCGCCTGAAGATGCTCTAAGACTAGAACCGGCAGCTCAAGAAGATGTATGCCGAAGAACGCTTGAAGGCCGAGATCGTTCAGGAGGCGCTACAAAAAAAGTGGTGAAGCCATCTTGCCGGCGGGAGATGGCCCAACTACTTGTCGAACACCAAGGCATCACCATCCGCTTGGCTTGGGCAGAGTTGCCGGCTGTTCAATGTCATCGATGACTGCAACCGGGAGCCCCCGCGATCGACATTGGCCTGTCGTTGCCGTCCGAACAGGTCGTGCGAGCGCTTGATCAAATCATCGAGTGGCGCGGCAAGTCGCAGGCGTTTGGCAGCGATAACGGCCCGGAGTGCATCAGTGTCACCTATGGCGCTCGGTGGCATTGCTTTGCAACGGAGGTCAGCTAACACGCTCAACATCTGACCACTGCTAAAAGAACAGGGGGGGGCTCAACGGCCTCAATGGCAACTATAAGTAAAATGGGATTATTCGTGAATGACCGAAACGGTGATGGACGTGCTGGTTTTGAGGAGGAGATTCTTTGACGCTAGAAAGCACGATAGCTCCTCGCGCAATCTGCTAAATGTGGATCATATGCATGCGTTGGATGGCAGGAAAGACATTGCTGCATGGAGCCTTTGTAAAGGCTAATGAAGGATTTCTGACCAAAGCTGTTGCGTCGATATGAGAACTCCCCCAATAACTCCGTTGGTAACAATCGCTGTGCCGTCGTTCAACCAGGGGCGGTTTCTTGGTGATGCTTTGACATCAATTTTTCAGCAACACGTTCCCGTAGAGGTGTTTGTGCTGGATGGGGGGGCAACTGATAACTCCGTTGATGTTATCCGAAAATGGGAATCGCGATTGGCCGGTTGGCGTAGCGGTGCCGATGATGGGCAGGCATTTGCCATTAACGAAGGCATCGCGCTGGGCAGCGCTCCCTTTGTATGTTGGTTAAATAGTGACGACTGGTTTTTAAACGGCGGTTTGTCAAAATTACTTGGTGAATTGCAAGCGCACCCTAAAGCACCTGCCGTGTACGGACGATCGTGGAACGTGGTGCAAAAAACGGGGAAGAGAACTCCGGTGTGGGTGGAGCCGTTTGCTGAAAGCAGGTTGGCGTTGCGTTGCATCATTTCTCAGCCGGCAACACTTATTCGTCGTTCAGCATGGGAGTCCGTCGGAGGAGTGGATGGTCAGTTGCATATGGCGATGGATTATGACTTGTGGTGGCGGTTATATAAACAGATAGGCTCATTGCACTTTGTGAATGACTTCGTTGCTGCAAACCGGGATCACGAGGCCACCAAGACCAAGACCCTGCGCCGTCTCCACTATCAGGAGGCAATGGCGGTGGTGCGCAAATACCATGGTCGCGTGCCACTGAAGTGGTGGTTGGCGCAGCCATATTCCGTGTGGTTAAAATCAATAGCCGGATAGTTGGAATTCCAGGGTGTTATGAGAGTTCTTCATTTCTACAAAACGTCATTTCCTGACACGATGGGGGGGGTGGAGCAAGTCATCAACCAGATCGCCAGGGGCGCCAACAAGTTCGGTGTCAGGACTGATGTGCTGTCACTCACGCCAGAGCGGGTGCCGCGTACGGTTGAAATAGATGGATATTTGGCGCATCGGGCCAGACTCGATGTGCAAATCGCCTCAACCGCCTTTTCTATGTCGGTTTTTTTGCGTTTTGCGCAGTTGGCAAAGAAAGCGGATGTGATCCATTACCACTTTCCTTGGCCATTCATGGACGTGGTGCACTTTGCGACGATGGTGAGAAAACCGACAGTGGTGACTTATCACTCGGACATCATTCGACAAAAGCATCTGCTCAAGTTATACCGTCCGCTGAAGTGGAGGTTTTTGGGTGACATGAGTCGTATCGTAGCCACGTCGCCCAACTACTTGGCGACCAGCGATGTGTTGGCGAAGTACGAACATAAGGTCAACGTGATTCCGATTGGGTTGGATAAGACCACTTATCCTGTACCATCTCCAGAGAAGCTGACGTATTGGCGTGATAGATTTGGCCCGAAGTTCTTCTTGTTTGTTGGAGTTATTCGCTATTACAAAGGCCTGCATATTTTGATCGAGGCCGCGCGAGGAACAGGATATCCCATCGTAATTGTTGGTGCTGGTCCCATTGAGGAGGAACTGAAAGCTCAGTCTGCGCAACTTGGGCTGCGAAACATCCATTTTTTGGGGCATTTGCCGGATGAGGGCAAAGTTGCGTTGCTAATGCAATGCTATGGCGTTCTCTTCCCTTCTCACTTGCGTTCAGAAGCGTTCGGCATATCTTTGCTGGAAGGGGCGATGTACGGCAAGCCAATGATTTCCAGCGAAATCGGGACAGGTACAACGTTCATCAATATCGCTGATGAAACTGGGCTGGTGGTGCCGCCGAGTGACCCGATAGCATTGCGGAATGCTATGAAATATTTGTGGGAGAACCCCAGCGCTGCAGCCGAGATGGGGCTTAAGGCCGAAGCGAGGTACTGGCGGTATTTCACCGCAGATCAAATGGTTCGATCCTATGTGGATTTGTATCGTGAGTTAATGACGAGTTGGTGCTGAGTAATATTTTTCTGAACGCTTAGCGTTGCTTTGAGATCAGCTTGCAGATGTCTGATACTGGACTTTCTTGCTCAGATTGATTGGTATTGATGACGAGGTCGGGCTGGAGCGGAGGTTCGTATGGACTGTTTACGCCAGTCATATTCGGCAACTGGCCGCTGCGTGCCTTCTTGTACAGACCTTTCGGGTCGCGTTGCTCACACACCGCCAGCGGCGCGTCCACGAAAACCTCGATGAAGTCCTCTGCCCCGATAAGTTCTCGCGCCATTTCCCGCTCGGCCCGGAAGGGGCTGATGAAGGCGGTCATGACGATCAGGCCCGCATCCATCATCAACTTGGCGACTTCGGCCACGCGGCGGATGTTCTCAACACGGTCGGCGTTGGTGAAGCCCAAGTCTTTGTTCAGGCCTTGGCGGATGTTGTCACCGTCCAGGATGTAGGTGCGCTTGCCTTGAGCGTGGAGTTCTGTTTCCAGTGCGTTAGCGATAGTGGACTTGCCAGAACCTGATAGTCCAGTAAACCAGATGACCTTGCCTTTGTGGCCGTTAAGTCGTTCCCGGTCTTCGCGGGTGATGCTCAGCGCCTGGCGGTGTACGTTCTGCGCTCGGCGCAGGTTGTGGCGGATCATGCCTGCGGCCACGGTAGCGTGCGTGAACTTGTCCACCAGAATGAAGCCGCCCAGCGTTGGGTTTTCTGCGTAAGGCTCGAACACTAGCGGCTTGCTCAGTGCTAGGTTGGCGACGGCGATGTCGTTCAGCGCCAGTTGCTTGCAGGATTCGTGCGCCAGGGTGTTCACATTGACCCGATGCTTCAGGTTGGTGAGGCTGGCGCTGGCCCACTGGTTGGCCAGTTTGAGTTCGTAGGCGCGGCCCAGGTGTCCCGGTTCGTCGTGCATCCACACCAGCGTGGCTTCGAACTGGTCGGTCATCTCCAGCGGTTGGTCGGCCAGGGCGATCACGTCGCCACGGGAGGCATCGATCTCGCGGTCCAACACCAAAGTCACGGCCTCGCCCGGGTGTACTGCTGGCAAGTTGCCATCGGCTGTGACGATCTGCGTCAAAATGGCGGTTTGGCCGGAGGCTGTGACGCGTAAGGTATCGCCCACTGTAAACTGACCCGAAGCGACGGTGCCGCTGAACCCTCGGAAGCTGGCGTTGGGCCGGTTCACCCACTGTACCGGGAATGCCGTCTTGTGTTGAGTCGGTTGCTGGATTTCGATGGTTTCGAGGCAACCCATCAGCGTTGGCCCTTGGTACCAGGGGGTATGGGCCGCGCGCGTGGTGATGTTGTCGCCCCTGAGGGCCGACAACGGGATGGGGGTGATGGATTGGAATCCCAGCGACTTTGCCATCGACGCAAATGCGGCGACGATAGCATCAAATACGTCCCTCCGGTATTCGACCAAGTCCATCTTGTTGATGGCGAATACCACATGCCTGATGCCCATCAGTGAGGCAAGATAGGCATGCCGCCGGGTCTGGGTAAGCACGCCTTGGCGGGCGTCGGTCAGCAGCACGGCCATGTCGGCGGTGGATGCGCCGGTCAC
>ERZ778021.2198-NODE-2198-length-18447-cov-4.736842_pt1 | contig 18447 bp, 14 predicted proteins | sample MGYA00375751_ERZ778021 | MGnify/ENA primary metagenome ERZ778021 (study PRJEB29350, sample SAMN05389814) | bioreactor metagenome | isolation source: Thiocyanate stock bioreactor | place: South Africa: University of Cape Town | collected 2013-08-29 ... | reverse complement strand
GCCACAGGCGCAACCGCGTAACGGCGTCGCAGCGATGCATCGACGGTAATGCCGGTTGGCGGTATGAATCAAGCTCCGGCGTCGGCCGAAACGAAAAAACCGGGCCATTGGCCCGGCTTTCATCGTTATTGCAAAGAATAGAATCCGGCTTTCGCTGGAAATCTGCTGGTACAGCCAGGCCTGTCCGATCCCGAATCTTCGGGACGGTGTTGCCTCAGCTGGTCTTGACCTTGGCCGCGGCCTGGTCCTCGGCCAGCTTCTGCTGGAACATCTGCGCGAAGTCGATCGGGTCGAGCATCAGCGGCGGGAAGCCGCCATTGCGCGTCGCGTCGGCGATGATCTGGCGCGCGAAGGGGAACAGCAGCCTCGGGCACTCGATGAAGAGCAGCGGCAGCATGTGTTCCTGCGGAAAGCCCTCTATGCGGAACACGCCACCATAGACGAGTTCGACGTTGAACAGAACCTCGCTATCGAAGCTGGCTTTTGCGCTCAGCGTCAGATTGACGTCGAATTCCTTCTCGGAAAGCGGATTGGCGCCGACATTCACATTGATGTTGATGCCGGGCGCCTTGTCGCGGCCGCGCAGCGAGTTCGGCGCGCCGGGGCTCTCGAAGGACAGGTCCTTCACATATTGCGCCAGCACGTTCAGCGTCGGCTGCGCGCCGTTGCCGTTGGTTGCGCCGCCGGGCGCCTCGTTGTTCTCGGCCATCAGCCCTGTTCCCTGGTGCGGGCCGTGGCGGCCCGGATTGAAATCCGGCCGTTGGCTATCACGCCCGGCCGGCCAAGACAAGGTTTTGCGCCGCCTCAGTCGCGGTCGCCCAGACGCCGCCATGGCGATTCGGGATTGGACCGGCCCGGCTGGTCCTGGCGCGCATAGTCGGCGTCGTCGAGGTCGATGGTCGTCGCGCGTTCTCGCCGCGAAAAGCCGCCGCTCCCGAAATCCGTCATGACGGTCACCCGGCTTTTCACCAGCCTCCAGGCCAGATCCCGCACCGGCGGCAGCAGGAGAAGAAAGGCGGCGATATCGGTGATGAAACCCGGCACGATCAGCAGAAGCGCCGCAATCACCATCGTGGCGCCATGCGCGAGCTGGCGGCTGGGGTCGCGCCCGGCGTCGATTTCCCGGCGCACTTTCTGCATGACGCCGAAGCCCTGATGCCGCAGCAGCAAGGCGCCGCCGATGCTGGCGGCCAGCACCAGTCCAACCGTCGCCAGCGCACCGATCTGGCGGCCGACCACGACGAAGCCGGCGATTTCCGCGAGCGGAAGCGCGAAAAGCAGGAGAGGCAGGATCGAGAAGCGCAAGTTCGGCCGTTCCTTCTTGGCCCGTGATTTAATGGGTGACGGGCATGTTCATGTCAGATAGGCATGCCCGCCTTTGATTTGAATGATTGCGCCGCGCGTTCTATATGCTTTGATGATCGGGCGCCATGCGCGGCATGGTCGATGGCCGAACAGGAACCTAATGGCGCAGGATATGGCATTTTTCGACTTGGGCACGATTTTCTTCCTGGTCGCGGCGGTCGTGATCTTCTACCAGCTGCGCAATGTGCTCGGCCGGCGCACCGGCAACGAGCGCCCGCCCTTCGACCCCTATACGGCCGGCCGTAGCCGCGACAAGGAAGCGCCGCAGGCGCCGGAAAACGTCGTCGCCCTGCCGCGCAAGCGTGGGCCGGGCGAGCCCACGGCCGAGACCTATGCAGCGATCGACGCCTTCGCCAAGCCCGACACCGACCTGAACAGGGGCCTGCGCGCCATCAAGGACAACGATCCCGCCTTCGACCCCAAGGGCTTCGTCGACGGTGCCAAGATGGCCTACGAGATGATCGTGATGGCCTATGCCGACGGCGACCGCAAGGCGCTGAAGAATCTCCTGTCGCGCGAGGTCTATGACGGCTTCGTCGCCGCGATCGCCGAGCGCGAGGCGAAGTCGGAGAAGATCCAGTCTTCCTTCGTCGGCATCGACAAGGCCGACATCATCGCCGCCGAGATGAAGGGGTCGGAGGCGCATGTCACTCTGCGCGTCGTCAGCGAACTGATCTCGGCCACCCGCGACAAGGCCGGCACGGTCATCGACGGCGATCCCGAGACCGTCGCCGAGGTCAAGGACGTGTGGACCTTCGCCCGCGACACCCGCTCGCGGGATCCGAACTGGAAGCTGGTCGCCACAGAAGCCGAAGACTGAGCACATCCGGCGAAAGGATCAATCGGGTGCCGGTCGTGCCGCTTTCGCCCCTCTTCCGGCAAGCCGCCTTCGCCGACCTGCCCGGCTGGGCCGACGACGATCATCTGGCCGCCTTCGCCGCCTTCCGCCGCTCGGCCTTCCATGTGCCGATGAAGCCATACCGCACCGGCGCCCTCGGCGTCGATTTTTGCGCGTTTTCCGAAGCCTATGCGGCGGCGCGCACCGTTTCGCCAGCGAATCGGCATGAGGCGCGTGCCTTTTTCGAGACCTTTTTCGTCCCCGCGCGCATCGCCGGGGAAGATGGAACGCCCGGCCTCGTCACCGGCTTCTACGAGCCGGAGGCCGAGGCCTCCCCGGTGCGGACGGAAAAATTCCGGGTCCCGCTGCTTTCCCGCCCGTCCGACCTGATCGACATCGACGATGCCAATCGCCCTGCAGGCATGGACCCCTATCTCGCCTTCGGCCGTGCTGCGCCGCAGGGTCCGGTCGAGTATTTCGACCGTGGCGAGATCGAGCGCGGCGCACTGGCGGGGCAGGGGCTGGAAATCGCCTGGCTGGCCGACAGGGTCGATGCCTTCTTCATCCATGTGCAGGGCGCGGCGCGCCTGCGCATGCCCGGCGGAACGTCGCGGCGCGTCACCTATGCCGCCAAGTCCGGCCAGCGCTTTTCCGGACCGGGCCGGGCGCTGGCGGAGCTCGGCGAAATTCCGCTCGAAAAGGTGACCATGCAGTCGATCCGCGCCTGGCTCGCGGCCCATCCGGAGCGGGTGGACGAGATCCTGTGGCGCAATCGCTCCTATATCTTCTTTCGCGATGCGCCGGTGGACGATCCGCAACTCGGACCGATCGCGGCCGCCAAGGTGCCGCTGACGCCCGGCCGGTCGGTGGCGGTGGACCGGCTGCTGCACACTTTCGGCACGCCCTTTTATATCGTCGCGCCGGCGCTTTCCGCCTTCGGCGGCGAAGGTGGCTTCCGGCGGCTGATGATCGCGCAGGACACGGGCTCGGCCATCACCGGGCCGGCGCGGGGCGATCTCTTTGCCGGTTCGGGCGACCCAGCCGGCGATCTCGCCGGCGTGGTGCGTCATTCCGCGGATTTCTTCGCCCTGCTGCCGCGAGCGCTCGTTTCGGGGTCGAATCGGTGATCCGGGGAGGAGGAAAAGGGCTCAGCGACGAGGATCGCGTCCTGTGGAACCTCGTCGCCCGCACGGCCATGCCGCTGAAGGGCAAGCCGGCGGTCGAGGCGCCGCAGGCCGTGCCGGAGCTGAAGGCGCCGGCGCCGGAACCGTCGCGGGTGCCGGTCGCGCAGCCGACCGAAAAGCCGAAGCCGCGTCATCCGGTCCATCCCATGGACGAGCCGACGCTGGACAAGCTGGCCAGGGGCCGCCTGCCCATCGAAGGCCGCGTCGACCTGCACGGCATGACCCAGGACGAGGCCTATTCGCTGCTCTATTCCTTCCTGCACCGGGCGCATGCGGGCGGCGTTCGCTACGTGCTGGTCATCACCGGCAAGGGTTCGTCTTCCGGCGGCGACGGCGTGCTGCGGCGGGCCGTGCCGGCCTGGCTTTCGACGCCGGCCTTCCGTCCGCTAGTCTCCAGCCACGATCATGCCGCACGCAAGCATGGCGGCTCCGGCGCGCTCTATGTGCGCCTGCGCCGGACGCGACCATGACGGGGAGGGTGTCATGACCCCGCTCGGCGAGCGCATCCGCGCGCTGCGGCGCGAGCGCGGCGTCAGCCAGAAGCAGATGGCCGAGGCGATCGGCGTCAGCGCCGCCTATCTCTCCGCGCTGGAGCACGGCCGGCGCGGCGTTCCCACCTGGACGCTGATCCAGAAGATCATCGGCTATTTCAACATCATCTGGGACGACGCGGAGGAGCTGCAGCGCCTGGCGGAGACCTCGCATCCACGAGTCAGGATCGACACCTCCGGCCTGTCGCCGGCCGCAACCGAACTGGCCAACCTGCTCGGCGAAAGCATCGGCCGGCTGGAGGAGGCGGACATAGACCGGATTGCGGCCATGGTCCGTGAGGCGCTTGGGCGCCGATGAATACGGTGGGCTAGAAATCCGCGGCCAGGCCCTTCACCTCCCAGTCGCCGTAGCGGCCGGGCTCCTTGCCGCCGCGCCCGCCGATCTCCTTCGGCAGCGCCGCTTCCTGCCGCAGATAGTCGCGGCGCCGCGCCTCGGCCTCGGCCAGGGCACGCTGGGCTGCGGGCGACAGCTTTCGCGGCGCTGCCCCCCCGGTGGAATTGTGGTCTTGCTCGCTCATTCGACATCCTTCCAGGCGGATTGAAACGACGGTAACGGTTCCCCATCATATAGCGGAGTTGCGGCGGGGGAACGACCCCTGCCGGACAGGCAACGAAGGCCGGACAACGGATCGAACGATGAACACTTTGCGCACCGCCATGCTTCTCGCCGTCATGACGGCGCTGTTCATGGGCGTCGGCTATCTGCTGGGCGGAACCGGCGGCATGGGCATAGCCTTCCTGATCGCCGCCGCCACGAACTTCTTCAGCTACTGGAACGCCGACAAGATGGTGTTGGCCATGAACCACGCCATCGAGGTGGACGAGCGGAGCGCGCCCGAATATTACCGCATCGTGCGCGACCTGGCGGCCCGCGCCGGGCTGCCCATGCCGAAGGTCTATCTGATCGAGGCCGACCAGCCCAACGCTTTCGCCACCGGGCGCAACCCCGAGAACGCGGCGGTCGCCGCCTCCACCGGCCTGCTGCAGCGCCTTTCGCACGAGGAAGTGGCCGCAGTGATGGCGCACGAACTCGCCCATGTGAAGCACCGCGACACGCTGACCATGACCATCGTGGCCACGCTTGCGGGCGCCATCTCCATGCTCGGCAATTTCGCCTTCTTCCTCGGCGGCAACCGCGACAACAACAACCCGCTCGGCTTCGTCGGCGTTCTGGTGGCGATGATCGTGGCGCCCTTCGCCGCCATGCTGGTGCAGATGGCGGTCAGCCGCACGCGCGAATACGAGGCGGACAAGGGCGGCGCCGAGATCTGCGGTCAGCCGCTGTGGCTGGCCTCCGCGCTGGCCAAGATCGCGCGCACGGCCGAGCGCATCCCCAACCCGGACGCCGAGCGCAACCCGGCCATGGCGCATCTGTTCATCATCAACCCGCTGTCGGGCGAGCGCATGGACAACCTCTTCTCCACCCATCCGGCCACGGAAAACCGCATCGCCGCGCTTCAGGCCATGGCGGCGCGCATGGGCGGCGGCGGTGGGGGCAGTGGCGGGGGCGGTGGCCATGCCGCGCCTCGCTCGCCTGACGAGGGCGCGCCCGATGCGGGACCGTGGGGCGGGACCGCACGTCCGCAGGGCAATCCCTGGGGCAGCAGCCCCACCGGGCCCAACCCCACCGGACCAAAGGGTTCCCGAAAGGGCCCGTGGTCGTGAAGCCGGGCCATCGGCCGGCCCGGAAATCGGCACTGTCGCATACGCCAAGGCCCGGCCCTGCAACTGCCCCAGGCCTTGCCGCGCGCAAGGCAGCGGCACGGCTTCTTGCGGCGGTGATCGACGCGCGCACGCCGCTCGACGGGCTCACCGACAACGAGCACGGCCACCCGCAATACCGCGCCCTGGAACCGCGCGACCGCGCCCTGGTGCGCGCCATCCTGTCCAGCGCGCTGCGCCACCGCATGACCATCTCCGCCCTGCTGGCGCGCCGGCTGGAACGGCCGCTGCCGGCCAACGCCACGGCACTTGCGCATATGCTGCATGTCGGTGCCGCGCAGATCCTGTTCCTCGACGTGCCCGACAGCGCCGCCGTCGACCTCGCCGTCACCCATGCCAAGTCCGATCCGCGCACCGCGCGGTTCTCGAACCTAGTCAACGCCGTGCTGCGGGGCCTGGCGCGCGCCAAGGCTGCGGAGCTGGAGCCGGCGCTCGCCGCCACCGACGACGCGCCCGCATGGTTCTCGCAGCGCCTCGCCGCTGCCTACGGGCCGGAGACGGCAAGGAAAATCCTTGCCATGCACAGGCTGGAGGCGCCGGTCGATTTCACCGTCAAGGCAGACCCCGGCCTGTGGGCCGAGCGGCTCGGCGGCATCGTGCTGCCCACCGGCACGGTGCGCGTGGAAAGGCTCGCCGCGCCCGTCGCCGAACTGCCGGGCTTCGTCGAGGGCGCATGGTGGGTGCAGGACGCGGCCGCCAGCCTGCCGGCCCGCCTGCTGGGCGATGTGGCGGGGCTGCGGGTGGCGGACCTGTGCGCCGCGCCCGGCGGCAAGACCGCGCAGCTCATCCTCGCGGGCGCGAAGGTGACTGCCGTCGACGCTTCGCAGAACCGGCTGTCCCGGCTCCGGCAGAATCTCGACAGGCTCGGGCTGCAGGCCGAAGCGATCGTGCAGGCGGACCTCCTGGACTTCGCCCCCTCGCAGCCCTTCGATGCCGTCCTGCTCGACGCGCCCTGCTCGTCCACCGGCACGGTGCGCCGCCATCCGGACGTGTCCTGGACCAAGACCCCTGCCGACATCGAAAAGCTCGCCGGCCTGCAGCAGCGCCTGCTTGCCAAGGCCGTCACCCTGGTGAAGCCGGGCGGGCGGGTGGTCTTCTCCAATTGCTCGCTCGATCCGCTGGAAGGCGAGGATCTGCATCGCGCCTTCCTCGCCTCGACGCCCGCCGTGGCGGACGATCCGGTCCGGCCGGGAGAGGTCGCGGGCATCGATCCCTTCCTCACTCCCCAGGGCACTTTGCGCACCACGCCGGCCGGCCTGGAGCTTGCAACGCCGCGCCTTTCCGGGCTCGACGGCTTCTTCGCCGCCCGTTTTCGTGCCTCATAAGGTTGCCGGCAAAATCCGCCTTCGCAGGAATCCTTGAATCATATACCCTCGCGCGGAGTCAGGGCTTTGGAGGGACATGACGATCGTTGCCGACGACACGGCGCGCATATGGGCGCTCGTCGCGAAGGAATATTGGCGTAAGGCGCGGCGGCGCCTGCGTGCCGGACCCGCCTATCGCTGGCGCTATTCCGGCCGCACGCCCGAGCGCGTGCTGATCGCACCGCCGGACCTGCGCCTCGCCGACCCCCAGATCGCGCTCGAGATCTATCATGGCCGCTTCCCGTTTGCCGGCCACATGGTGGAGACCGGCGGCCAGTCGCCGTTCCAGCTCGACGTGCCGAACCGGGGCTGGCAGAAGTCGCTGCACGGCTTTCGCTGGCTGCGCCACATGCGTGCCGCCGGCACCGATCTCGCCGCGGCCAACGCGCGCGCTCTGGTCACCGATTGGATCGCCTCGCAAGGCGGCCATATCGCCGGCGTTGCGTGGGAGCCCGGCACCACGGCCAAGCGCATCATCGCCTGGCTGCAGCATTCCTCCGTGGTGCTGCAGGGCGCGGAATTCCCCTTCTATCGCGCCTTCCTGAAATCGCTGGCCGTGCAGATCCGCTATGTGCGCTCCGTGGTGCGCGAGATGCCGGACGGCAAGGAGCGGCTGCGCGCGCGCATCGCCCTCGCCTTCGCCGCGCTCTCCCTGCCCGCGCCGCCCTCGGCCCTTCGCGCCGCGACACGCAACCTCGCCGAGGAGCTCGACCACCAGATCCTGCCGGACGGCGGGCACATCTCGCGCAACCCGCTCAGCGTGCTGGAGATCCTGGCTGACCTGCTGCCGCTGAAGCAGACCTACGCCAACCAGGCCGAGGCGCCGCCGGCCGCCCTGATGGGCGCCATCGACCGCATGCTGCCGGCGCTGCGCTTCTTCCGTCACGAGGACGGCAGCCTCGCGCGCTTCAACGGCATGGGCGCGACCATTCACGACCGCATCGCCGCCGTTCTCCATCACGACGACACCGCCGGCGCGCCGCTCCTGCATGCGCCGCATTCGGGCTATGAGCGCCTGTCGATGGGCGGCGTCACCGTGATCGCCGATACCGGCCTGCCGCCGCCGGTCGAGGTCGCGGAAGCCGCGCATGCCGGCTGCCTGTCCTTCGAATTGTCCTGCGGCCGCCAGCACTACATCGTCAATGCCGGGGTCGATACCTACGGCGCGCCGGAGTTCCGGCCGCTGGCCCGCGCCACCGCGGCCCATTCCACCGCCACGCTCAACGATTGCTCCCTGGCCCGCATCGCCCATTCGCTGCGGCTGGGCCAGCCGGCCGGCGCACCTCTCATCGGCGGGCCGCGCCGCGTCACCTGCCACCGCACCGACGAGCAGGGGCGCCAGGGCTTCATCGCCCGCCACGACGGCTACGCGCAGCGCTTCGGCATCGTGCACGAGCGCGAGCTGACGCTTTCGGCGCATGGCGAGGCGCTTGCGGGCCGCGACCGTTTCCTCGGCGCCGGCGGCGGGGCGATCGCCGACGACGGCCGCGATATGGTGACGCTGCGCTTCCACCTCCATCCCGAAGTCAGCCTGTTCAGGGACGAGCAGGGCCGCTTCGTGCTGACCGCGCCGGGTGCGGAACGGTGGAGCTTCACCTGCGCGGAGGTGCAGCCCGACGTGGAGGAATCCATCTATTTCGCCGCCCTCGGCGGCCCCCGCCGCAGCCGGCAGATCGTGCTGGCATTCAAGGCCTCCGAGGTGCCGGAAGTGCGCTGGCTGCTCATGCGCAGCGGCCTGTCGGCCCGCAGCGCCGCCACCCGCTGAAGCCGCGCGGGCACGCGCGAAGCGCTGCCAGCTCTGCCGCGGGCGGCGCATCCCGCGTTTGATTTTTGGCCGCCATATGCTACGGCCCCGCCTGATCCCCCAGCCGAGAAAGGTCGCCCTCATGGCCGTCCCGTCCAAGAACATCCCCGCGCCCGACCTCGTGCCGGTGCGGCGCGCCCTGCTTTCCGTCTCCGACAAGACCGGCCTCGTCGACTTCGCCCACACGCTCGCCAGGGTCGGCGTCGAGCTGGTGTCCACCGGCGGCACGGCCAAGGCCATCGCCGAAGCCGGCATCGCGGTGCGCGACGTGTCCGACCTCACCGGCTTTCCCGAGATCATGGACGGCCGCGTCAAGACGCTGCATCCGTCCGTGCACGGCGCCCTGCTCGGCGTGCGCGACGATCCCGACCATGCCGAGGCCATGCGCGCCCACGACATCGAGCCGATCGACCTCGTGGTGGTCAACCTCTACCCGTTCGAGGCGGTGCGCGCGTCGGGCGCCGACTATGCGGCCATCGTGGAGAACATCGACATCGGCGGGCCGGCCATGGTGCGGGCCTCGGCCAAGAACCACGCCTATGTCGCCATCGTCACCGAGCCGGAGGACTACGCGCCGGTGCTCAACGCGCTGGAGATGAACCTCGGCTCCCTGTCGCTCGATTTCCGCAAGAAGCTGGCCGCCAAGGCGTTTGCCCGCACCGCGGCCTACGACGCGGCGATCTCGGGCTGGTTCGCCGCGGCGCTCGAAATCGAGCATCCGGCATGGCGCGCCTTCGGCGGCCGGCTCGAGAACGTCATGCGCTACGGCGAGAACCCGCACCAGCAGGCCGGCTTCTACGTCACCGGCGAAAGGCGGCCGGGCGTGGCCACCGCGCGCCAGTTGCAGGGCAAGCAGCTCTCCTACAACAATGTCAACGACACCGACGCCGCCTTCGAGCTGGTCGGCGAGTTCGATCCGGCGCGCAAGGCGGCCGTGGCAATCATCAAGCACGCCAACCCCTGCGGCGTGGCCGAGGCCACGACGCTGAAGGACGCCTATCTCAAGGCGCTGGCCTGCGACCCCGTCTCGGCCTTCGGCGGCATCGTCGCCGTCAACCGGCTGCTCGACGCCGAAGCTGCCGAGGAGATCGTCAAGACCTTCACCGAGGTCATCATCGCGCCCGAGGCGAGCGAGGAGGCGCAGGCCATCATCGCCGCGAAGAAGAACCTGCGCCTGCTGGTCACGGGCGGCCTGCCCGACCCGCGCGCCGCTGGCACGCTGGTGAAGTCGGTCGCCGGCGGCCTTCTGGTGCAGGGGCGCGACAATGCGGTGGTGGACGATCTCGACCTCAAGGTGGTGACCAGGCGCGCGCCCGGCGCCGCCGAGATGGCCGACCTGAAATTCGCCTTCCGCGTGGCCAAGCACGTCAAGTCGAACGCCATCGTCTATGCGAAGGACGGCGCCACCGTCGGCATCGGCGCCGGCCAGATGAGCCGGGTGGATTCCTCGCGCATCGCCGCGCGCAAGGCACTCGACGCCGCCGAGGCCGCCGGCTTGACGGAGCCGCTGACCAAAGGCTCGGTCGTCGCCTCCGACGCCTTCTTCCCCTTTGCCGACGGCCTGCTGGCGGCGGTGGAGGCGGGCGCCACTGCCGTCATCCAGCCCGGCGGCTCGATGCGCGACGAGGACGTCATCGCCGCAGCCGACGCGCATGGCATCGCCATGGTGTTCACCGGCGTGCGGCATTTCCGGCATTGAGCCCCTTCCCCTCGACGGGGAGGGACATTCTTCATTTCTCCGTCCGGTCCGCCGGATAGGGCGTGCCGGCAAGGATCCACAGGCCGGCGGCCAGAAACAGGATGATGACCGCCATGCCGAGGCGCGGCGAGCCGCTGGCCGCCGTCACTGTAGCCACCAGGAACGGGGCGGCAAAGCTGGTCGCCCTCCCTGCCAGGGCGTAGATGCCGAAATAGCGGCCGGATTCGGCGGCCGTGACGCTGCGCGCCATATAGGAGCGCGACGAGGCCTGCACCGGCCCGAAGGCGAGGCCGACGAGCAGGCCGTAGAGGATGTAGGCCTTCTCGGCCGCCGTGGCGAACAGGCCGCCGGAATCGACCGCGGGCAGCTGCAGCGCGCCGAACAGCGTATATCCCGGCCCGGTGGAGACGATGCCGACCGTGGCGATCGACAGCATGATCAGCGAGAGCATCACCACCGCCTTGGAGCCGAGCGCGGTATCCAGCCTTGCGGCGCACCAGCAGCCGAATATCGCCACCACGTTGAGGATGATGCCGAACAGGCCGATCTCGGTGATCGACCAGCCGAACATGGCCGCCGCGAACGCGCCGCCCAGCGCCAGCAGCGCATTGACCCCGTCCTGGTAGATCATGCGCGCGATGAGGAAGCGGAAGATGCCGGTGCGCCGGCGCACCTCGCCGAGCGTCGCCTTCAGCTCGGCCAGGCCGGCGCGCACGGCCGGCCCCGCCGCGAGGCCGCGCGCGGCATCGGGCGTGAAGAGGAACATCGGCAGGATGAAGACGAAATACCATAGCGCCGAAAGTGGGCCGGTGGCGCGCGCGTCCTCGCCGCGTGCCGGGTCGAGTCCGAACAGCGGGTCGATGCCGAGCAGCGTCTTGCCGGTCTGCGGAGACCCGGCCAGGAAGGCGACGACGAAGATCAGCACGATCATGCCGCCGAGATAGCCCAGCCCCCAGGCGAGGTTGGAGATGCGGCCGATTTCCGCGTTCGGCACCAGCCTTGGCATCATGGAATCGTTGAACACGGTCGAGAACTCGGCCGCGACCGAGGCCAGCGAGAAGACGAGCACCACGAAAAACAGGTTCGACCCCGGCGCGGCGAGCCACAGCAGGCAGAGGCTGGCTATCTTGATGGCGGCGAAGAAGGCGATCCACGGCTTGCGCGGGCCGGTCTGGTCGGCGATCGAGCCGAGCACCGGCGACAGCACGGCGATGACGAAGCCGGCCAAGGCGATGCCGTAGCCCCAGGCGGCCTGGCCGGTCGCCGGATCGCCGGCCATGCGCGAGACGAAATAGGGGCCGAAGATGAAGGTGGTGACGACGGTGAAGAAGGGCTGCGCGGCCCAGTCGAAGAACATCCATCCCCAGATGCCGCGCCCCGAGGCGCGCCGAACCGCCGTGTCGGTCATGAAGGCCTCCCCGAGGCGATGATGGCGCCCGTCACGGAACGTCCGGCCGTGACGGGGCTTGTGCGCGGCGGCAAGCCCGCCTCAGCGTGCCGTGAGATCGCTCATCAGCCCGGCGGCCACCGACAGCCGCGAGACGGTGATGTCGCCGCCCTCGGTCAGCGCCTGCAGCCGCTCGCGTATGGTGCCGATGCGCTCGCCGCCCGCTTCCAGCCATGCCGCCACCGGATCGGCCGCATCGCCATGGCCGGTCAGCGCCGCCACTGTAATGCCGCGCCGGGCGGTGCCGATCGTGTCCGCCGCCCGCGACAGTGCAAGCTGGTCGTAATAGTCGGACGGCGAGATCGAATGCAGCGCATCCTCGATGCGCGCGATGCGGAAGGCCTCGCTCGCCGCGAAGAACGCCTTGGCGGCCGCCGCCATGTCCGCGCCGGCCTGGCGGGCGGCCAGCGCGATGTCGGGAACCAGCTCGGCCACGTCGGCCAGCGCCAGCCGCTCCGCCAGTCTTTCCGGCGTTCCGGCCTGGGAAAGCTCCTGCCGCTTCGCTTCGATGCGGGCACGGGTGTATTGCGGCAGCACCGCCAGCAGCTTGGGCTCCAGCGCCTCGCGCGCCTCACGCAGCTGGGCGATGCGGGCGGCCAGCGGCGCGGTGCTGGTGTCGTTCTTCAGATACCAGCCGGCCGTGACGAAGATGAGCCGGCTCACCATCTGGTAGAGATCGAGCTGCAACTGCCCCTCTATCCTGTTGTCGAGCGCGTCGATCTCGGCATAGAGCGAAGGCAGGTTGAAGCCGTCGCGCACCAGGGCGAAGGTGCGCACCACGTCGGCGGCGCTGCGGCCCGTGGCCTCTTCCAGCCGGTTGACGAAGGAAGGCCCGCCCCGGTTGACGAGGTCGTTTGCCACCACGCGGGCGATGATCTCGCGCCGCAGGCGGTGGCCGCGTATCTCGTCGGCGAACTTCTTGGCCATGCGCTCGGGGAAATAGCCCATCAGGTCGCGCTCGAAATGCGCATCGTCCGGCACGTCGGAAGCGACGATATCGGTGAACAGCACGATCTTGGCATAGGCCAGAAGCACGCCGAGCTCGGGCCGGGTCAGCGGCTCGCCGCGCGCCTCGCGCTCGGCAAGCGCGGCGGCCGAAGGCAGGTTCTCCACCGCGCGGTCGAGCAGGCCGCGCGCTTCCAGGGCGGCCATGAAGCGGCCCTGGTGGGCGATGTCGGCCAGCCCGCGCTTGCGCGCCAGAGACAGCGCCAGCGTCTGCTGGTAGTTGTTGGCCAGCACCAGCCGCGCCACCTCGCCGGTCATGTCGGCCAGCAGCCTGTTGCGGGCAGGCCGCTCCAGCGTGCCCTTGCGCATCGCCGCGGCCAGCGCGATCTTGATGTTGACCTCGACGTCCGAGCAGTTGACGCCGCCGGAATTGTCGATGGCGTCGGAATTGTTGCGCCCGCCCTTGAGGCCGAATTCGATGCGCGCGCGTTGCGTGACGCCGAGATTGGCGCCCTCGCCGATCACCTTGGCGCGCACTTCGGCCGCGGTGATGCGGATGGCGTCGTTGGCGCGGTCGCCGACCTCCTGGTTGGTCTCGTCGGCGGCGCGCAGATAGGTGCCGATGCCGCCGAACCACAGAAGGTCGACAGGCGCGGCCAGCACGGCGCGCATGATCTCCACCGGCGTCGCCGCCGTCTTGGCCAGGCCGATGGCGGCGGCCGCCTCGGCCGAAAGCGTCACCGATTTCTGGCTGCGCGAGATCACCATGCCGCCCTTCGACAGCTTGGCCTTGTCGTAGTCCTGCCAGCTCGAGCGCGGCAGGGCAAACAGCCGCTTGCGCTCGGCCATGGAAACGGCCGGATCCGGATCGGGGTCGATGAAGATGTCGCGGTGGTCGAAGGCGGCCACCAGCAGCGTCTGGTCGGACAGCATCATGCCGTTGCCGAACACGTCGCCCGACATGTCGCCCACGCCCACGCAGGTGAAGGGCGTGGTCTGGATGTCGCGGTTCATCTCGCGGAAATGCCGCTTCACCGCCTCCCAGGCGCCCTTGGCGGTGATGCCCATGCCCTTGTGGTCGTAGCCGGCCGAGCCGCCGGAGGCGAAGGCGTCGTCCAGCCAGAAGTGGTGCTTTTCCGAGATCGCATTGGCGGTGTCGGAGAAGGTTGCCGTGCCCTTGTCGGCGGCGACGACGAAATAGGGGTCGTCGCCATCCTGCCGCGTCACGCCCTCGGGCGGGATGACGTGGTCGATGCCGATATTGTCGGTGATCGACAGCAGGCTCGAGACGAAGTTGACATAGGCGGCGCGGCCGGCCTCGAACACGGCGTCGCGGCTGCCGCCCGCGGGCAGGCGCTTGGGATAGAAGCCGCCCTTGGCGCCCACCGGCACGATGACGGCGTTCTTCACCTGCTGCGCCTTGACCAGGCCCAGCACCTCGGTGCGGTAGTCCTGGGCGCGGTCCGACCAGCGCAGGCCGCCGCGCGCCACCGGGCCGAAGCGCAGGTGCACGCCCTCGACCTCGGCGCCGTAGACGAAGATCTCGCGCCACGGCCTCGGCTCGGGCAGGCCGGAGATGGCGCGCGAATCCAGCTTGATGGCCAGCGACTGGCCGCTCTCCTTCTTGCCCGGCACGAAATGGTTGGTGCGCAGCGACGCCTCGATCAGGTCGAGATAGCGGCGGATGATGGTGTCGTCGTCGATGTTGGGGACGTCTTCCAGCGCGTCCTTGATCTTGGCCTTGATGTGGCGGGCGGTGGCAATGCCCTCGCCATGTCCGTCGGGACCCAGGCGGGCGACGAACAGCTCGTGGAGGCCGCGCGCGATTTCCGGATAGCGGTTCAGCGCGGCGGCGATGAAGTCCTGGCTCTGCGGAATGCCGGCCTGTTGGAGGTAGCGGCCATAGGCGCGCAGGATGAGGATCTCGTCCGAGCGCAGGCCGGCGGTCTGGGCCAGGCAATTGTAGCCGTCATTGTCGACGTCGCCGCGCCAGACGGCCAGGAAGGCGTCGTCGAACAGGGCGCCGCCGTCGGCAAGGTCCACGGGCCGGCCGAAGGCGTTCTCCAGCTCCATGTCGTGGATGAACACCCTGTCCCCGGCTTCCCGCGCGATCTCGAAGGTGCGCTCGCTGATCACGCGGAAGCCCATGTTCTCCAGTACCGGCACCCGCCGCGACAGCGCCACCGGGCTGCCGTGATGATAGATCTTCAGCGAGGCCTGCTCCGGCGTCTGGCCTGCGTCGCGGTAATAGTCGATGAAGATGGGGTTGGCCGCATCCAGCGCCGCGACGCGGCCGGCATCGACCAGCGCCACCGCCGGCGAGAAGCTGTCGCGGTAGCTTTCGGGGAAGCGCGCGGCGATCCGCTTCAGCTCCGGCTCGCTGCCGGCGGTTTCCGCCGCCTCGGCCAGCGAATCCTCCCAGGTGCGCACGATGTCGCGGATCGCCGCCTCGATCGTCGCCGGGTCCACCTTCGGCGTCTTGCCGCCGGAGCGGCCGATGATGAAATGCACGCGCGCCAGCCCGCCTTCCGGGAAGGCGGGATAGTAGGCTGACAGGCGCCCCTCGAACACGGTCTTGAGATAGGCGCCCACCTTCTCGCGCACCACGCTGTCGTAGCGGTCGCGCGGCACGAAGACGAGCACGGAGACGAAACGGTCGAACTGGTCGGCCCGCACCAGCGCGCGCACGCGCGGCCGCTCGACCAGGCCCAGGATCGCCTCGGCGTGCTTGCGCAGGACAGGCACCGGCACCTGGAACAGCTCGTCGCGCGGGTAGCTCTCCAGGATGTTGATCAGCGCCTTGCCGGAATGGTCCTGCGGGCTGAAGCCGGACTTGGCGATGACGGCCTCGGCCTTGGAGCGCAGATAGGGAATGTTCGCCACCGAGCGCGTGTAGGCGGTGGAGGTGAACATGCCGACGATGCGCAGCTCGCCCGCCAGCTTTCCTTTCTGGTCGTAGGTCTTGACCCCGACATAGTCCAGATAGATGCGCCGGTGCACGGCCGACTTGGCATTGGCCTTGGTGACGATCAGCGGCTCCGGCCCGTGCAGGAAGGCGCGGATTTCCGGCGTCGTCGTCACCGCCTCCGTGCCGCGCCGCAGCACCAGCACGTCGGGATCGGTCAGGATGCCGAGGCCGGGCTTGTCGGCCAGCTCCAGCGTGCCGCTTTTCTCGCCGCCGGTATACTTGAACTCGCGCATGCCGAGGAAGGTGAAATTGTCGTCGCGCAGCCATTCCAGGAAGGCGATCGCCTCGGCCACGCTCTTTCTGTCGAGCGGGATCGGCGCGTAGCGGAATTCGCTGATCGCCTGGTCCAGGCGGGCGAGCATCGGCTTCCAGTCGGTCACGGCGGCGCGCACCTGCGCCAGCACCTTCGAGAGCCGCGCCGACAGCTCCTGCGCCCGGGTCTCGCTCAGCCGGCCGACATGGACCTGCACCACGCTCAGCCGCTCCTGCGCGCCGTCGTCGCGGGCATGGACGCCGTCTTCCAGGATTTCTTCGACGGCGCCGGAACGGCCACGCCGCACGGCGATCACCGGATGGGTGACGAGGGCCGGCTCGCCTGCGTTTTCGGTCACTTCGCCGAGGATGGAATCGAACAGGAACGGCATGTTGTCGTTGACGACGGTAATCACCGTCAGTGGCCGGCCCTGCCGGGAGACGCCGGCGTCGGCGTCGATGGCGACGACGCTTCCACCCTGGCGGTGGCCCGCCACCGCCTGCTCCGCAAGCTCGGCCGCCCGCGCCAGATCGGCGGCCTCGTAGGCGGCGAGGTCTTCCTCCGGCGCGCGCGCCAGCAGATGGTCGGCCAGCCGTCCCGGCTTTGCTTCGGCGGCCTTGGCCGCGCCTTCCCCGCGCGCGCCGGCCTTGCCGGGCCTGGTTGCGGATTTCATGCTGGCCATGACGCGAATTCCCTCCCGTCGCACGGATTTGCGGCTATCGTAACAGATGGCCGTCTTTTGGCGACAAAGGTTTGACGGCCGGTGAAGAAAATTACAACCGTCTTCGCGGACGGCGGAACTTGAGGAGAAAAAGCATGAGCGACAGGGTCACGGCGCTGGACCTGCAGCCGGCCGAGCTGAGCGAGGCCACGAGATCCTATTTCGCAAAATGCGAGGAAAAGCTCGGCCTGGTGCCGAACGTGCTGCTCGCCTACGCCTTCGACGAGAAGAAGCTGCGCGCCTTCACCGACATGTACAACGACCTGATGCTGGGCGAGTCCGGCCTTTCCAAGCTGGAGCGCGAGATGATCGCGGTCGCCGTCTCGTCCATCAATCATTGCTACTATTGCCTGACGGCGCATGGCGCCGCGGTGCGCCAGCTTTCGGGCGATCCGGCGCTGGGCGAGATGATGGCGATGAACTGGCGTGCCGCCGACCTTTCGGCACGGCAGCGGGCGATGCTGGAGTTCGCCGTCAAGCTCACCGAGCAGCCCGACAGGATCGTCGAGGAGGACCGCGCCGCGCTGCGGCAAGCGGGCTTCAGCGAGCGCGACATCTGGGACATCGCCTCGACCGCGGCCTTCTTCAACATGTCCAACCGGCTGGCGGCGGCCGTCGACATGAGGCCGAACCCGCAATACCACGCCATAGCGCGCTGAAGCGCCTAGCCGGCCTCGGCCCAGGCGCGGATCAGATGGTGCGCGATGGCGCCCTGCGGCGGCGTCATCAGGCCGGCGGGATGATCGCGGGCCAGCATCAGCCGCACCTCGTCGCGGAAGAACCAGCGGCAGTCCTCCAGCTCGGAAAGGTCGGGTTGGATCTCCTCGCCCAGCGGCTCGCCGAAGCAGCCGATCATCAGCGAATAGGGAAACGGCCAGGGCTGGCTGGCGTGGTAGACGACGCGGCCGAGGCGGATGCCGGCCTCCTCGAAGGTCTCGCGCCGCACCGCGTTCTCGATCGTCTCGCCCGGCTCGATGAAGCCGGCCAGCGCCGAATACATGCCGGGCGCGAAATGCGGGCTGCGCCCGAGCAGGCATTTTTCGCGCGTCGCCGTCAGCATGATCGCCACCGGGTCGGTGCGGGGAAAATGGTCCGCGCCGCAGGCCGGGCAGTGGCGCCGGTAGCCCCCGGCGCGCATCCCGCTCTGCGTTCCGCAGCGGCTGCAGAAGCGGTGGCTGGCGTTCCAGGCAAGCAGCGCGGCGCCCTGCGCCAGCGCGCCCAGCGCGGCCGGGTCGATCAGGCCCTGCGTGTAGACGGAACGATGGTCGATCGCCTTGAGTCCTTCGAGCAGGGCTTCCGGCGCGAGGCCCGCGGCCACGGCCAGCACCGGGCCCGCCTCGTCGTGGCCGAGCAGGATCGCCTCGTCGGGAGCGGCCTTCAGCGCTTCGGCCTCGGCGACGGTGTGCCAGGGGTCGAAGACGCCGTCGCGCAGCTTGAGATAGAGCCGGCCGTCGCGCATCAGCAGCAGGCGCGCCCGCGGGTCCGCCAGCGCGGTCTCCACGCAGTCGTCGGCGCGATCCTCCGAGCGGCGGTCTATCGTGTTGCCGGCGAAGCCGACGAACTGGCTGGCTTCGCGCAAGGGGGCG